>Ga0065721_10050482_pt1 | contig 19846 bp, 22 predicted proteins | sample Mesricmetagenome_FD_59108 | JGI IMG/M metagenome (GOLD analysis project Ga0065721, IMG submission 59108) | Mesophilic microbial community from rice straw/compost enrichment Sample: eDNA_1 v2 (version 2) | ecosystem: Engineered > Solid waste > Grass > Composting > Bioreactor | place: USA: Davis... | reverse complement strand
CCGGATCGGACGCAGCCTCGTCGAGAGGCTTGCCCGGGAGGGGTTTTCGGTCGCGATCCACTGCCACCATTCCACTGCCGACGCGGAGGAGGTAGCCCGCCATATCCGTGATTCAGGCGGCCGGGCCGCCATCATTCGCGCCGATCTGTCCGATGCGGCGTCCGTGGGCGGGATGGTGGAGGCGGCCCGCGCGGCCCTCGGGCCGCTGACGCTCCTCGTCAACAACGCGTCCGAATTCGAGCCCGACGAGGTTCTGAGCCTGTCGCCCGAGCGCTGGGACCGGCACTTCGCCGTGAATCTGCGCGCGCCGGCCTTCCTGGCGCGGGACTTCGCGCGCCAGCTGCCCGAGGGCACTGAAGGAAATATCGTCAACATCGTCGACCAGCGGGTCTGGAAGGTGACACCGCAATTCTTCTCCTACACCCTGACCAAGGCCGCCCTCTTCACGGCGACGCAGACCATGGCGCAGGCGCTGGCGCCGCGGATCCGCGTGAACGCGATCGGGCCGGGCCCGACCCTCGCCAATGCGCGCCAGGAGGCCGAGGATTTCTCCCGGCAGACCGATGCGCTGCTGCTGCGGCGGGGTGGGAGCCTGGACGAGATCGGCGATGCCCTGATGTATCTCGTCCGCGCCCGCAGCGTCACCGGTCAGATGATCGCCGTGGACGGGGGCCAGCACCTCGCCTGGGAGACGCCGGACGTCACAGGTATGAGGGAATGAGCGTGATCGCCGAGATCAGGCGGCCGTAATCCGGCTCGCCGCGATGGGTCGTGCGCCGATAGCTGAAGAACTGGTCCTCATGCGAATAGGTGCACAGGCCCAGATTGGCGAATTCGCCGATCCCGGCCTGCTCCAGCCGGCGGCCGATATAGGCGGGCAGGTCGAACATGGCATGGCCTTCCCGCTCGCTCGGCCGGAAGAAATCCTCGTTGCGGGGATCGAGTCCGACGAAATTCGCCCTGAACTCGGTGCCGACCTCGTAGGCGTCCGGGCCGATGGTGGGGCCGAGCACCGCGACGATCTTGTCGCGTCGCGCCCCGAGCCGCTCCATGGCCTCGATAGTGGCTTCCAGGATCCCCGTGGAGGCACCGCGCCAGCCCGCATGGGCGGCGCCGATGATGCCTAGATGGGGATCGGCGAAGAGGACGGGTCCGCAATCCGCTGTCGTGATTCCGAGGGCGATGCCCGGCACGGCCGTCGCCATGCCGTCGGCCTTCGGGCGCTGCCCCTCCCACGGCTTCTCGACGATCACCGCATCGGCCGAATGGACCTGATGCACGCTGACGAGAGCCTCAGGCGCGACCTCCAGCTCCGCGGCCATGCGGCGGCGGTTCTCGCGCACCTTCTCGGGATCGTCCGAGGAGCCGAGGCCGCCGTTCAGGGACGCATAGATCCCCTCGGACACGCCGCCCTCGCGGGTGAAGAAGGCGTGCCGGATATTGGGATAGGTCGCGAGTTCGGGGGCTTCGACATACATGGGCGTCAGGTCCTCGCCGGAATGGAGGGCAGGGGGGGCAGGCCGGGGACGGCCTCGAGGCTCGGATGGCTTAACGCCAAAACCTTAAAGAGCTCCCCCATGGCCTTCGGGCCGCGGCCGGTCAGGCGCTCGAGAGCACGGTCGATGGCCTCGGCCTGGACGGGCGCGGCCCGCCGCTTCAAGGCCTCGGCCCGGGCCGCGATGCCGAGCCCTTCGAGGAAATCGCCCTGGGTGGCCATGCCGTGGACCCGCAGGTTCTCGCCCGCGGCGGCCTGGGCAAGGCGGTGGAAATCCACATGGGTCGTCAGGTCGGCCTCTCCGGGATCCGCCAGGGGATCCGCATAGGCATGGCCCTTCACGGCCTGGAGTGTGTCCCCGAACGCCGGGCCCCAATAGCCGTAATCGACGAAGAGTGCCGCTCCGGTCTGCCGGACGAGCCTGCGGGCGATCCGTGTCGCCACCGCGAGGCCCGCGACAGGCCATTCGAGCACCGCTCCGAGGCGGGGAGGGCGCCCGAGGGAGGCCTCCGGCTCAGGCCTCAGGCCGAAGGCCAGCGCTTGGCCATCAAGCCCGACCAGGCGCTCGCACCAGCCCCGTTCCGTGGCGATGAACTGGCGCACCGGCAGCGCGTCGAAGAACTCGTTGGCGACGATGAGGGTCGGCCCCTCGGGGATCTCCTCCAGGTGATCGTGCCAGGAGATCGGCACTCCTGCGACCGTGAGGGCCGCCTTCTGGCGCTCCCGCAGGGCCGGGCTCGTCTCCACCAGATGCACCGAGGCGGCGGCCAGGAAATCCGGCATCAGCCGCGCGGCGCGCAGCAGGTCCGCCATCAGGGTGCCGCGCCCGGGGCCGAGTTCGACGAGGCGCAGGGATCCGGGCCGGCCCATCCCGTGCCAGGTCTCGAGCATCCACAGGCCGATCAGCTCCCCAAACATTTGGCTGATTTCAGGCGCGGTCGTGAAGTCGCCCGCCGCCCCGAGCGGGTCGCGGGTGGCGTAGTAATGGGCCAGGCACAGGCCCATGTAGCGCTCGACCGTGATCGGCCCTTCGAGGGCGATGAGGTCGTGCAATGTCCTGGCGAAGGCGCTCACGCGGCCGTCGCGGCGGTCGAGGACCGGGTCCAGCCCCGGGCCGCGATCCAGATCGCCGCGATCCCGGCGAGTGCCATGGGAACAGACAGGAGCATCCCCATGGTGATGCCGCCTTCCAGGAAAGGCACCGAAGTGCCGAACAGGAAGCCGAGCTGCTCGTCCGGCTCGCGGAAGAACTCGCAGGCGATCCGCGCCAGGGCATAACCGAAGAGGAAGATGCCGCCGACGAGGCCCGGGCGGCGGAAGCCAAAGGCCCGGACCGCGACCGCCATGACGACGAACAGGACGAGCCCCTCCGCGAAGGCCTCGTAGAGCTGGCTCGGATGGCGCGGGATGGGTCCTCCGTGGGGGAAGACGATCGCATAGGGAAAGTCCGGCGCCGGGCGGCCCCACAATTCGCCATTGATGAAATTGGCGATGCGCCCGAAGAACAGGCCGATGGGCGCAACCGTCGAGGCGAGATCGAGGATCGTCAGCGCGTTGAGGCCCCGCGAGCGGGCGAAGAGCACGATCGCGAGGGCCGCCCCGAGGAAGCCTCCGTGGAACGACATGCCGCCCCGCCAGACCGCGAGGATCTCCAGGGGATGCTCCAGATAGGCCTTGAGATTGTAGAACAAGACGTAGCCCGTCCGCCCGCCGAGAACGACCCCGAGCGCCACCCAGACGATGAGGTCATCGATATCCGCGGGCTTCGGCTGGGGCGAGGGCGCCCAGAGATCCGCCCGGGCGGCCAGGCGCTTCGCGTAGAACCAGCCGCCCAGGAGGCCGACCACATAGGCGAGCGCATACCAGCGGATCGCGAAGGGGCCGATCGAGAAGGCGACCGGATCGATGATGGGGAAGGCGAGGCCGGAAGGAGGCATTCGGGGAGCCCTGATCGCGTTTCCTGCCATTGGACCGCCGGGGACCGGATCGTCAACCCTGTTGCGGCGAATGCCAAAAACGCCCACATGTGGGCCCATGCGGGCCCGCCGCCCGCCCCATCATTACGGACAGACCCATGACCCAGACCTCCAACCGGCTCTTCGACGAACTCGCCCGCTTCGCCACCGATGCCGCCGGCGCCGCGCAGGGCCTCCGCCGGGAGGTCGAGACCGTGGTCAAAAGCCAGATCGAGCGCCTGATCCAGGACATGGACGTGGCGACCCGCGAGGAGGTCGAGGTGCTGCGCGAGATGGTCAGGACCGCCCGGGAGGAGAACGAGCGCCTTGCGGCCAGGGTCGCGGCGCTCGAGGCGAAGCTCGGCGAAAACCTGCCCGCGAATCCGGCCTCCTGACGCCTTCCACAGCCTTGTGGCTGCCGCGAGGGCAGCTTTTGTGGACAGGTCAGACCGACGCATTGTGACGGGGGTCAAAATCTAAGACTGTCGTTTCATGAGCTGATTCGTGACGGAATTGGGAAAAGCTTCCGGATACTGAAGGTATTTGAAGGCACACTTCCTGGAATTCGCGCGAGTTTACGTTACGGCGTTGCTTGGATGTGCTTGGCATTTTTCAGGCAAGAATTTCATGGAACGAGATGCCTCAGCTTCACATCGATTTTGACCGGCAGGAACATCCGCTCGACGTGGTCGAGCGGCTTGCTTCCTTGAGGGACTGGATCTTCGATCGGGCCGAAGCTGACGAGATGTCCGTCTCGGTGTCCGGGCGCTGGGCGGATTACCACATCGCCTTCACGTGGATCGAAGACGTGGAGGCGCTCCACGTGGCCTGCGCGTTCGACCTCAAGGTCCCGGACCGGCGCCGGCAGGACGTGCTTCAGCTCATCTCGCGCATCAACGAGCAGCTCTGGGTCGGGCATTTCGATCTCTGGAGCCGGGAGAATGTGGTGATGTTCCGCCACGCCCTCCTGCTGGCCGGCGGGGCGGACCCCACCCATGGCCAGTGCGAGACCATGCTGCGCGTCGCCGTTGAAGCCTGCGAGCGCTATTTCCAGGCCTTCCAGTTCGTGATGTGGGCCGGCAAGTCCGCGAAGGAAGCCCTCGACGCGGTGCTCTTCGAGACAGAAGGCGAGGCCTGAACGGCCCTCGACAGGGTCGAGGCGGGCTGGATAGAGTGCGCGCTCCGTCACCGTCTCCCCAAGGTTTTCCATGACAGAGCCAGCGCGTCACCTGCCGTCCTCCCTCGTTCTTCTCGGAGCCGGCAAGATGGGCGGCGCCATGCTGGAGGGCTGGCTCGCTGAGGGCATGAGGCCGCAGGGCGTCACCGTGATCGACCCGCACCCGTCCGATGAGATGGCGCGGCTCTGCGGGGAGCGCGGCATCACGCTCAATCCTTCCCGCCCCGGCCAGCCTGAGGTGCTGGTTCTCGCCATCAAGCCGCAGATGCTCGACGAGGCCGCGAAGGACCTCGATGCCCTGATCGGGCCCGGAACCCTCATCGTGTCGATCCTCGCGGGCAAGACCATCGGGGACCTGCGCAAGCGCCTTCCGGCGGCCCGCGCCGTCGTCCGCGCCATGCCGAACCTGCCCGCCAGCATCGGGCGCGGCGCGACCGGCGCCGCCGCCAGCCCGGAGGTCACGGAGGCGCAGCGCCTCGTGGCGGATGCGCTCCTCAAGAGCGTCGGGGCGGTCGAGTGGCTCCCGACGGAGGATCTCATCGACGCCGTGACGGCGGTCTCGGGCTCGGGCCCGGCCTACGTGTTCCATCTCGTGGAGTGCCTAGCGGAAGCCGGAATCGCCGCGGGCCTCCCGGCAGATCTCGCGCAGAGGCTTGCCCGCGCCACCGTCACGGGGGCGGGCGAGCTCCTGTTCCAGAGCGACCTGTCGCCCGCGACCCTGCGCCAGAACGTGACCTCGCCGGGCGGCACCACGGCGGCGGGGCTGCAGGTGCTCATGGCCGATCCGGGCGGCCTGAAAGCGCTGATGCGCGAGACGGTCGCTGCGGCAAAGAGGCGGGCCGAGGAACTGGCGGGCTGACGGGCGCCGTTCGCGACCTAGTTAGCGAAGCAGGTTTTTCAACACGGTTCGGGAGATTGCCATGGCGACGGATGTGTCATCCAAGCGCAAAGCGGTGGTGGAGGCGCTCATGGAACTGGCTTCCCGGCGGCGGTGGGATGAGATCGAGGTTGGCGACCTCGCCGAGGCCGCCGGCCTGTCCTTGGCCGAGTTCCGGGATCTCTTCCCGTCGAAGGGCGCGGTGCTCGGCGCACTGTCGCGCCAGATCGACCGGCAGGTCCTTGAGGGCACCACGGAGGACCTCGCCCAGGAGCCGGCGCGGGAGCGGATCTTCGACGTGATCATGCGCCGCTTCGATGCCCTGACGCCCTACAAGGACGCCCTGCGCAACATCGTGCGCGACCTGCGTTTCGACCCGCTGGCGCTCGCGGCGCTCAACCGCGAGGCGCTGAACTCCCAACGCTTCATGCTCGCGGCAGCGGGCATTCCTACGGAGGGACCCCTGGGAACCCTGAAGATCCAGGGCGCGGCCCTCGTTTATGCCAACACGCTGCGGGCGTGGCTCGATGACGACGATCCAGCGCTCGCCAGGACCATGGCGCGGCTCGACCGGGAATTGCGGCGCGCCGAGCGGTTCATGGAGCGTGCCGAAGACGTGCGCCGCCTCACGGCTCCCTTCCGGGCCGCCGGCCGCGCCTTGATGGAAGGCCGCCGTTCGGCGAGAAGCTACACGAAGCGCAAGGACGACGGCGAGGCCAGCAATCCGGCCGCCGCGATCTGACCGAAGACGGGGAGGGGGCATTCATGGACCAGGCGAGCGCAGGATCTGCGCCGATCGCTTTCGAGGATTTTCTGAAGGTCGACATCCGGGTCGGCCGGATCGTCGCGGCGGAGCCCTTTCCGCAGGCGCGCAAGCCCGCCTTCAAGCTGACGATCGATTTCGGGCCCGGGATCGGCCTCAAGCGCTCCTCGGCGCAGATCACCGTCAACCACACGCTCGATGAGCTCGTCGGCAGCCAGGTCCTGGCGGTCGTGAACTTCCCGCCCCGCCAGATCGGGCCCTTCATGTCCGAGGTCCTGACCCTCGGCGTTCCGGACGCCAACGGCGACGTGATGCTGATCCGCCCCGACCGGGAGGTCCCGGTCGGCGGGAGGCTTTATTGACGGACGAGGTGGTGCAGGGCCTCGTCCTCGACCGTGAGGAGCGGGTCCTGCTCGGGTTCAGGGCCGCCCACAAGCGGACCTATCCTCTTTGCTGGGACATCTTCGGCGGGCATGTGGAGGCCGGGGAGAGCCTGGAGGAGGCGCTCGTGCGGGAGTTCCGCGAGGAACTCGACATCGGGGTTACGCGCTTCCGCCCCTTGGGCGAAGCCATGGCCGAACCGAACCCCGCCCTGAACGGGCACAAGGTCTATCACTCGTATCTCATCGAGGCCTGGACCGGGGAGCTGGCGAATGCCGGCGACGAGCACACCGAGATCGCCTGGTTCCCGGTCGCGGACGCGCTGGCTCTCGATTCCCTTACGATAACGGCCCGGCATGCCATCGCGGCGTGGCAGGCAGACGCGTCAGGCCGGTAGGCGGACCGTCGCCCGCAGACCGCCGAGCGGGCTCTCTCCAAGGGAGATGTCGCCGCCGTGGGAGCGGGCGATGTCGCGGGCGATGGCGAGGCCGAGGCCTGAGCCGCCCTCGTCCTGGTTGCGGGCCTCGTCCAGCCGCACGAAGGGCTTGAAGACCTCCTCGCGCATGTCGGGCGGAATGCCCGGCCCGTCGTCGTCCACGTGGATCACCAGCCAGCGGGTCTCGTGATTGGCGCTGATCTCGATCGTCTCCCCGTGCCGGGCCGCATTGGCCACGAGGTTGAACAGGAGGCGCCTGAAGGCGTCCGGCCGCACGATGACGATGGGATCGCCCACGAGGTCGAGATTCGTGGAATGGCCCTGCCGCTCCGCATCGGCCTGGAGATCTTCGAGGAGAGGACGCAGGTCCGTCTCGACGGCCTGCTCGCCCGTATCGCCCCGGGCGAAGGCCAGATAGCCTTCGAGCATCCGGCTCATCTCGTCCACGTCCCGTTTCAGGTCCTCCACCTCGGGCGTCTGCTGCAGCAGGGCGAGCGAGAGCTTGAAGCGGGTCAGGATGGTGCGCAGGTCGTGGCTCACGCCGTTCAGCATGGTCGTGCGCTGCTCGATGTTGCGCTCGATCCGCCGCTTCATCTCGAGGAACGAATGGCCGGCCTGCCGCACCTCGCGGGCGCCCCGGGGGCGGAACTCGATCTCCCGGCCCTTGCCGAGGGCCTCGGCGGCTTCCGCGAGGCGCAGGATCGGGCGGATCTGGTTGCGCAGGAACAGGATCGCGATGGCCATCAGCACCAGGGACGAGCCGCCCATCCACACCAGGAAGATGTGCGAGTTCGACGCATAGGCCTGGCTGCGCCGGGTCAGCACCCGCATCACGGTGTTCGGGTCGAGCTTGACGCGGATCTCGACGAAGTTCGAGCGCCCGACCGTGTCCATCCAGTAGGGACGGTCGATCTGCCGGCGCAGCTCGTCCGACAGGGTCTCGTCGAGGATCGAGAAGAACGGCTTCGGACCCGGGGGCGGCAGGTCCGTGTCGTGGAGGATGTCCACGTCGAGCTGCAGGCGCTCCGAGGCGATCCGCGCGAGGGTGGTCGCATCCTTGTCCTGCGGGTAGCTCTCGTAGATGTCGATCAGCGCCGCGATGTCGGAGGTCACGGCCGAGGACAGGCGCCGCGTCACGAGCTGCCAGTGGCGCTCCATGAACACGTAGGCGACCACCGATTGCAGCAGCACGATGGGCGCGATGATGATGATGAGGGAGCGCGCATAGAGGCCCTTGGGCAGGACCCGCCCGAGCCAGCGCATGGCAATGTCGAACGGGGAATGCTTCAGGGCGGCGCTGAGCTTCATCGGTCGATCACGAGGCGGTAGCCCACGCCGCGCACCGTCTGGAGGAAGATGGGGTTGGCCGGGTCGATCTCGATCTTGCGGCGCAGGCGGTTGATCTGCACGTCGACCGTGCGCTCGTTGGCCGCGATGCCGTTGCCCGCAAGCTCCTCCCGCGGAACGTTGTCGCCGGCCCGGGAGCCGAGGATCGTCAGGATCTCGCGCTCGCGCTCGGTGATGCGCACGAGCTCCTCGCCCCGGCGCAGCTCGCCCCGGTCGAACCGGTACGTGAAGGGGCCGAAGCGCACGGTCTCGGGAGCCTCCGGGGAGGTGGTCTCGGTCGGAACGGCGCGCTTGAGGATGTTACCGAGGCGCAGGAGCAGCTCGCGCGGCTCGAAGGGCTTCGGAAGATAGTCGTCGGCGCCGATCTCGAGACCCGTGACCCGGTCCGCCGCGTCCGCGCGGGCGGTCAGCATCAGGATCGGGATCTGCGATTCCTTGCGCAGGCTGCGCGCATAGTCGAAGCCGGTTTCGCCCGGCATCATCACGTCGAGCACGAGGGCGTCGAACACGAAGCTCTCGGCCTTGGCCCGCGCCTCGGCGGCGCTCGCGGCCGTGGTGATGCGGTAGCCGTTCTCGGTCAGGAAGCGGGCCAGGAGGTCGCGCAGGCGCCGGTCGTCGTCCACCACCAGGACGTGGGGAGCGTGGTCGGGGATATCGATGCGTGCAACTTCCATCGGCTCGGGCTTTTATCAGACTTTCTCGGCGCCGAACACGAGGCGCTCCACATGCGCCCGGTCGTCCGGGTCGATCAGGCTCAAGAGATAGCGGGTGACGACGTCCTTGGTGTCGGGTTCCAGGTCGGCGAGCGCCCGCGCGATGCGCCTCGTCTGCAGCCTCGCGAGCTTCTGGGCCAAATCGTGGCCCTGGGGCGTGGCATAGAGCAGGCGCTGGCGGCGGTCGGACGTGCCGGTCCGGCTCTCGACGAAACGCTTCTCGATCAGCTCCTTGAGGACCCGGTTCAGGCTCTGTTTGGTGATCCGCAGGATGTCGAGCAGTTCCGCGATGGTCAGGCCCGGCTGGCGGTCGACGAAGTGGAGCACCCGGTGATGCGCGCGCCCGAAGCCGTATTCGCCCAGGATCCGGTCGGGATCGCTCACGAAATCCCGATAGGCGAAGAAGAGCAGCTCGATGAGGTCATAGGCGGGCTGCTCGGCGTGGGCATCGCCGTCTGGCCTGAGGGATCTGAGAACCGGGATTGCGTCTGGCACCGTCCGTGTCCATTATTTAAGTCAGCGTTGTTGACATATCTCAAGTCGATTGTTACTCGTCAAGGCGCTTCCGCGAAATGAATGAAATCGAAACCGCGCGGAACGGCATCGGAAATTACGCGACCCCGATGAGCCACAGGTCGCCGTTCAGGAGAAGACACATGTCCGCTACCCCCTTCGATCAACGTGATGGATGGATCTGGTATGACGGGCAGCTGGTACCGTGGAAGGACGCCAAGGTTCACGTGCTGACCCACGCTCTGCATTACGGCTCCAGCGTCTTCGAGGGCGAGCGCGCCTATGGCGGCGAGATCTTCAAGTCGATTCAGCATGCCGAGCGTCTGAAGAAATCGGCCCAGATCCTCGATTTCGAGATTCCCTACAGCGTGGCCGAGATCGACGCGGCCAAGCGTCTCGTGCTGGAGAAGAACGGCCAGAAGGACGCCTATCTGCGGCCCGTGGCCTGGCGCGGATCCGAGATGATGGGCGTCTCGGCCCAGCACAACAAGATCCACCTCGCCATCGCCAGCTGGGAATGGCCGAGCTATTTCGACCCGGCCCAGAAGATGAAGGGCATCCGCATCGATATGGCGGAGTACCGCCGGCCCGACCCGGCGACCGCTCCGTCCACCGCCAAGGCGGCCGGCCTCTACATGATCTGCACGATCTCGAAGCACCGGGCCGAGCGGCGGGGCTATGCGGATGCGCTCATGCTCGACTGGCAGGGCCGCGTGGCCGAGTGCACGGGCGCGAACGTGTTCTTCGTCAAGGACGGCGCGCTCCACACCCCCATCGCCGACTGCTTCCTCGACGGCATCACCCGGCAGACGGTCATCGAGCTCGCCAAGCGGCGCGGCATCGAGGTGGTCGAGCGCCGGATCATGCCCGAGGAGATGGCCGGGTTCAGCGAGTGCTTCATCACCGGCAGCGCCGCCGAGGTGACCCCGGTGGCCGAGGTCGGCAGCTACACGTTCACGCCCGGCACCCTCACCAAGACCCTCATGGAAGATTACGAGGCCGAGGTTCAACCCAAGGCGAAGGCTGCCTGACGCTAAGGCAGTCTGAAGCTCGGCGGCCCAAAGCCGCCCGTGTGCCGAAACGGTCGCGGTCCTGCCGCGGCCGTTTCGTTTTTCGGGATCGTGGATGTTCAGAAATCCTCCGCGTCGGGGATGCGGTTGAAGGCGATCTTGGCGCCCGCATAGCCACCCGGGATCTCGGCCCAGGGGCCCCAGTGCAGCAGCGGGCCCCGATAATGGGCATTCAGCCGGTCGGCGAGGACGGACAGGTATTCCTGCCGCCGCTTGATCTGCGCCTCCGCCGTGAAGCCGAACAGGTCCTCGGCCTGCTCTCCGGCCGCGACGAGGTCGTGCAGGGTCACATGGACGCTGCGCAGGCGCGTATGTGCGGGATTCTCCCGCTCCGCATGGCCAAAGAGCCGGGACAGGCTCGCCAGGAGCGAGGGATCGTCGGCCGTCGGCAAAAACCGCTCCTCACCGTACCAGCCGGCGCTGTCCCGGTCCGTCAGCCACAGGGCAAGGGCCTTGGCCGAGAAGCCGCCCCGGCGCATCCGGCTCGCCGCCTTGGCGAGGAGCACCCGCGCGCAGGCATAGGCCCCGGAGAGGTGCCGCCAGCCCGTCGGAAGCACGCGCCCGTGGCCGAACATCCGCCGCTGGGTCTCCGGCCGCTCCACCGCATAGCCGTGCAGGCCCATCCATAGGCGCTCGCCCTCGACGCTGCCCCAGAGCCGGCGCAGCTCCTTCGGTTGGGTCCGCCACAGGGCCGCCATGTCGCCAATGCCGGCACGCGTGAGACGGGCTGCGTTGCCCTTCGCGATGCCCGGGATATCCGTGAGGGCCAGGGACAGGAGAGGCCCGGGCAGGTCCTTCGGGTGAAGGGCCACGAGACCGTCCGGCTTCTCCATCTCGGCAGCGATCTTCGCCAGGAGTTCGTTGGGACCGAGGCCCACTGAGCACGTGAGGGTGGTTCCGACCTCGCGGGCGATCGCCGCCTTGACGCGTTGGGCGAGGGCCAGCGCATCGGCCTGCTCGGACGGCATGAGGGTGCAAAGCATCTCGTCGATGGAGCAGATCGCCTTGACGGGCAGCACGGTCTCGATGGCCCGGATGATCTCTCCGTGCAGGGCAACGTAGCGCTCGTGTCGGGCCGTCACGAGGACGATGCCGGGGCACAGGCGCCGCGCATCCCGCACGACGGTGCCGCGCTTCACGCCTGCGGCCTTCGCCTCGCGGCTGACCGCGATGAGGCCCGTATGCTCCGAGGCCACGGGCACGACGCCGACGGGCCTTCCACGCAGGCGGGGCTGGAGATGCTGTTCCGCACTGGCGAAGAACGAATCGAAATCGACGTAGAGCCGCTCGATGCCCGCGGGTTTGCGCATCCGATCCGTCCTTGTTTGGCGTCTGAACAAAACAGGAACACAGGCATTTTCGGGAGTCGAGTCGCAAACCTGTGGATAACGGGGATGGATTTACCTTTCGAAGACTGCTCTTTCTTTGCGTCACATAGGAAAGGGAAATCTTGTTCTCTTCTTGAACGTACAGAGAACGAAGCGGGTCTTCGGCAGACCGGCGCGAGTTGTTCCGGCGCGGCGAAAGAATGGATTCCGGGGCAAAGAAAGAACGCGAAGTAATCCGCCCGGCCTTCATCTCGACCGGAGCATGGATTCCCACCGCTTGACTGATCCTGTCCGTTCCGGCGCGCAACCTGAGCCGTTACCGAAATCGAGAAACTTACCTTAGGTAAGGACCGGGGATCGCAAGACTGCCCTTCCGTCTTCCTGTCGGAAGAGTTCTGTCTTCCTATCGGAAGAATTCGACGCAGCCGCGCGTCCGGGAAAGATATGCCTTGGAGAACGGCCGTACGGTCTCCACATTCCGGGCGAAGATTGCGTTCTGTCGCTTCGCAGGTGCCCTTTCATGCCGCTCCCGTCCGGATCCCTGTCCCGCGCGTCGCGGAAGGTTCTCGACCCCGTTCTCCTGACGCTCGCGGTCTGCGTGGTGCTCGTGGACGACGCGTTCCGGGCCTTCGTCATTCCGGCCGTGCAGGCGCTTGCGCGGGTGCCCTTGGTCCGGTGGTGCGAGCAGGTGATCGCGCGGCTGCCGCCCTACGGCATCCTGATGCTGTTCCTCATCCCTCTCGCGATCATCGAGCCGTTCAAGATCTATGCGCTCTACCTGTTCAGCCTGGGGCATTTCGCGTCGGGGCTGCTTACCTTCTTCGTCGCCAAGGTGGTGGGCCTCGGGCTCGCCGAGCGGCTCTTCGCCATCGGGCGGGACAAGCTCCTGACCATCGGCTGGTTCGCCTGGTGCTTCACGAGAGGCGTCGCCATCCGGGATTTCGTGCATGGCTGGCTCGAGGGAACCTGGGCCTGGCGCCAGGCGCACCGCATTGCCGGCACGACCCGGGCGATGCTGGCGCGGGCAGGCAGCGCCCTGGCCCGCCTGCTGCCGCAGGAGCGCCGGCGCGGGCGGCTCGCGGCGGCCTTCCGGAGAGTGCGGCAGCGCCCGATTCTGTAACGCCCCCCTTTCAAGGCCTGGCCGATATCCCCATATGCCGCGTGGGAGCATCCCGCTCCAAAGGATGTCATACGACGATGATGAAGATCGCCTCTCGCCGCACCCGGTTCATGGTGGCGCTCGCGGCGGCCCTTGTTTTCGCCGGAAGCGCGGCGGAAGCTCGCGTCGGCGGGGGACGGAGCAGTTTCGGCTCTCGTGGCGCCCGCACATGGAGCGCACCCCCGAGCACCAATACGGCGCCGGGCGCGGCCGCTCCGATCCAGCGTTCGCAGATCCCGAACCAGGGCCCGACGGTCAACCGTCCGGGTATGCCCAATCCTTCGGCCGCGCAGCCGCGCCGCTTCGGCTTCGGTTCGGGCCTCATGGCGGGCCTTCTCGGCGCCGGTCTGTTCGGCATGCTGATGGGTCACGGCTTCTTCGGCGGCCTCTCGGGCCTCGGCTCGTTCCTGGGGCTCCTGCTCCAGATCGGTCTCGTGGTCTTCCTCGTGTCGCTGGCCATGAAGTGGTTCCGGCGCCGCCAGGAGCCCGCCTATGCGGGTCCCCAGGGCCATGCCCGCTCCATGGCGGGCGGCTCCTCCGTTCCGCCGACCGGCGGCCCGGGTGGGCTTGCGAGCGGACTGGGAGGCCTCGGCGGCCTGGGCGCCGGCCTTGGACGGTCGGCAGGCGCGGGTCCCACACGGCCCGGCGTCCGGGACGAGGTTGGGATCGGCGAGCAGGATTACGCTGCCTTCGAGCGCTCTCTCACCGAGGTGCAGGACGCCTATTCGCGCCACGACACGGCGCAGCTCTGGTCGCTCGCGACCCCCGAGATGGCCGGCTACATGCAGGAAGAGCTGAACGACAACGCCGCTCGCGGCGTGGTCAACACGGTCTCGGGCGTGCGCCTGCTCCAGGGCGATCTGGCCGAGGCCTGGCGCGAGGGGAGTGTGGATTACGCGACCGTCGCCATGCGCTACTCCCTGGTCGATGTCACGACCGACAAGGCGACCGGACGGGTGGTGGAGGGCGATCCTTCGCGGCCGGTCGAGGCCACCGAGGTCTGGACCTTCCGCCGCGACCAGGGCGGTCCCTGGAAGCTCTCGGCGATCCAGCAGGGCTAAAACCCCTTACCGCTACAAAACAGGACGGCCGGCGAAATGCCGGCCGTTTTTTCATGTCTGGGCGAAGGTCCTTACTCTGCGGCCTGGCGGCGGCCCGCATGGCGGCCCTCCCGCACCTCCTCGACGATCTTGGCGCAGAACGCATCCAGGTCCCCGGGATTGCGGCTGGTGATCAGGCCCTGATCGGTGACCACGGCCTCGTCCCGCCACCGGCCGCCCGCATTCATCACGTCCGTCTTGATGGAGTGGTAGGAGGTGCATTGCCGATCCCGGATCACGCCGGCCTCGATGAGAAGCCAGGGCGCATGGCAGATCGCGGCGACGACCTTACCGCTCCCGTAGAATGCGCGGATGATCTCGACGGCCTTCGGCTCCACCCGCAGAAGGTCCGGGTTGATCTGCCCGCCGGGCAGCACGAGGGCGTCGAACTCGTCCGGCTTCACGTCGTCCAGGTTCCGGTCGACCTTCACGCTCTCGCCCCAGTCCTTCTTGTTCCAGCCGCGGATGCTCTCCTGCAGCATGCGCGATGTCGGAGACGCGACGACGACCGTCGCGCCGGCTTCGGACAGCTTCTTCTGGGGAACCATCAGCTCCGATTGCTCGAAGCCGTCGGTCGCCATGATGAGGATTTTCGCCTGCTTGATGTCGGGCATAGGACTCTCCGTCGTTTTGGGGGACGGGCGGGCAACGGGTGACCGGACCGGGAGTTCCGTGGACGTCCGGAGGGCGTCCCATGGCCGCACACCCACGCGGAACCCCTCCGGAGCGCTGCGGTTGACCAACCGAAACCCGCAACCCGCGAAGGATGAGAGATGGTCAATCCAGGCACCCCGACCCGCGAACCGACACCGGGTGGCCACATTCCGAGCAAGGTGCCTCCCGCGCCTCCGGACGAGCAGCCCGATACGGGGCCGACCGGACCTCGCACGCCTTATCCGGTCAACGATCCCGGCATTACGGACCCGACAGGGCCCGGCTCCGAGCCCGATTACCTGCCCGGCAACCCCACGGATCCGGGGACGCGCTTCTGATCCATAAGCCCGCCGGGGCGGTCAGCCGCCTCGGCATGATCCCTGCTCAGACCTCCAGGATCGCGTAGGGCTTCCCGGTCGGTTTCTCGATATGCTTGGCGACGTTGTAGACCGGCTGCCCGCCCGGCGTGCGGCCCTCGAAACGGCCGCGATGGGCATGGCCGTGCACGATGGCCGAGACCTTGAAACGGTCGATGGTCTCGGCAAGGCGCGAGGAACCGAGGAAGGGATAGATTTCGAGGGGCTCGCTCTCGATCGTCTCGACGATGGGGGCGTAGTGCAGGATCACGACGGAGCGCCTGGCGCGCACCTGGCGCATGGCGTTCTCGAGCTTGATGGTCTCGTTCATGGCCTCGCCTACGAACTGCTTGATGGCGGGCTCACCGAAGGAGCCGAGCATACGCCGTCCGAAGCCGCCCGCGAAACCCTTCACGCCCACGAAGCCGACGCCGTCGATCTCGCAGGACTGGCCGTCCAGGACGCGCATGCCCGCTTCGCGTAGGATATGCGTCACCTCGTCGGGCGTACCGCATTCGTAATCGTGATTGCCCAGCACGCCGACGACGGGGATCGAGCAGGTCTTGAGGTCCTGCGCTAGGATTTCGGCCTCCCGCGGCTTGCCGAGATCCGTCAGGTCCCCGGTAAGCACCAGCACGTCGGCTTCCTTGGAGACTTCGGCGAACAGGTCGCGATAGGAGGTGGTGCTGTCTTCACGCACGTGGAGGTCGCCCATCGCGGCGACCCTCAGAAGAGTCTGTTCGTCAGTCATTCCGCCAATCGCCTTCGCCACCCACGTCGGCGAAGCCCCATTCCTTCACGTCGATCTCGTAATCCACACGGGAGAACATGCGCCCGCGGCACACCTTCATCTGGGGCGGCGGCAGGTCGAGCTGCTTGGAAAGACGGTCGAGCAGCTCGTCCATGACCCAGCGCGGGACGTTGTCCCGCTCGGTCGGATAGATCCAGCGGAAGTTCAGGAGATGCATGAGCAGCACCTCCCAGTGCACCTCCATGTAGCCGAGCAGGAGATGCCAATCGATCAGGTCGTGGGCTTTGAGGATGGTATGCGCCACATCGGCTCCGTCGTAGCGGTGCCTGAGCTGGATGAAGCACTTGGACCAGACGAGCTCGGTCGGGCCGACGATACGAACCGGAGAGCCGAAGACCTCGATCTGCCGGGCATTCTCGAACCACTGGTCGCCGATCGGCATGGTGCCGTTCGAGGAGGCGAAGATCACGTCGAAGAAGGAGCGGCCCTTGAAGACCTTGCCGAGCCAGCGGTCGTCCTCGATCTCGACCGCGTAGCCGAGATTCTTGAAGTGCGACAGAACCCGCGTGTAGTCGCCGGCCTTGCAGAAGATGTCGAGGTCCTTGGTCGGGCGGGTGATGCCCGTATAGGCCGAAAGCGCATAGGTGCCGGCCAGCAGGAAGGGCAGGCCGAGATCGTTCAGCTCCCGCAGCGCCTCCGCATAGAAGGCCTCGGCCTCAGGGTATTTCAGGGTCGGCTCGGCCTTGGCGTCGATGATCGGAACGCCGGGATGAGCGATGGGGGTGAAATCCGGGTTGTGAACCGTCATCGGCCTCTTCCGCAGGGGGGCGCTTCGCCCGCGTTCGACAACCGGATGGCGGTAATGAAGTTCCTTGGCCTGACGAAAGCGTGACCGGAAGCGTCAGGCCTGTCGGCGCAGATCCCGGACCTCGCCGTGAGAGGGAGGGCCGGCATCGATGCCCAGGGCGCCGAGGATGGGCGCGGTCTTCTCCTCGAACTGGGCGATCCTCCCGCGGATCTCCGCCAGGTGCTCCTCGCGGGTCGCGAGAGGCTTTCCTTCCCGGGCGAGCCTGTGCCCCGTCTCGGCCATGCAGCGCCAGACGAAATCGGCAATGTCGGCTTCCCGGCGCCGGAGGCCGAGCCAGATCATCTGGTCGATCTGTTCGACCCTGATCCCGCTGCCGGTCACGGGCGACGCGAACGTGAGCGCGGTGGGCTCGTGCACGGTCTGCGCCGCGACGGCTTCGTTGAAGGCGTCCGTCCGCGCCTTGCGCTCCGCGAACGCCTGCCCGTCGAGACCCGGATGGCAGCTGCCCTGGCCGACGAGGCAGACGAGGGATTGAATGAGCCTGTCGAGGCCGGTCTCTCCGAGGCCGGGCGAGGCCATGATCTCGTGGAGGGAACGGGGCGTGCGGTCGAGCGCAGCCATGAGGGCGCGGTGGAAATCCGGCTGGAGCTTCATGCTGTAGCCCCGGCCATGAACTTCCAACGGGACGTCGCCCGGAAGGCGCGAAAGGGCGAAGCGCGTATCGAGCCAGCGCTCCCGCGCCAGGGATCGGCTCATCCGCACCGGCCCCTTGACGAAGACGTCCTTCCGGAAGCCCTGGTCGACGATGTGGTCACGCAGGGTCTCGCGCAGGGCAATATCGTCGATCTCGGCCAGCATCTTGCGCTGGTCCGCCGACAGGTTGAGCTCGTCGATGGTCTCAAGGGGGGAAGCCGAGCCGATCCAGCGCAGCTTCGCGTCCGCGAACTCCTCGGCCACGTCCACGAAATAGAAGGGGTTGTGGTCCGCGTTGAAATATTCGTGGGCGATGTAGTGCGGATCCTTGGTCTTCAGGAGCTTCAGCCGCTCGGCGAGCTTCGGATGGCCGGCGAAGAAGCGGGTGCCGAGCGTGCTCATGCGCTCGGCGAAATCGACCGCGGCGCGGATCCGCGCCGCCCGGGAGCCGGATGCCTGCCGGTCCGCATATTCCACGAGAAGCCGCCGCAGGGGCATGACCGAGGCCCAGCCCGGCATGGTGTTGTAGGAGGCGTAGACGAGGCCGCCGGGCTTGAGCTTCCGGCGGATGAACTCGACGATGGTCCGGCGGTTCGCGGGCGAGATCCAGCTGTAGATGCCGTGGAGGGCCACGATGTCGAAATCCGGAAGATCGTCCCGCTCCAGGAACTCCGCGAAGCTGTCGTCCGAGAAGTGCACGTTGGGCAGCCGCGCCGCCCGTGCCAAAGCCTCCGCGCCGGCCACATGGGTCGGGTTGAAGTCGGTGGCGTAGAATTCCACGTGCGGGTTCGCGGCCGCGAGGACGTTGGTCGAGACGCCCTGGCCGCAGCCGAGCTCGCAATAGGCGAGGGGCTCGACCCTGAGGCCCGGCGCTGACACGCCCTGCATCAGCGCTGCGAAGCTCAGGACGCTCGGGGCGAGCTCACGGTAGAAACCGTGCGTGTACTCGATGTCGACGATATAGCCCTCGTTCCAGCCCGCCATGCCGCTCCGGCCTCCCGATCCCAGCAATAGACCGGAAGGTTATATCGTATTGAAAAATCGTGCACCGATTTCTTTGGGCTGGATCGGCCCGGGCTGTTGCCTAGTGGCCGCCGAGGGAAACCCGGGCGTCCCGCGGGCTGTTGAGGATCTCGAGCAGGCTGTTGGCGATATGCCGGGCCTCGCTGTCCTTGAGCCGGAGCAGGAAGGGCGCCAGCGCACCGGCCTGGAGAGCCAGGACCGCCTGGCCGTTCTCGTCCATGCCGATATCGATGGACTGGGACGTCACGTCGAGGATCTCCTCGCCGGACTCGTCCCCGGACTCGGAGCCCTCGCCGATGGCGGCGAGCAGCTGCCCGAGAGCCTTCACGAGGGAACGGGCCGCATGGGGATCCATGACGACAGCCGTCGATTGCTCGCCTTTCTGGAACGCGAGTTGGATGTTGGTGCCGTCGAGGGTGACGGAAATTCCTGCCATGTCGTCGAGCCTCCCCGTCTCATATGGGGTCGCAGGCCCGGGCGCGAAAGGCAAGGGGGAAGTGCAATAACCGGGCGTGGAAGAGGGGCCTCCCGAACCGGCGCCTCGCGGGCAGGGAAGCGCCCGCGAGGGCGGGCGCTCCACGACCGGGAAGGCCGGTCAGGTGCCGGACGAGGTGGTCGTCCGCCGGCGGGCCGTGCCCAGATCCTGCGAGGTGCTGCCTGATGTGCCGGTTCCGGCATTGCTCGTGCCTGTGGACAGGCCGCTGCTCATGCCCGTATCGGCGCTCTGCTGGACCCGCAGGTTGTTCTGGACATGAGTCACGCCGGAGACCGATTCGGCGATGTCCTCGGCATGCCGCTTCGCGAAGCGGCTCTGCACCGTTCCGTCGAGGGTGACCTCGCGGCCCGAGACCGTCACGTTGATCTCGGAGGCGTCGATATGGGGATCGTCGGTCAGGCGGTCGTTCACGTCCTCACGGATCCGCTCGTCGGAACGCTGGTAGCCCTTGGGGCCACGCCCGCGATGGTACTGTTCGGCGCGGCGCATATCCTCGTCCCGGCGCCGGTCGGCCTCCTCGTCGCCGAACCAGGACCTGACCTCGTCGCCGGCGCGCTCCAGGAAGCCCCGGTCCTCGCCGTAATCCCGCGAGCCGCGACCGAAGAAGCCGGAGCCGTAGCGGTCCTCGTCATAGGACGAGCGATAGCCGCGGTAATCCCGGTCGCGGCTGTAATCGACTCCGTAGCCCGTCATACCGCTGCGGCGGTCGTCGCCGACCACGTCGCGCCAGTCGCGGGCGGACCCGCCGGAG
>Ga0065721_10050480_pt1 | contig 19851 bp, 19 predicted proteins | sample Mesricmetagenome_FD_59108 | JGI IMG/M metagenome (GOLD analysis project Ga0065721, IMG submission 59108) | Mesophilic microbial community from rice straw/compost enrichment Sample: eDNA_1 v2 (version 2) | ecosystem: Engineered > Solid waste > Grass > Composting > Bioreactor | place: USA: Davis... | reverse complement strand
AAATTGGCGTCCCCAAGGGGATTCGAACCCCTGTTACTGCCGTGAAAGGGCGGTGTCCTAGGCCTCTAGACGATGGGGACTTTCACTACTTCAGAAGCCGTTGACGCCTGAAGTGGGGCGCATTCTATTGGCCGATCTGGGGGCTGTCAACAGTTTTATAAAAACTTTTCCGCTCATTCCGTTATATCGACAGCGCGGTGATTCAGAGCCGCCTGCTGAACCACGGTCAATCCAACAAAGATAGAAAAATCAGCAAGGTAGAGGCGCCGTTCCGAGCGGCGGCACGGCCCTAGGTAGATTTACCCTGCGCCAAGATCGAGCTCTGGTTTGCAAGGGTGGTGGGTACTGACTAGCCTTTAAACAGGGGTTTGCAAATGTCATCCGTCACCATCATCACATCGATCATTATTCTGCTGGCTGCACTGGTCTGCTATGCGTTTATCGCCCAAACCATTTCGCAGAAAAAGCAGCAACGGGAGCGTTTGCTTGCAGCGCTCAAGGTCCGCGTGCGCAATTTCAAATTCATGTTGAACGGATTTCCCACAGGATTTCTGCCCAAGGAGCTGACCCTGCTGGTACAGCGCAGCCTGATGCAGCTGCTGGAGCAGTTGGCCAAGCTGGAACCCGGCGCCAGCCACACCCAGGACCTGCAGGCCGTGGCACAGCAAATGGCAGAAACCCAGAGACAGCCGCCCCAGGGCAATAACCCGACACAGATTCTCGAGAACCCCCAGCAAGTGCGCGATATCAAGGCCAGCCTGGAGGAGCTCTACAAGTTCATTTTTCACCTGGAAGCCAAACGCCAGCTCTTACCCAGTCAGGCGGAGGTTTACCGCTCCATGGTCCGCAATCTGGTATTGCAGCTGACAGTGGACGCCTACGTGCTCCACGGGCGCATTGCCCGCGACAAGGACAAGCCCCGCCTCGCCATCCACTATTTCGATCTGGCGCTGAAGCTGATGATCAAGGAGCGCACCAGTGGCCAGTTCGATAGCCGCATAGAGCAGCTGCGCGCCGCCATCAAGGAACTGGAAGGGCGGCTACAGAAAGAAGTGCAGCAGAGCGGCCAGGAAGGAGCGGACGACCCGGATCAGGCCGCCATCAGCCAGGAATGGGACAAATTTGCAGAGCAGAGCTGGAAGAAGAAACAGGTCTACGATTGAACCGGGAATCCGGTTCTAACCGCCCTCCTCCAGACGCAGCGATGCCGAGTTGACGCAATAACGCAATCCGGTGGGTTCCGGACCATCCGGAAACACGTGGCCCAGATGGGCGCCACATTTGCTGCAGAGAATCTCAGTGCGCACCATCCCGTGGCTCAGGTCCCGGCTTTCGGCGACAACTGCCGGATCCACAGGCTGGTAGAAACTGGGCCAACCCGAACCCGAGTCGTATTTGGTGGTGGAAGCAAACAGAGGCTCACCGCAACAGCGGCAGACATAGGTGCCCGCTTTTTTGCAGTCCCAATACTCGCCGGTGAAGGCGCGTTCGGTACCTTTCTGACGGCATATGCGGTATTGCTCGGGTGTCAATTCCGCGCGCCAGCGCTCATCGTCTTTTAAAGTGCTATCTGACATAATCGCCCGCCTGCTAGTCTCTATACATGGGGATGTAAAAGGTAACCATTTCACAAATGCAACAGATTGAGAAGTCCAAAAAGCTGGAAGGGGTTTGTTACGACATACGCGGCCCGGTGCTGGAGCACGCCACCCGACTCGAGGAGGAAGGCCATCGTATCCTCAAACTCAACATAGGCAACCCCGCTCCGTTCGGCTTTGACGCGCCGGATGAAATCATCGCCGACGTGATCCATAACCTGCGAGCCGCCCAGGGTTATACCGCCTCCAAGGGCCTGTTCCCCGCGCGCAAGGCCATCATGCATGAGTGCCAGCGCCTGGAGATCCCCGGGGTGGAAATCGAAGATATCTTTCTCGGCAACGGCGTCAGCGAATTGATCGTCATGGCCTGTCAGGCGCTGTTGAACAACGGCGACGAAGTACTGGTGCCCTCCCCTGACTATCCCCTCTGGACTGCGGCCGTCAATCTGGCCGGCGGCAAGGCGGTGCATTACCTGTGCGACGAGGAATCGGACTGGTTCCCCGACATCAGCGACATCCGCAGCAAGATCACCAACCGCACCCGCGCCATAGTGGTGATCAACCCCAATAACCCGACCGGGGCGGTTTACAGCGAAGACCTGCTCAAGCAGATAGTGAAAGTGGCGGAAGACCACCAGCTGGTGATTTTTGCCGACGAGATCTACAGCAAGATTCTCTATGACGGCGCTGAATATATTCCGCTCGGCCGCCTGGCCCAGGATGTCCTCTGCGTAAGCTTCAACGGCCTATCCAAAACCTACCGCCTGGCGGGCTTCCGCTCCGGCTGGCTGGTTTTCAGCGGCGCCAAGCATCTGGCGCGGGAATATATCCAAGGGGTGGAGATGCTCTCCTCCATGCGCCTGTGCGCCAATGTGCCGGCCATGTACGCGGTGCAGACGGCCCTGGGCGGCTATCAGAGCATCAATGAGCTGATACTCCCCGGCGGTAGATTGCTGGAGCAGCGCAACGCGGCCTACGAGGCGCTGAACGCCATTCCCGGTGTCAGCTGCGTCAAACCCAAGGGCGCTATTTACATGTTCCCGAAAATCGATCGCAACATGTATCACTTCCACGATGACCAGCAGCTGATACTGGACTTCCTCATCCAGTACAAAGTGCTGTTGGTACAGGGTACGGCCTTCAACTGGCCGGAGCCGGATCACGCCCGCATAGTGTTCCTGCCCATAGTGGACGAATTGAACAAGGCGATCGACAAACTCGGCCAATTCCTGCAGCGCTATCGGAAGTAGCGGAGGACAGGCATGTCCGATATCCATATCGATGACTTCTACCGGGATGCGGCCAGGATACTGGTGCTGCTTTACAACCAGTTCCCGCGCAAGGTCACGCTCTATGTGGAGGATATTGCGGGGCCGGACACCCCGGATGAGTTCGGCCTGCACAGCCCGCGTCATCAGGCGTGTCTCCACACCATGATGTGGCTCGGCAGCAGCGACTATCTGAAGTACGAACAACTGGTGCGGCAGGAGGCCCTGGATCAGGTGGTGCTCAGCCATCGCGGGTTTTTGGTGCTCAACACTGTTATGTCGCCATCCACTGCCGCAGACATGCCCCCACTGCAGGAGAGCCTCGTCATTCATAGAATCCGGCAGGAATTGAAGGATGGCACTTCCTACAGCCTGGCAGACACCATGCGGCAGGTGTTCCGTCTGTCCCGGGATCTGGGAGATATGCCTAAAGTCACCAGTTGAGCCCCACAGAAATGAGCCCCATAAAAAACCCCGCATCTGCGGGGTTTTTGCTTATTTGACCTTGGCCATGGTCTTGGCGGCTATGTCGGTGATGGCCTGCCAATTGCCGGCATCCACCGCAGCCTTGGGCACCAGCCAGGAGCCGCCGACACAGGCGACATTGGGCAGGGCGAGATATTGATCGAAGTCGTCTATGGTCAAACCGCCGGTGGGGCAGAAGGTCGCCTGGGGCAGAGGGCCATGAATGGACTTTAGCAGCGGCAAACCGCCCACTGCTGTGGCGGGGAAGAGTTTGAAGCAGCTGAGTCCCAGCTCCATGCCGGTGAGAATCTCCGAGCAAGTGGCGACGCCCGGCAGCAGTTTGACGCCGCACTCCTGGGCCTTGCGCACCAGACTGGGGGTCATGCCCGGAGACACGGCGAAATCCACCTGTGCCTCCGCGCATTCCTCGACATTGCGCTCATTGATCAGCGTACCTGCGCCGACGATCAGATGGGGGCATTCCCGCTTGATGACCCTGATGCAGTCCAGCGCCACCGGCGTGCGCAGCGTGATCTCCACCGCTTTGATGCCGCCCTTGTAAAGGGCCTCGGCCACGGGAATCGCGTGCTCCACGCGCTCCAGCACTATCACCGGCATCACACCTATGGGGGACAGAAAATCTCGGGTAATGGTCACAGGGAATCCTCAAACAAAATCGATGGATGAATTGAAGACACTGGCGCCCTCCTGGGAAATTCCCACAAACGCGCGGAAACCGCCAAACAGATTGCGGCCCAGGTTCTGGGGCTCGCTCGCCAGGGTTGCCGCCGGACGCGCCGCCAGTTCATCCGCGTCCACCAGGGCTTCGATGATGCCCTGCTCGGCGTCAAAGCGGATTCGGTCGCCGGTCTTCAGCTTGCTCAAAAGCCCGCCCTTGCAGGCCTCAGGGGATATGTGGATGGCGGCCGGCACCTTGCCGGAGGCGCCGGACATGCGGCCGTCCGTCACCAATGCCACCTTGAAGCCCCGGTCCTGCAGCACACCCAGGGGTGGCGTCATCTTGTGCAGCTCGGGCATGCCATTGGCCGCGGGGCCCTGGAAACGCACGACGGCCACGAAATCGCGCTCCAACTCGCCGCGCTTGAAGGCCTGAATGAGCTCCTCCTGGGTTTCGAACACCACGCAGGGCGCTTCCACCACTCGGTTCTCCGGCGCAACGGCGGATATCTTGATGACCCCTTGCCCCAGGTTGCCGCGCATAAGTCGCAGCCCACCCTCGGGTGAAAAGGGTTGTTCCACGCTGCGCAGTATCTCGGTATTGCTGGATGCGGTGACCCGGTCCTGCCACACCACCTCACCCGTTTCATTCAGGGATGGGGCGTGTTCGTAGGCATCCAGCCCCTCACCCATGATGGTGACCACGTCTTCATTGAGCAGGCCGCCGAGCCGCAGCTCATGGACCAGATAGGCCATGCCGCCAGCGGCGTGGAAATGGTTCACATCCGCCTCGCCGTTGGGATACACGCGCGCCAACAGGGGCACTGCGCGGGACAGTTCGTCCATATCCTCCCAGGTGAGCAATATGCCGGCGGCGCGCGCCATGGCCACCAGGTGCAGCGTGTGGTTGGTGGAACCGCCGGTCGCCAGCAGGCCCACAACAGCGTTCACTATGGATTTCTCGGTCACCACCTCGTACATGGGCCGGTACTGGCCGGCGCTGGCGGTGCAGCGGATCAGGTGTTCCACGGCGGAGCGGGTCAGCGCCTCCCGCAATGGGGAATCCGGGTTGACGAAAGAGGAGCCGGCCAGCTGTAGCCCGAGCATTTCCATTAGCATCTGGTTGCTGTTGGCGGTGCCATAGAAGGTGCAGGTGCCAGGACTGTGGTAGGACTGGGTTTCGATCTCCAGCAAGCGATCTTCGCCCACTTCGCCCGCAGCGTATTGCTGCCGCACCTTGGCTTTTTCCTTGTTGGGGATGCCGGAGTGCATGGGACCACCGGGCACGAATACCGACGGCAGATGGCCAAATTGCAGAGCCCCTATCACCATGCCGGGAACGATTTTGTCGCAGATTCCGAGAAACAGATTACCGTCGAACATGTTGTGGGAGAGGCCGACGGCTGTGGCCATAGCCACCACCTCGCGACTGAACAGGCTGAGTTCCATACCTACCTGTCCCTGGGTGACGCCGTCGCACATGGCCGGCACGCCGCTGGCCACCTGGGCGGTACAGCCCATGCGCCGGGCCGCGTCCTTGATGACCTCCGGATAGCCCTCGTAGGGCTGATGGGCCGAGAGCATGTCATTGAAAGCGGTGGTGATGCTCAGGTTGGCCGTCTGCATCAGCTTGATGGTGTTTTTGTCCCGTTCGCCACAGGCTGCATATGCGTGGGCCAGGTTGCCACAGGACAAACGCCGCTTGGGCGGATTGTTCTCCATGGTGGCGCGCATGGCGTCCACATATGCGGACCGCCATTTGCGGCTGCGCTCGATAATACGGGCGGTCACTGCCTCTACGGTGATATTCACAGAAATACCTCGTTATTCGGACTTGTTCCAGCGGCGGCCGTCGCGCGCCAGCAGCTCTATGGCTTCCACCGGACCATTGGAACCCGACTCATAACCCACAGGTTTTTTGTTGCGTCGCTTCCAGCCGCCGATGATGCCATCCACCCACTCCCAGGCGGCCTCCACTTCGGATTCACTGACGAACAGCGTCTGGTCGTTGCGGATCACATCGAAAAGTACACGGGTATAGGCATCGTGCTTTTTGCCCTTGGCATTGTCGGCGAAGGACAGGTCCATACTGCGGTCTTCCAGGGGCACCCTGGCATCCAGACCGGCCTTTTTATTTTTCACCCGCAGATAAATCCCTTCATCGGGTTGCAAATGGATGATGAGCTGATTGGCACAGTTTTGTGTCAGCTGATCGGCAAACAGGCTGGTTTTATTCTGCTTGAACTGGATGACGATCTCCGAGTGACGGCGATCCAGGCGTTTTCCGGTGCGGATATAGATCGGCGTACCGGACCAGCGCCAGTTGTTGATTTCCGCTTTGATAGCGACGAAGGTCTCGGTGAAACTTTCGCGGCCACCCTCCTCTTCCTCCAGATAGCCCGGTACGGATTTGCCGTCGATCACGCCTTTGCGATATTGGCCGCGCACTGTATTGGTTTCGATTTCCGCATCGCTCAGCGGCTTGAGGCAGCGCAGGATCTTGAGTTTTTCCATACGCACGGAATCCGCATCCAGATTGATGGGGGGCTCCATGCACACCAGACACAACACCTGCAACAGGTGGTTCTGGATCATGTCGCGCATGGCGCCGGTCTGGTCATAGAAATCCCAGCGGTTGCCGCAGCCGACGGTTTCTGTCACGGAAATCTGGATGTGATCTATATGCTTGGAATTCCAGATGGGCTCGAAAATATCGTTGGCAAAACGCAAGGCCAACAAATTCTGTACGGATTCCTTGCCGAGATAATGGTCGATGCGATACAGCTGTTTCTCGGAAAATACCCGGCTCAATTCATTGTTGATCGCCAGGAAAGATTCCTTGCTGTCACCCAGGGGTTTTTCCACCACCAAACGTGTGGACGGACGGGCCAGACCGCATTTTTCCAGCGCGGTGCAGATTTTGCCAAAGATCAGCGGCGGTACAGCCAGATAAACGATCAGATCGCGCTCGTCATCAAAATAGGTCTCGCGAATGCGCTGCAAATCCTCCGGATTGGTGGAATCACCGCGCACGAAGGTCAGACACTTGCTGAATTCCTGCCAGATGGCCTCGTTGTAGAGAGAACCTGTGTTTTCCTTCAACCACTCGTTGACCTTGGTCAGGAATGCATCCTGTTCGTTGTGGGAACGGGCCATGCCGTAAATGTGGGTATTGGCCGGCATGCAACCGTTCAGCGTGAGGTAATAAAACGCTGGGTACAGTTTGCGCAGCGCCAAATCGCCATCGCCACCCACAATCAAGATGTCGGTATTCATAGTGGTTACACCTGCCTTTGTTTTACGAGAGTGGTCGACTGCACCACGACTGTTTTGGTCATCAATAGGAAATCAATACGTGCCCAGATTACCCGCCGGGGCCGTCATGGTTCAGTTGATTGAATTCTGAGGGGCGGTTGCACAGGAATTGCTCTATCAAGACTGGAATCTGCCCGGAGGTGGGACCAAAAAACCACCGTGGGAACCGCTGGTGCTGTGCCGCACTGGGGCAAACAGGGCCGTATTGTAGAGGCTGGCCGGTTGCTTTTTCAACTGCGATTACGGATAATCCCGCCGCCTAAAACGCTCAAAAAGGGGGCGCATCAGGTCACTGATGGGGCCTCATAGCACAGCGTGAACCCCTTGCCAACACCGCAGTCACGGGAGCCTCGGGCGCTTCCACCACACTTCACGATAGACATTAACGGGATTACATCATGGCACGTATAGCAATTAATGGTTTCGGGCGTATTGGCCGCAATGTCCTGCGCGCACTGTACGAAAGAAATTTGCAAAAAGACCTGGAAATTGTTGCCATCAATGACCTGGGTTCACCGGCCATCAATGCCCATCTGCTGCAGCACGACACGGTTCACGGCCGCTTTTCCCAGGAAGTATCTGCCGATAACGACTCCATCTCCGTCGGTGGCCACAAGATCAAGATCATCGCCGAGCGCAACCCCGCCGCCCTGCCCTGGGGCGATCTGGGCGTGGACATAGTGCTGGAATGCACCGGCCTGTTCACGGCGCGCGACAAAGCTGCAGCCCACCTGGAAGCCGGCGCCAAGCAGGTGCTGATTTCCGCCCCGGGCACAGACGTGGACCTGACCGTGGTCTACGGTGTGAACCACGACAAGATCAAAGCTGAACACAAGGTGCTGTCCAACGCCTCCTGCACCACCAACTGCTTGGCGCCGCTGGCGGCAGCCCTGCACGACGGAATCGGCATAGTCTCCGGTCTGGCGAACACAGTGCACTCCTACACCAATGACCAGAACATCACAGACGCCTATCACAAGGACCTGTACCGCGCCCGCGCCGCCGCCCACTCACTGATCCCGACCAAAACCGGTGCGGCTTCCGCCATAGGTCTGGTGATCCCCGAGCTGGCTGGCAAACTCGATGGCCTCGCCATCCGCGTGCCCACCATCAACGTGTCACTGCTGGACCTGACCTTCCAAGCCGCTCGCAACACGACTGTTGCAGAGGTCAATGAAATCGTGACTACGGCTGCCAAGAACCGCTTTAACGGCGTTCTGCAGGTCAACACCCAGCCGCTGGTCTCCGTGGATTTCAACCACTGCTCGGCCTCCAGCGTGTTCGACGCCACCCAGACCCGCGTAACCGGCGGCAATCTGGTGAAAGTGCTGGCCTGGTACGACAACGAGTGGGGTTTTTCCAACCGTATGCTGGACACCACTCTGGCCATTCTCAAAGCCAACAGCTGATTTCGCCGGACTCTCAGGTCCGAATAATCGAAAAGGGGCGCAAGCCCCTTTTTTTATTCAGCCGAACTTCAGCTGCATTCTGTATTCTCAGTAGAGACGATCAGCCCGCAGCAGGAGACTTGTCATGCCGATCCGCCGATTTTCCTTCTGGTTACTGCTCTCCAGCTGTTTTTGGGCACTTTCGGTCGCGCAGGCCAATCCGGAGACATTATCCCGCAGCGTCTACAAGGGTTCGTTTTCCGGCTGGAAAGTGGAAATGGTGCGCACACTCACCCATACAGGCAACGACCAATATGTGCTGCGCTCCGAAGCCAAAAATCTGTTTGCATCGGTAGTGGAAACCAGTGAATTTTCCCTGCAGCGCCCGCAGCTGATCCCCACATCCTATGTCTACACACGAAGCGTTTTCGGGCGACAGGCGAATGAAAAAATCCAGTTTGACTGGCAGGCCAACACCGCCTTTTACAGCCGCAGCGACCGGCCGCAAAATAATATGCAGCACACACTGGTGACTGGACTGCTGGATCCCGCGCTCTATCAGATAGCGCTGCAGGCCGATCTGGCCAATGGCAAAGAAAATCTGCAGTACACCTTCATCAAACGCAAACGCCAGGAAACCTACGAATTTCAGCTGCTGCCCAACGAGCAATTTTCGTTGCAGAAAAAAAACTATGATGCGCTGGTGTTGTTGCGCAAGGATACGGATAACAACAAAACCACCCGCATTTGGGTGCTGCCCGAATTGGATTACCAAGTGGCGAAGATCCATCACACGGACGACGGGGATACCTACGAAATCACACTCGCTGCTTACCAAGGTGATTCCGTTAGGCTGAAACAGTTTTACAACAGCCTGCTGCCAGAATTAACGGAATAAGTACTGCCAACTTATTCTCAATTTCGACAGAAACTTCTTTCCACGCTCGATTTTCGTCTACGCCTAAAGTTAGCGAATACTAACAGCACGCCCGGCATTCCCCGCCCACTTGCCGCGGCGCGGCAGAAAAAGCCCTCCGCAATCCAACAGTCCGTCATTGCCATTCATAAATACAATTTCTAATAAGCCTATTTTGTTTTATCTGCAATTGAGCAATTCTTGATCAACGATTCGCCGCTCAATGGCCGGTGAATCGGGTTAAACCTCACCGTTGAGGGTTGTTCCGGGAGGGCGCAGTGCCGATAAAAATCACCACCACAACAGACAAAAGTTTCAGTCTTTTCAGCGCTGGCTTTTTCTGTCTGATGCTGTGGGCTCCGGTGAGTCAGGCACAACCGGAAATACCGCACACCTGCGCAGTATTCTGCGGCGCGCGGGATCAATTGCAGGACACATTCCTGACGCCGATCCGGCAATTGGAGGGCGACGCATTATTTGAATCCGCCGCTGCCATGCGCGAGCGGGTCATGTCCAGCGAACAGCGAATTCTGAATCAGTTCTGGCTGAATGACACAGCCGATACCCGGCTCCACGGCGGCAAGGTCTGGTCGCGATTACTGCGTTATGGTGTGAAGCGCTACAACAGTCAGAGATCCGCTCGCCGGGGCCTCAGCGCAGCGGAATTACGGGCGGAAAGAAGTGCCTTGGAGCAGGACGATCTGTTTGAATATGGCACTTTCGCCCAGGACAGAGGTGAATATCAGCTGCGGCTGTCGGACGACAATATACGTTTTATCATCCACTACAGCTTCTGATTTATTTCACTGGCAAGCGGCGTTGACGCCTCTGCCACCTTACCGCAGAATCCCGCGTTTTCCGCGCGGACAGCCCCATGCCCAATTCAGTCGAAACCACTTGGCCCCCTGCCCCAGTCTGGCGGCGATTGGCGGCTCTGCTGTACGACACTTTCGTACTCGCTGCACTCAGTTTCGCCTACGGCGCGCTGATCACACTCATAGGCGCGTTGATCAATGGTCCCACAGAGGCCTACCAACCTATGTTTGGACAGGGGTGGGTTACCCTGGGATGGGTGTTGACGCTGCAGATTTTTTATTACGGTTTCTGGAGAAAATCCGGCCAGACCATCGGCATGCGCACTTGGCGCATACGCCTGTGCGATCGCGCCAATCCGGCTGCAACGGCCGGCCCCAAGCAATGTCTGCTGCGCCTGTTATTGGCACCGCCGCTGCTGGTGTTGGGGGGCGTGGGATATTGGTACCGGATTTTCGATCGCGATGGTGATTGCCTGCACGATCGGCTTTCCGGCACGCGGGTATTGGTGGTGCCCAAAGGAGTTTGACGAGACTCAGACCGAGCGACGCAGCAGCAACCAGCCCAAAAGCGCGCATGCCGCTATGGGAATCAACACCGCCAACAGCGGCGAAAAACCGAAAATCAGACTGCTCGGCCCGAGCAGATCCTGGGTGGTGCGAAACACTATGCCGACGATCACACCGGAAAAAATGCGAAAGCCCATGGTCACCTGACGCAGCGGGCCGAAGATAAAACTGATGGCGATCATCACCAGGCTCGCGGTGGCCAGTGGCTGCAGCGCCTTCTGCCAGAACGCCAGTTTATATTCCCGGCCATCCTGCCCCTGGCGATCCAGATAATCCGCGTAACTGTACAGCCGCTTCATAGGCAGATCGTCGGCGCTCAACACCAGCACGTCCAGCAATTTCGGGGATAATTCCGACCGCCAGACATTGGTGGCAAAAAAATTCGTCCGCACCTGATCATCTTCCAGTATCGAGGAAGTGCCATTGCGCTCGAACCAGTAATCCTCCTGAAAAATCGCCGACTCCACATAGGTGCTGCTCAACAGCTGCCCCTGATCGTCAAATTGCAGACGGGTGACGCCGAACAGCTTGCCGTTGGGTAGCACCGCGCTGAAATGCATAAACTCATTGCCCTCGCGATTCCACACACCGCGCTGCCCCTGCAGCGCCGACTGGTGCCCCAGCGCTATAGCTTTGCGGCTTTCCGCATACTGATCTGTGGTGGGTGTGACAAACTCGCCGAGAAAAATCCCCAGCACTATGTAACCCAATATGGGCCGCATCACCGCCCAGATAATCTGCGCCACCGACACACCGGCGGCGCGAATGACGGTCAGTTCGCTGGTATTGGCGAGCAAGCCCAATCCGATCAGGCATCCCACCAGGGACGCCAGGGGCAGATAGTCGTAAATACTGGAGGGAATCGATAAGAGCGCGTAGATGACGACTTCGCTGAACGTATAGTTGCCGGACACCTTGCCGAGCTGGTCCACCAGTTCGGAGATGAAATCCAGGGCCACCACCACCAGCAGCACTACGGCGATTGAACCTGCAACCGAACGCCCGATATATCGTTTGATTTTTTTCATGAGAATCCGATCAGGGCCGCAAGCGCCACAAGCGTGGCCCCATTAATAAAACCAAAGCGAATATCAGAAATCCGCCATGTACCCACCAGAGGAAATACGGCAGAGGCGCAGTGCCCGCCTCCATCATGCCGCGAGCGGCGTTGCTCACCACCAGATAAACAATGTAGAGCAGAATGGCGGGAATCATTTTCACATAGCGCCCCTTGCGCGGTTGGGTGCGACTCAAAGGCACCGCCAGCAGCGCGATAACCAACACCAACAGCGGCAACGAGAGGCGCCATTGCAAAGCGGCTTTGGCCTCGGGCGCGTCGCTCTCCCACAGCTCGCGCGTGCTCAATCCATCGGTGGCCTTTTTCGGTCGCGCTTCGAATTCCGGTTCGGGAATGTATTGGGAATAGCGGCGGAAATGCACCACTTCATAGTCCGCATCGCCCGGTTGTCCCCGGTATTGATGGCCGTTCTCCAACACCAGATATCGCTGGCCGGTGACGGGATTGACCTGGGTCTGCCCGGTGGCGGCAGTCAATACCGACAGCTTGTCGCTGGTCTCCGCAGTGCCGGCGAGAAAAACCTGCTGCAATTGCTTTTTATCGGGGCTGACGCTCTGAGCATAGGAGACGCCATCGCGACTGCTGAGTTTGTGGAAACGCGCCGGCTTGAGGGTTTCGAATTCGGTGCGATTGCGCTGTTCGACAAACAGATCCTCCGCCGCTTTCACCCCCACAGGGCTGACATACAGACTCAAAGCCCCCACCAGCAGCGCCACCAGCAGCGCGGTCGCCAAGGTATAAAACACCAGACGACGCTCGCTCATGCCACAGGCCGACAACACCGTCATTTCGCTATCCACGTAAAGACGTCCGTAAGCCAGCAATATGCCGATGAAAAAACCCAGGGGAATAATCAGCTCCAGAAAGGACGGCAACCTGTAGCCCATCAACCATAAAAGCACTTCGGGTTCGAGTTTGCCTGCGGCGGCATCCGCCAGATAGCGCACGAAACGTCCGCTCATGATGATCAGCAACAAGACCGCGCTGACCGCCAGCATGCTGGTGAGAATTTCTTTGGCGAGATAACGAAAAATAATCACGGAGATATCACTAATCCAGCGTCGGCGGCGGACTGAAGCGCGCCATTATAGCCCCGTCCAGCCGCACCCGCATCCGCATCCGCAGAGCCACATTGGAAGGCCACATAGAAAGCCACATCGAGAGCCACATTGAAATAATCACCAGCAGCAGCCACTATATGCCGCATGTTTCATTTCTTGACATCCGTCATTGGGGAAGGTTTATGGATTTTCTGGTTAAAAGCGGTCAGCTGGACACTTTGCGTACAGATTGTCTGATCGTACAGATTTACGGCGATAAATCCCTGTCCAGCGCCGCTGCTGCCATAGATAAAAAATTTTCCCTTATCTCCCGCCTGCTGCAACTCAACGATCTGACACTTAAACCAGGAAGCTGCAACTGGCTGCTGCCCCCGGCGGATGCACCCTTCAAGCGACTGCTGGTGGTCTGTGCGGGCGCCAAAAGCGGCAGCCTGACATCCCAGGAAATCAAAACCAGCGCCCAGGCGGTCGCCAAGGCCATAAAAGGCAAGCCTGTCAAAAATGCGGTGTGGAGCGCGGAAACAGGATCCGAAGTCAGCGCCAAACTGTTTGCCACTCTGGTGGCCGAAGCCTTCGTCACCGCCCTCTACACCTATCGCGAAACCAAAACCCAGAATGTCAAAGCTCCGGCTTTTGCCAAATTGACACTGCATATCAGCGGCAAAAGCGAAAGCGCCTGGCGGGCGGGCCTGGAATTGGGCCAGCATCTGGGAGAAGGCATCAATCTGGCGCGCCATCTGGGCGATCTGCCCGGCAATATCTGCACACCCACCTATCTCGCCACTCAGGCGAAAAAACTGGCCGGCGGCAAATTGAGTGTGACCGTGCTCGAGGAAAAACAGATAAAGCGCCTGGGCATGGGAGCATTTCTGTCCGTGGCCGCCGGCTCTGAACAGCCGGCCAAATTCATCGTATTGCAGTATCGCGGCGCCGCTGCCGCCACACCGCCGACCGTACTGGTGGGCAAAGGCATCACCTTCGATACGGGAGGCATCAGCATCAAGCCCGGCCCCGCCATGGATGAGATGAAATTCGACATGTGCGGCGCCGCGAGTGTGCTGGGCGTGATGAAGACCCTGCAACTGGCACAGCCGCGCATCAATGTGGTGGGGCTGATCGCCGCCACGGAGAACATGCCGAGCGGCCGGGCCACCAAACCGGGCGATGTGGTCACTTCCATGTCCGGCCAGACCATCGAAATCCTCAACACGGATGCCGAGGGTCGCCTGGTACTGTGCGATGCCCTCACCTATGCCGAGCGCTTCAAACCCAAAGCGGTAATCGACATAGCCACGCTGACCGGCGCCTGTGTGATTGCTCTGGGCAACCATGCTTCCGGTCTCTACGCCAATGATCAGGCGCTCGCCGATGAACTGCTGGCGGCGGGTCAGGCGGCCCAGGACAGGGCTTGGCAGATGCCGCTGTGGGACGACTATCAGAAAGCTCTGGACAGCAATTTCGCCGATATGGCCAACGTCGGCGGACGCGAGGGGGGCTCCATTACCGCAGCCTGTTTCCTGTCGCGCTACACCAAGGCGTACAAATGGGCGCACCTGGATATCGCCGGCACTGCCTGGTTGGGCGGCGGCAACAAAGGCGCCACCGGGCGGCCGGTAGGTCTGTTACTCCAATATCTGCTGGGCGCCTACAGCGGATGACCCAGCGGCAAGCGCGTATCGACTTTTACGTGTTGCAGGCGCAGAGTCGGGCGGAGCGGCTGCAATTCGCCGGACGCTTGGTGGACAAGGCCTGGCAGCAGGGATGTCAGGTGGTGATTCAGGCCCAGAATACCGCCATGGCCGAGGAGCTGGACGCGCTGTTGTGGCAGATTCGGCCCGAGTCCTTCATCCCCCACAGCTGTGACGTCACTGCGGCAGATCCCATCTGCATTTGTCAGGATCTGGACGATCCGCCCCACAGGGAGGTGCTCATCAATCTCGCCGATCAACCGCCCCGGGATTTCCACCGCTTCGAGCGGCTTGTGGAAATCGTGGTACAGGTGCCGGAGGTACTGGCGAGCACGCGCCAGACCTTCAGCCACTACCGCGAGCAGGGCTATAGCGCCGAGATCCACAAACTCTGACCCAAACGCCACTTGGCGCAGAAGCCGCGATTGCGATGGGACGCATTTGTGGCAATACTTAGCCCATCATCCTGCATAAGAACACGTGTCAGCAGTAATCCAGTAAGTCGCAAGCGACTCAAGTCCGTTCACTTTAGGGCCAGGCAATGACTTCAGACAGACCCCTTCACGAGGACTCAAACGCGGTATCGCCGGAAGATGTGCCGGTGGACGCAATTCCAGTGCTCGAAGAAGCGTTGGAGCCTGAAGCCAGCGATCTGCCCCTCGACCTCCCCGAAGACGAAGTACCCGTGATCATGGATGCGGTGGATACAGTGGCGCCTTTCGAAGAGGCCGATACCCAGGAGATCTCAGAGTCGACGGTTGAGCTGAAAGTCGACCTGGGTTACGCCCTGGACAGCGCTGAAGAGAGCGATAGTCTGGCGGAGATGGAGGAAATACAGACCCTGCCCCTGGCGGAAATGGTTCTGGATGATCCGGCCACACCCTTTTCCCCGGGCGCCTTGGATGAAGACCACAAGCGCCATATCGCCACGCTGGAAGCCATAGTGTTCGAGAGCGAGGATCCCATGGCCCCGGCGCCCAAGTATCAAGCCCCGGAGCCACCTGCACCACCCCCCCAGGTGCAGGAACCTGTGCCGCCGCCGATCACTCCCGCTCCCCCAGTACCGCCATTGGCGCAGCCCAAACCTCTGCCGACCAAAAGCGAAAATCCCTTTCTGCCGCAGCACATACTGGACAGACTCAACCAGGGCAAACGCAACCTGGTGGAGGAGATCGCCCAGTCCAGCGCCGCGCTGGACGCCAGCACCGCGATTCTGCGCACCCACGCCCGGGCCGAGCGCCTGAACCGACCGTCCTATGCGGACCCCAAATCCCAGTCCCACAGTTTCAGCCGCGACAAACTCACGCTGCAGAAACAGAAAATCATCGATGAGCTGGTGGAGGAATATATGCCTCTGCTCGCTGCCGAACTGCGCCGCCGCCTGCGCCGGCTGCTCGACGAGTAAAACCTCGTCCGCACCGCACCGGCGCCCCACCTTTTCCACACACTGAAAGACCCTATGAGCCCCGACTCCACGGACCGCAATTTCCCCAGCGCTGCCGATGACGCCAAAACCGCCCGGCTGACGCCCGCCGTAACGCCTCAGGTGGCATCACCGGCCTACAGACTTGCTTTCGACGACGAAGAATTTCTGCTGAGGGAAGAGATGCGACCGGTGCGCCTGCTCCTGGAGCTGAGCAAACCGGAACTGATTCTGAGCGAACACCAAATCCAGCATACAGTGGTGATTTTCGGCAGCGCCCGTACCCTCTGCCGGGAAGCCGCCAAAGAGGTTTACTTCGCGGCAAAGAACCTCTGGCACGGTGACCCGGAGAATCCCGCGTTAAAGGCCCTGGTGGATCAGGCCAAAAGGAATATGCGACAGGCCGAGAACTATGAAACCGCGAGGAAACTGGCGCACCTCATCACCGAACATTGCGGCAATGAAGGTCCCCCGCCTCTACATGTGGTGACGGGCGGTGGCCCAGGCATCATGGAAGCCGCCAATCGCGGCGCCCATGAAGCCGGCGGCCGATCGGTGGGGCTGAATATAGTTTTGCCGAGAGAACAGGAGCCGAATACCTACATATCTCCCGAACTCTGCTTCCGCTTTCACTATTTCGCCATGCGCAAGATGCATTTCCTCATGCGCGCCCGCGCTCTGGTGGCCTTCCCCGGCGGCTTTGGAACACTGGACGAACTGTTCGAAACCCTCACGCTGATCCAGACCGGCAAAATCAATCCTCTGCCTGTGCTGTTGTTTGATCGCGACTACTGGCAGAAGCTGATCAATTGGGAGCTGCTGGTGGAGGAAGGGATGATCAGCCCAGAGGATCTCGAGCTGATCACCTATGTGGATACAGTGGAGGAGGCCTGGGCAATCATCAGCGCCCACACTGCCTGATCAAAACACCCAGCTCTCACCTTTCTGCGGTACCTCGGCGCGGATCTTCTTCTCACGCCAGAGCCTATCCGCCAAGCCGTCGAGCGCCTGGGGCTCCCCGTGGACCAGCGCCACGCGCGGGCCGGTGCGGAAGTGACTGATCCAATCCACCAGCTCCGTCTGCCCCGCGTGGGCGGAAAACCCGCCCAGAGTCTCTATACCCGCACTGACGATGTATTCATCGCCAAACAGGGTGATGCGTTTGGCACCATCCACCAGCGCTCGCCCCAGGGTACCGCGAGCCTGGAAACCCACGAAAATGACCATGTTGCGCCTGTCCCAGATGCGCTGTTTGAAGTGGTGGCGGATGCGTCCGCCGGTGCACATGCCGCTGCCGGCGATGATGATGGCACCGCGCTGAATACTGTTGATCGCCATGGAATCCTCCGTGCTCACACACAGCTGCAAGCGCGGGATGAATTCGCGCAACAGCGTCTGATGGCCGGCGCACAAGGGCTTGATGCCGGCGCAGTCCAAGGACTTCAGCCAGCGGTCGTACACATGGGTGATGGAAATGGCCATGGGGCTGTCGAGAATCACCTGCCAAGGGTCCAGGCGATTCTCTTGCGCCAACTGGCCCAGGTAGAACAGCAGCTCCTGGGTGCGGCCCACGGCAAATGCGGGTATGACCACATTGCCCCCCCGCCGCCAGGCATCCTTCAGCAATCCCTCCAGCTGCACCAGGGTATCCCCCAGTGGGCGGTGATCGCGGTTGCCGTAGGTGCCTTCCATCAACACCAGATCGGCCCGCTCCAGCAGTGCCGGATCGTTCATCAACACCCGATCGCGCTTGCCTATATCGCCGGAGAACACCAGCACTTTTTCCCGGCCCTGCTCATTGAACACCACTTCGACTATGGCCGAACCGAGAATATGGCCGGCGTCGTGAAAGGTCACAGATGCGGAATCACTCAGGGCGAAGCGCTCTTCGTACTCGTGGGGCTCACACAGTTGCAGCACACGCTCCACGTCCGCCCTGGTGTAGGTCGGCGGCATGGGTTCCAGACCCCGGCGCCGGCGGCGCAGGTTTTCCCGCTCCAGGTCCCGCTCATATAGCCCAGCCGCATCCCCCAGCATTATGCCGAGCAGCTCCGCCGTGGCGGGGGTGCAGAAGATGGGGCCGTGAAAGCCCTCATGCACCAGCCGGGGCAGGCATCCCGAGTGGTCCAGATGCGCATGGGAGAGGATTACCGCATCGATTTCCCGCGGGTTGAATGCAAAAGGCTCGTCGCCCTGGCGCTCGACGGCGTCGCCCCCCTGGGGCAGACCGCAGTCCAGCAGAATGCGTCCTATGCCGCTGGCGCGCAGTAGATGACATGAGCCCGTGACCTCCTGGGCGGCCCCCAAAAAACTGATCGTTGCCATGTTGGATTCCTTATACAAAGTCCCGCCAGTGTAGGCGAAAAGATCTCACCTGGGTTTGACCTGGCGCATAAACACCATTTGGTGAATTCTTCACAATCAGCGACACAATTTTTTACTGTGAAGAAGTTGCTTTGTGTCCATACTTTCCTCCATCCAGTGCTTAGCGGACATGTAGAGGGAATACTGCCAATGAAAAAGCCCAACCCTGTTTTTCTCGGTGTCATAGCCCTGGCCGCCCTATTGCCTCACACCCCCAATCTGCTGCCACGAGGGAAGGCACCGCAAACCCTAGTACCCGTATCAGCGCCTGTGTCTGTGCTGCCGGCTGATCCGGAAACCACAAAAGTCACCACCGAAGCGGATCACGGGATACAGGGAGCGAATCCGGCACCCCTGGACAGCGCCGAGGACAAGGCACCGGCACCCTTGAAAGACCCCTCCATGGCGGGCTCCGTCCTCGCCTCCTGATTTCCCCCATGTATAATGCGACCCTTTCCCCGCGCCTGGCGGCGCGGGATTTTTCCTCATTTGCCACGCATTGTTACAGGCTCCGATTCAATGGAAAAAACCTACCAACCCGCCTCCATCGAACAACATTGGTACAAAACCTGGGAAGAGAACGGCTACTTCGCGCCCAAAGGCGAAGGCTCTCCCTATTGCATCATGATCCCACCGCCAAACGTCACCGGCAGCCTGCATATGGGCCACGGCTTCAACAACGCCGTGATGGACGCCATGATTCGCTACCACCGCATGAAGGGGTACGACACCTTGTGGCAGATGGGTACCGACCACGCGGGCATCGCCACCCAAATGGTGGTGGAGAGGCAGTTGGCAGCCAAGGGCATCACCCGCCACGACCTGGGCCGGGAAGAATTTCTGAAGAAGGTTTGGGAATGGAAAGCAGAATCCGGCGGCAATATCAGCCGTCAGTTGCGCCGTTTGGGTTCTTCCCTCGATTGGAGCCGCGAGCGTTTCACCATGGACGAAGGTCTGTCCAAAGCGGTTCTCGAAGCTTTTGTCCGCCTGTATGACGACGGCCTGATCTACCGCGGCAAGCGGCTGGTCAACTGGGACCCGAAACTGCACACCGCCATCTCCGATCTGGAAGTGGAGAACCGCGATGAAAAAGGTTCTCTCTGGCATATGCGCTACCCGCTGGCGGATGGCTCCAAAACCGCTGAAGGCTTGGACTATTTGGTTGTCGCCACCACCCGCCCCGAAACCATGCTGGGCGACTCCGCCGTGGCGGTTCATCCCGAAGAC
>Ga0065721_10002460_pt1 | contig 19865 bp, 17 predicted proteins | sample Mesricmetagenome_FD_59108 | JGI IMG/M metagenome (GOLD analysis project Ga0065721, IMG submission 59108) | Mesophilic microbial community from rice straw/compost enrichment Sample: eDNA_1 v2 (version 2) | ecosystem: Engineered > Solid waste > Grass > Composting > Bioreactor | place: USA: Davis... | reverse complement strand
TGCCCGTGCTCAAGTACAAGGGCTTCGGCCAGGCGGTGAACATCACGCTGGGTCTGCCCTACCTACGCACTTCCGTCGATCACGGCACGGCGCTCGATCTCGCCGGCTCCGGTCGCGCCGATCCGGGCAGTCTGTTCTATGCCATCGACGTAGCGCTCGAGGCACTGGGCATGGGAGCGCACGCATGAGCCGCCGCGGACTCGTGATGGGCGTCGATGGTTTTCAGCATCAGGCGCGCAAACGTTTCGGACAGAACTTCCTGCACGATCAGCAGATCATCGGACGCATCGTCAAAGCCATCACGCCGCGTCCCGGCCAGCAGCTGATCGAGATCGGCCCCGGCCAGGGCGCCATCACCGAACCTTTGCTCGCGCTCGGCCAGGGTCTGACCGTGATCGAGATCGACCGCGATCTCGCCGCGCATCTGCGCAGCCGCTTCGGCGACAACGAGGGCTTCAACCTGATCGAACGCGACGTGCTGGAAGTGGACTTCGCACAGTTCACCACCACGCCGCGCAGCCTGCGTGTGCTCGGCAACCTGCCGTACAACATCAGCACGCCGCTGCTCTTTCATCTGTTGCGCTATCGCAACCTCATCCATGACATGGTGTTCATGCTGCAGTTGGAAGTGGTGGATCGTCTCGCCGCGCAACCGAACGATCCGGACTACGGTCGTCTGAGCGTGATGATGCAGTATCACTGCAAGGTGGAGCGCCTGTTCAAGGTGCCGCCAGGCGCCTTCAATCCGCCGCCGAAGGTGGATTCCGCCATCGTGCGGCTCGAGCCCTGGGACACGCTGCCACATCCGGTACGCAACGAAGCGCTGTTCGGTAACATCGTGCGCGACGCCTTCAATCAGCGGCGCAAGACCGTGCGCAACGCGCTCAAGCAGTGGGTGAGCCCCGAGCAGTGGGAACGGTTGGACATGGACCCGTCGCTACGCCCCGAGAATTTGGGGCTGAGCGACTATGCTAGAATCACCGCCATCGTCGATGAGGCCAGAGACAAGTCGTGAGCAACAATCCGCAATCTCCCTGTGGCATCGATATCCAGGTCAGCACTCAATATCTGGCCCAGCAGTCAGACCCCGCCAGCAGCACCTTCGCGTTCTCCTACACCATCACCATCACCAACAACCGTGAAGACAGTGTGCGTCTGTTGAGCCGCCACTGGATCATCACCGACCAGAACAACAAGGTCGAACACGTCGAAGGCAGTGGCGTGGTCGGACAGCAACCCTTGATCCATCCCGGACAGAGCTATCAGTACACCAGCGGCGCCGTGCTCAAGACCGAAACCGGTGACATGCGCGGTAGCTACACGATGGTGTCGAGCACCGGCGAAAAGTTCGAGGCTCCCATTCCTCTCTTCATCCTTGCCGTGCCGCACATGGTGCATTGAGGCAGGCATGGCAATCTATGTAGTCGGCGACATTCAAGGCTGTTACGACCCACTGCGCCGTTTGCTCGATCACATCAGTTTCGATCCTGCCCAGGATCGCCTGTGGTGCGTGGGCGACATGGTCAACCGCGGGCCGCAATCGCTCGAAACCCTGCGTTTTCTCAAAGGTCTCGGCAGCGCCTTCAACGGCGTGCTCGGCAATCACGATCTGCACTTGCTCGCGCTCGCGAGCGGCGCCTTCACGAGTTCGAAGAAGAACACCTTGCAGGCAGTGCTGAACGCTCCGGACTGCATGGAACTCTGTGATTGGGTACGGCAGTTGCCACTCGCCTACAAGGAAGAAACCTTGGCACTGGGTTCGACCAAGAAGGTCCTGCTCGTGCACGCGGGACTCGCGCCCGGTTGGACCTTCCGCGATGCGCTCATGGCCTCGCGCGAAGTCGAAGCCTGTCTGCGTGAGCCCAACTACAAGGACTATCTCGCCGGTATGTATGGCGATGAACCCGAGCGTTGGGATGACTCACTGCAAGGCATCGAACGTCTGCGTGTGATCACCAACATCCTCACTCGCATCCGCTTCGTGTCGCCCGAAGGCCGTCTCGATCTGAAATCGAAGGAAGGTCTCGATACCACACCCAGCGGCATGCAGCCCTGGTACGAACTGGTCGACATCAAACCCAATCGTCTGCTCCTGTTCGGCCACTGGGCGGCGATCGATGGTCACACCGGCATCGCCAACGTGCAGGGGCTCGATACGGGCTGCGTGTGGGGCCGCTGTCTCACCGCGATGAAACTCGAAACCGGTGAGCGCTTCTCGGTGGGCTGCGGAGACACCTGATGCAGATCTACCTGGTGGGCGGTGCCGTGCGCGATGCCCTCTTGGGCCTGCCGGTGAAGGACCGCGACTGGGTGGTCGTCGGTGCCACGGTGGAGCAGATGCTCGCCAAGGGCTTCCGTCAGGTGGGCCGTGATTTCCCGGTGTTTCTGCATCCGAAGACGCAGGAGGAATATGCTCTCGCCCGCACCGAGCGCAAACGTGGCATGGGCTACAAGGGCTTCGTCGTGCACGCGGATCCGAGCGTCACACTCGAACAGGACCTGATCCGCCGCGACCTCACCATCAACGCCATCGCGCAGGATGACGCGGGTCAGCTCATCGATCCCTTCGATGGCCAGCGCGACATCGAGGCGCGCGTGTTGCGACATGTCTCCCCTGCTTTCGTCGAAGATCCCTTGCGCGTATTGCGCGTGGCACGTTTCGCGGCACGCTTCGCGCATCTGGGTTTCACCGTGGCCGACGAAACCCTCGCCCTGATGCGCGAGCTCAGTCGCAGTGGCGAGCTCGAAGCGCTCACACCCGAGCGCGTGTGGCAGGAAATGGAAGGCGCCTTGAAGGCACCGTCGCCGCAGGTGTTCATTTCCGTGTTGCGCGAATGCGAGGCCTTGCCGCATTTGTTGCCGGAACTCGCGACGTTGTTCACCATCGAGCAGCCCGACTTGTTCCAACCTCAGACGAACGCAGGTCAACGCACACTCGAAGTATTGCAGCGCGCAGCCGCGCTCAGCGAAGACACCTCCGTACGTTTCGCTGCGCTCGTGCACGACATCGGTCGTGGTACAGGCGACGACGGAGCCGCGCTCGTCGAAGCCATTGCACAGCGTCTGCGCTTGCCCAATGAGCAGCGCGAGCTTGGGGTGATGGTGTGCCGCTTCCAGGAGCGTGTGCATCGTGCGCACAGTGATTCGCCGGAAGAACGCTTTCACACCTTGGAACTCACTGACGCACTCCGCCGCGCGCAGCGGTTCGAACAATTCCTTGTCGCCTGCCAAGCCTCTGCTCTTGGACGCAGCGACCTCGACTCCAACGCCTACACACAAGCTGCGCAATTGCGCCACGACCTCGCCGCTGCACGCGCGGTTGATGTACAAGCCGTTCTAAAAAACTCCAATACCAAGGGACCAGAAGTGGCCCCCCTCATCCGCGCAGCGCGCATTGCGGCGATTGCCGACGCTTCGAACTAACCTCGTAGTTGGCTTCGCTACGCTCGCCCGCAACCTACATGTGCCCTACAAAATCGGAGAAACAAAAAAGCCGGCAAACGCCGGCTTTTTTGTTGGTGGTAAGGATCAATTCAACCCACGCCGTTCCAGCAAGGGCTCGACCTGCGGGTCGCGGCCTCGGAAGTTGCGGAAGAGCTGCATCGCATCTTCGGTGCCACCGCGGGAGAGCAAGGTGTCGCGGAAGTGCTGACCGTTGGCACGGGTCATGCCACCGTTTTCCTTGAACCATTCCACCGTGTCGGCATCGAGCACTTCACTCCAGATGTAGGAGTAATAGCCGGCCGAATAGCCGCCCATGATGTGCGAGAAGTAAGGCAAACGATAACGCGGCGGTAGGCTGTCGAGATTGGCGCCGGCCTTCTCGAGCGCTTCGGCTTCGAACTGCATCAGTTCTTCAGCGGAAGGCACTTCTTCCGGTGGCAGTACGTGCAGTGCCATGTCGATGATCGAAGCCATCAGGTATTCGCTCGTTGCAAAACCCTGGTTGAACTTCTGCGTCTCGAGCACCTTGTTCACGAGTTCCACCGGCATCGGCTCACCGCTCTCGTAATGCAGCGCATAGTTCTGCAGCACCTCGGGCCAGGTGGCCCACATCTCGTTCACCTGCGAGGGATATTCGACGAAGTCACGCGGCACGTTGGTGCCGGAGAAGCTCGGATAGTTCACGTTCGAGAAGAGGCCATGCAGCGCATGACCGAACTCGTGAAACATCGTCACCACTTCGTCGAAGGTCAGCAGCGTCGGCTCACCTGCCGGCGGTTTTGGAATGTTGAGATGGTTTGCCACCACTGCCTTGGTGTCGAGCAGGGCCGACTGCGGCACGTAGTCGTTCAGTCCACGCGCCACCGCGCTTGCTGGGACGCGCATAGGGATCGTGCAGGAAAATGCCGAGCGTGCTGCCGTCGTGATCGATCACTTCATACACGCGCACGTCTTCCTGATACACGGGCAAGTCGGTGCGACGTTTGAAGCTCAGACCATAGATCTGCTCGGCGGCGTAGAACACGCCTTTTTCCAGCACGTTGTTGTATTCGAAGTAGGGACGCAACTGACTTTCATCGAAGCTGTAACGTTCCTGACGCACCTTCTCCGCGTAGTAGGCCCAGTCCCAGGCGGCGAGTTGGAAGTCCACACCTTCGCGACGCACCATCTCCTGCAGATCGGCGAGTTCGCGCTGGGCGTTGGCGATGGCGCGTGGCGTCAGATCGGCGAGACGCTGCTGCACGGCTTCTACGGTCTGCGCCGTCTGCTCTTCGAGCACGTAGGCGGCATGGTTGGGATAGCCAAGCAGCTGCGCGCGTTCGGCCCGCAGACGCGCCACGCGGCTCAGNATCTCACGGTTGTCGTACTGACCACCGCGGCTGCCGCGCGCGAGCGAGGTTTCCATGATGCGTTGACGCAGCGCGCGATTCTCGAGCTGGCTCAGCGCAGGCTGACCACTGGTGTTGAGCAGCGGAATCACGTACTTGCCGCGCATGCCACGTTCGGCGGCAGCATCGGCGGCACCCTGAATCTCGGCATCGCTGAGACCACGCAGATCTTCGCTGCTGTCGACCACGATGGCGCTGGCGTTCACTTCCGCGAGCACGTTCTGGTCGAAGGCGGTGCTGAGTTCGGCGAGCTCCGCGTTGTAGCGTTTGAGCTGTTCCTTCTGTTCGGCATCGAGCAGAGCACCGGCGCGCACGAAGTCCTTGTAGGTTTCTTCGAGCAGACGTTGCGACTCCGGATCGAGCCCTTCGTTGGCCTGGTTGTCGTATACGGCTTTCACGCGCGCGAACAGTGCATCGTTGAGCAGGATCTTGTCGCTGTGTTCGGCGAGCTTTGGCGACAGTTCCACTTCGAGGGCCTGGATCTCGTCATTGGTATGGGCCGAGCTCAGCGAGAAGAACACGGCGGCGACGCGGTTGAGGAGCTGACCCGACAATTCCAGCGGCACGATGGTGTTGGCGAAGCTGGGCGGTGCCGTCTGATTGACGATGTCTTCGATTTCCGCCAGCTGCTCTTCCATGCCGCGCTCGAAGGCAGGTTTGAAGTGTTCGTTGCGGATCTTGTCGAAGGGCGGATATTGCAGGTCGAGCGGACTGGGTTCGAAGAAGGGGTTGTCCTGCGTCTGCGCAGTCGAAGTAGTAGTGGTGGCAGTGTTCATCTGGCTGCTGGTGTCGGTGGTCGTGGCGGTGTCGGTCGAGCTGTCGGAGCAAGCGACCAATAGACTCATTCCTGCCAGCGCCACCAGGCAACGTGAGGAAATCATAGGAAACTCCGTAGAGCGTTGGGTTTTCGGGGCCCGCCGCGTGGCGGTGAAGACAGTGCGGTAAGTTCCCACCCGCGCGGAACAGGGTCAAGTCCCGCGCGGCGGGCGCGGGATTTTCAGGCTTTCACCAGGGTCCAGATGCCGATGCCGACGAAGCCGATGCCCGCCAGGATCTGCAATTGCCGAGGGTTCACGACGTTGGAGATGAAGCTGCCGGCCAGCACGCCGATGGCCGACGTCGCGATCAGCGCCAGCGAGGCGCCGAGGAACACCGTCCACTTGCTCACCTCCTTGTCGGCGGCGAAGAGCAGAGTGGCGAGCTGGGTCTTGTCGCCCAATTCGGCGACGAACACGGTGAGGAACACGGTGAGGATGAGTTTGAAGTCCACGCGGCACTCCGATTACTGAAGGACGAAGAGCGCGGGAGTCTGAACTGCGACGGCGCGCAGGACAAGCACTCGACCCTGGACGGGATGGAAATTCGACGGACGGCGCCGAAAGCCAGCTGATGGGAGGGGCTTGAGGTCCCGTCGCGGCAAGTGCCTCCTAGCGCCTGCAGCTTTCACCACCCAGAGGTGGGTCGAGACCTCTGTCCGAGATTGATCAGTCGAGCTCTTCCTCGCGGAATTTGTCGAGGAAGAGGAAGAGATACAACAACGTCATGGCACTTCTCCTTGTTGGTACGCACCTGGCAAGCATGCAATCGTTCTGCGAACGCATACGTGAACGATCTCCAGGCCGCCCCTACTCGGCCATCCCCCGATCAGGGGGTGCAGTAACTGCTGGGGCAGTCTGGCGGTGGAATCCATGCGAATCTGCAACGCTTTTCGCATTTTGCAGTTGCGAAGTTCACTGCAGAGCTTCGCCCGCAGCGAAGGCTTCACTGCAATAGGCATGCATCGCATCGACGAACAAACGCAAACGCGTCGACAGAAAACGATTCGGTGGAAACACTGCATACAGATTGCGTTCGGGCAGCGTGCGATAGCCCGGCATCAGGCGCACGAGACGCCCGCTCTCCAATTCTTCGCGAATGAAGAACCACGGCATGATGACGATGCCCAGACCATGACAAGCGCCCTCGATCATCATCTCCGCCGCATCGCACTTGAATCCGCCACGCAGTGAAACGACACCCTGCGTGCCGTCGGGACTGCGGTACCGCCATTCGTGCAGCCCCCTGTTGCGCGTGTAGGCCACCACCGCATGTTGCGCCAATTCTTCCGGTGTCTGCGGCGCGCCATGCTTGGCGATGTACTCGGGACTGCAGCAGGGAATCAGCGGACTCGCCGCCAGACGTCGCGCGATGAGCGAAGAATCGGGCAAGGCGCCAATGCGCAGCACGACGTCGAAGCCCTCCTCGCCGAGATCGACGAGGCGATCGTCGAAGTGCACGTCCATCTGCACTTCGGGATAGGTCGCCGCGAACTCCGCGATCGGAGCCTTCAGCTGCCGACAGAGGGCGGCGGGAGCACTGACCCGCAGGATGCCGCGAGGCGTGCTCTTCAGTTCGTTGAGTTCCTCGCGTGCCTCGCTGAGATCGTCGAGGGCGCGGCCGGCCCGTTCGAAGAACAGACTGCCTTCCTCGGTCAGAGAAACGCGTCGGGTGGTACGGTTGAGCAATTTGACGCCCAGTTCTTCCTCGAGGTGCTGGATCTGCTTGGAAACTGCAGAAGGCGTAAGCCCAAGTTCACGCGCCGCAGCGACGAAGCTCTGCTGGCGGGAAACCGCAAGAAAGATGGGTATGCGCGCTAGGTAATCCATAGGTACAGCCCTAAGGTTATTTCCAATTTGGAAGTAGTGATTTTCTTTCTCGACTGATTATTAACCAGTCCGAGAAGCGTACATTGCGGGCAACTCGGCAGATTCACCGCCCCTGCCGTACAGGAGGCTCACATGATCCGTGTCTACCCAAGAGCCCAGATGGGCCACGCCAACCTCGGTTGGCTCGACAGCCACTTTCACTTCAGCTTCGCCGACTACTACAACCCGGCCCGGATGGGTTTCGGCGCGCTGCGAGTCATCAATGATGATTTCATCGAGCCCGGCACCGGCTTCGGCATGCACCCGCACCGCGACATGGAAATCATCACCTTCGTCCGTTCCGGCGCGATTTCCCACCGCGATTCGATGGGCAACGCCGGCCGCACCACGGCGGGCAACGTGCAGGTGATGAGTGCCGGCACGGGCGTGCTGCATTCGGAGCACAACCGTGAAAGCGAACCGACCACGATGTTCCAGATCTGGATCATCCCGCGGGAGCGCGGGGTGAAGCCGCGCTGGGAAGCAGCGAACTTCAGTGATCGCAAGGCCACCGACACGCTGCCGCTGCTCGTGAGCGGTCGTGCCGAAGATGCCGGTAAAGGTGCGCTCTACATTCATCAGGACGCCTCGATCCACGGCGGACAGCTCGAGCAGGGGCAACGCCTCGTGCAACCGATCCGCGATCAGGCCTACGTCGTCATCTCCAAGGGAGAGGTCGAAGTGGATGGCTATGTGCTGCGTGAAGGAGATGGAGCGGAAATCACGCAGGCTACGACCGTGGTGCTCAACGCCGTGAGCGATGCCGAGGTGATCCTGATCGACGTGCCCGCCTAAGGCACTTACAGAAACCGGCGCCCAAGGGCGCCGGTCCTGCTTTCATCAACCTACTGCTGTGCGACTTCCCAGCCGCCGCCCAGCGTTTTGTATACAGCCACCAGGTTCAGCAGCAGCTGCGTTTCGCTTTCGGCAAGCTGTGCATCGACCTCCAACTGCGAACGTTCGGCATCGAGCACACTCAGGAAATCGCTCGCGCCCACCTCGAAACGCTGCCGCGCAAAGTTGGCCGCCTGGGCACTCGCCTGCGCTGCTTCCACCAACTTGGCGCGACGCTCTTCCTCACGCGTGAAACGCCGCAGCGCGTTGTCGGTTTCTTCCAAGGCCAGCAACACCTGGCGTTCGAACGCGGCGACTTGGCTTTGCGTCTGTGCATCGGCTGCGGCAATGCGTGCCTGCGCCCGCCCCTGGTTCAGGCCGCCCCACTGCAATGAAGGGGCGAACGAGAACACTTCTGTCGATTCACGTCCGATATCTGACCAACTGGTCGAGAGAAACCCGAGACTGCCGTTGAACACGATGCGCGGGTAGAGATCCGACACCGCGATGTTGTAGCGCGCGACCGCCATCTGCAGTGCGGCTTCCATCTGGCTGATGTCGGGACGACGTTGCAGCAGCGCACGCGGATCACCCACGGCCACGCTCGGCGGCAGCGAAGGCAAGGGACGTACTTCGTTCAGCATTTCACGCAATGCATCGCTGCCCTGCCCCGTCAGCACCCCGAGGCGGTTGAGCGCCACGCGCTGTGCCGCTTCGAGCGCGGGAATGCGTGCTTCGGTCAGCGCCAACTGCGCCTGCGCACGCGAAACGTCGAAGAGATCGCCCTGTCCCACTTCCTGCAGACGCTGCGTCAGTTCATAGGTCTGACGCTGCACCTCGGCGTTGCGACGCGCCACTTCCAACTGATATTGAATGCCGCGCAGGCTGACATAAGAGGCCGCCACTTCCGCGGCGACGCTCACCTGCACCGCACGCAAGGCCGACTCGCGTTCCACCAGGTTCGCGCGACCTGCCTTCACCGCATTGCCGAGACGACCGGTGAAGAGATCCACTTCCCAGCTCGTGTCGAGCGTCACGTCATAGATGTCCATGATCGTGTTCGGGCGCAGCGGGTTGATCGCGCGCGGATATTTCTCGCGAGTGGAGCCCACGCTCGCATCGAGCGTCGGGAACAGCTCCGCCTTCGCCTGCCGCAGAATCGCACGCGATTCGTTGAGCGAGGCTTCGGCGATGGCGAGATCCTTGTTGTGATCGAAGGCCAGTGTCAGCAGGTTTTCCAGATCGGCGTCTTCCAACTGCTGCCACCAATCTCGCACCGGCTCCTGCGCCACCAAGCGTCCTTCGAGTTCGAACTGCGCTGCGGTTTCAGGCAGGGACGCAAGCGAAGCCGCTTGATCGACGTCTCTGTAGCTGTGGCACGCAGCCAGTGCCAGCGACAAGGCCGACACTCCAAAAAGTTTCAACGTTCTCATGTTTACTTTCCTCAAGCGTCCAGCGACTGCAATTGACCAGCCGTACCATGCGCTTCCACCGGTGCATCCACCGTGCGTTGCTTGCGTTTCCCTTCGAGTTTGCGCAGCAGTACGTAGAACAGCGGCGTGAAGAAGAGACCGAAGAAGGTCACACCCAACATGCCGGAGAACACGGCGATACCCATCACGTTGCGCATTTCCGCACCCGAACCGCTCGAGTACACCATGGGCACCACGCCCATGATGAACGCGAACGAGGTCATCAGGATCGGACGCAAACGCATGCGGCTCGCCGTGATCGCGGCACGCACGGTCTCCATACCGCGGTGTTCCAATTCACGCGCGAACTCCACGATCAGAATCGCGTTCTTGCTCGCGAGCCCCGCGAGTACGAACAGGCTGATCTGCGTGAAGATGTTGTTGTCGCCACGCGTCAACCACACACCGGTGAGCGCAGCGAGAATGGACAGCGGCACGATCGTGATCACCACGAGCGGCAGCACGAGACTTTCGTACTGCGCCGCCAACACCAGGAACACGAGCAGGATGCACAACGGGAAGATGTAGATCGCCGTGTTGCCCGAGAGCACTTCCTGATAGGTCAGTTCCGTCCATTCGAATTCGACGCCGGGCGGCAAGGTTTCCGCCAGAATCTCTTCGATCGCGGCCTGTGCCTGACCACTCGAATAACCGGGTGCAGGCGCACCGTTGATGTCGGCGGTCAGATAGCCGTTGTAGTGCGAAGCCGATTGCACGCCGTAGCTTTCCTGCATGCGAATCACCGAACCCAGCGGCACCATGTCGCCGGCGTTGTTGCGCACTTTCAGGTTGAGTACGTCGTCCTTGGTGTCGCGGAACTGCGCATCGGCCTGCGCGATCACACGGAAGGTGCGACCGAACTGGTTGAAGTCGTTGATGTAGAGCGAACCGAGATACACCTGCATGGTGTCGAACACGTCACTCACCGACAGCCCCAACTGCTTGGCCTTGGTGCGATCGATGTCCGCATAGAGCTGCGGCACGTTGATCTGATAGTTCGAGTACACCCCGGCGAGCTCGGGACGCTGCCAGGCCTTCATCAGCACCTGCTGCGTCACTTCCGCCAGACGCTCATAACCGACACCGGAGCGATCTTCGATCTGCAGTTTGAAACCACCGGTCGTACCGAGACCATCCACCGGCGGCGGTGGGAAGATCGCGATGTAGGCTTCCTTGATGCCGGCGAATTTCTCCTGCAGTTTCTGCGTCAGCGCGAAGCCCGACAGGCTCGGATCCTTGCGTTCTTCGAAGGGGTCTAGCGTGAAGAACACGATGCCGGAGCTGGCGCTGTTGGTGAAACCATTGATGCTCAGGCCCGGGAACTGCACCGCGCTTTCCACGCCGGGCTCCGACAGACCGATCTCACCCATCTCCTCGATCACCGCACGCGTACGTTCCAGCGTGGCGCCGTCGGGCAGCTGTGCGAACGCAATCAGGTACTGCTTGTCCTGCATCGGCACGAAGCCTTTCGGAATCGCCTGGAACAACACGCCACTCGTAGCGAGCAGCAGTGCGTAGAAGCCAACCGCCAGCATCTTGCGCGTCAGAATGCCGCCCACGCCGCGTGCGTAGTTGTCGGAGCTGCGATGGAAGAAGTTGTTGAACCAGCGGAAGAAGCCACCGAACACGCGCTCCATCGCGCGGGTCAGCCAATCCTTCGGCTCGTTGTGACCCTTGAGCAGCAAGGCAGCGAGCGCCGGGCTCAGCGTGAGCGAGTTCACCGCGGAGATCACCGTGGAGATCGCGATGGTCAAGGCGAACTGCTTGTAGAACTGGCCCGTCAGACCGCTGACGAAGGCGATCGGCACGAACACCGCAACCAGCGTGAGCGAGATGGCGATGATCGGGCCGCTCACTTCCTGCATCGCCTTATAAGTAGCAGCAAGAGGTGAGAGTCCTTCTTCTATGTTCCGCTCGACGTTCTCCACCACCACGATCGCGTCGTCCACCACGATGCCGATCGCCAGCACGAGGCCGAACAACGACAGCGTGTTGATGGAGAAACCGAACAACCACATCAGCGAGAAGGTGCCGACGATCGACACCGGTACAGCCAGCAGCGGGATGATCGAGGCACGCCAGGTCTGCAGGAACACGACCACCACGATCACGACCAGCAACAAGGCTTCCAGCAGGGTCTTCACCACCTCTTGGATGGAGCCGCGTACGAACACGGTGGGGTCGTACACCACCGAGTAATCGACACCTACCGGAAAGCGGGTTTTCAACTGCTCCATCACCTCGCGCACGCCTTCGGATACCTGGATCGCGTTGGCACCGGGCGCTTGGAAGATGGGGATGGCGACGGCCGGTTGATTGTCCAGCATCGCGCTGAGGTTGAAGTCGGCAGCGCTGAGTTCGATGCGCGCGACGTCACGCAGACGCGTGATCTCGCCGCGGTCGCCGGCACTGATGATGATGTCGCCGAATTCTTCCGGCGTTTCGAGACGGCCCTTGGCGTTGATCGGCAACTGCACCTGCACCAGCGGCGTACCGGGCGCGGCACCGATCACACCGGCGGCGGCCTGCACGTTCTGGTCGCGCACGGCGGAGACGACGTCGTTGGCGGTCAGGCCCAGCTCGGCCAGTTTTTCCGGGTTGAGCCAGAGGCGCATGGCGTAGTCACCCGAACCGAAGAGCTGCACCTGGCCCACGCCCTGCACCTTCGCCAGTTCGTCCTTGACGTTCATGCGCGCGTAGTTGCGCAGGTAGAGCTCGTCGTAGGAGTTATCCGGCGAAATCAGGTGCACCACCATCGTGATGTTGGGCGAGGCCTTCACCACGGTCACACCGATCTGGCGCGTGACGTCCGGCAGTCGCGGTAGCGCCTGCTGCACGCGGTTCTGGACCAACTGCTGCGCCAGGTCGGGGTCGGTGCCGATGCGGAAGGTCACGGTCAGCGTCAGCAGACCATCGACGTTCGCCTGCGAGGACATGTAGAGCATGTTCTCGGTGCCGGCGAGCTGCTCTTCCAGCGGCGTCGCCACGGTTTCGGCGATCACGGCCGGGTTGGCGCCCGGGTAGGAAGCGTTGACCACCACCGACGGCGGCGCCACTTCCGGATATTCGGAAACCGGCAGGTTCAGCATCGCAATGGCGCCGGCGATGAAGATCAACAGTGATATCACGCCGGCGAAGATGGGCCGGTCCACAAAGAATCTGGATATGTTCATGGTTTGTCTTCCATGGAAAAGTCGCTCCCTACGCCGGGGTGTCCGGCGCGGGAGACGAACGGGGGTTGCCAGGGTTACAGCGCTTGCAGCTTCGGCGGCTTTTGGCCGCCTTCGTGAACCCGCCGCCGGAGAACGGCGGGCCCACCAGGGGTTACCGTGTCACGACCAGCTCATCCGCGGCCAAGGGCACGGGATTCACCGGGGTGTTGGGCGCGGCGATGTGGGACAGGCCATTCACCACCACCTGATCACCGGGCTCCAGACCACTGAGCACCACACGACTACCTTCGTGATTCGCACCGAGCGTCACCTCGCGGTACTGCACGAGGTTCTGCGCATCCACCACGTACACGAACTTGCGGCTCTGGTTCGTACCGATCGCCCGTTCGGGTACCAGGATCACCGGTTTGGGCACCGGCGAACCCACCTTCACGTTGACGTAGAGGCCGGGGGTCAGGAACCCGTCGGTGTTGGCGACGATGGCGCGGGCGCGGATCGTGCCGCTCGAAGCGTCGAGGCGGTTGTCGAAGGAATGGATCTCGCCCTCGTACACCAGCTCCTCGTCCTGCGCGAGCGTGAGCTCCACCGGCATCGCGCCATGAGCCTGTTCGCGGGCCAGGCGGATGTAGGTCTGCTCATCCACGTTGAACTCGGCATAGAGCATGTCGTCGGACACGACGGAAGTGAGCACCGGCGCATTCGGACCGGCGTCCACCACGTTGCCGACGGTCAGCTCGGCGCGGCTGACGCGACCGCTGATCGGTGCGGTGATGTGGGCGTATTCCAGGTTCAGCTTGGCCTGGGCCAGAGCACTCTGGGCCTGGAGCAAGCTGGCTTCGGCCACCTGCAGGTTGCTGCGGGCGGTGTCGAACACACTGTCGGACACCAGGCCCGACTCGTGCAGACGCTCGTTGCGTAGGAATTCATCCTTGGCCAGCTGCAACCGCGACTTGGCGGTGGCGAGCGCGGCCTCGGCCTGGGAAACGGCGTTCTGGTGCGGGCGCGGATCGATCACGAACAGAGGATCGCCAGCCTTGACCAGCTGCCCATCCTGAAACAGCACCTGCATGATGGTGCCGCCGACGAGCGGTTTGATCTCGGCGCTCTCCACCGCGGCAAGGCGACCGGAGTAGCTGTTCCATTCACGGATTTCCACCGGCTGGACCAGGGTGGTTTCGACCACTGGGGCCGGGAAGGCGGCGCCGGGATCTTCACCGGCATTGGCGACGCTACCGTAGTACGTAAGACCTGAAGCGGCGATGGCGGCCACCAGGGCCACCTTACTGGCATGACGGCTCAGAAACAGAGCCAGGGGACGTTGCGGACGCGACATCGTAGTTCTCCATAACTTCGTACCGACTACCTGTCCCTGGCCGGCCGGCACAGATGGCGGGTATGACGGGCTGGTTTGCAGTGGGGGCGCAAGATACATACCGGTCGGTATGTATGTCAACCATTTTTTCCAGGGGCGCAAGTATAGGGAGGCGGAAGCGCCGAACATTCGACGAATTCGTACGTTTTTGTAGTGAATTTGTGCAGTTATGCACTAAAGCAGCGCAGGAAGGGTCTTATTTGCTTGCTTATTGGGGAGAGACCATATATTTTGTCGGGACTTGAAAAACCCACGCAAATTGTGGGTAATAACGGAATATACAAACCAGTTGGTATTAGGGAGTCACGTCCACTATGCACAGAACCGAGGTGTAACGCCATGTCCCGCGATACCTATACCCGCCTGCTCGAAACCGCGATGGATCTCATTTGGCACAGCAACTACAGCGCTGTCGGCATCAACGACATCTGCAAGCAGGCTGGTGTGACGAAGGGGGGCTTCTATCATCACTTCGAATCCAAGGCGAGCCTGTTCTGTGAGGCCACGAACTACTACTGGGAATCCGTCAAACGCCAGCTGGATGCCCTGCTCTCCCCCACCAATTCCCCGCTCGAACAACTCGAAAACGTCATCAACTTCGTCTTTGCCGTGAAGTTCGGCGACGACCCCGACAACATCCCGGGCTGCCCCTTCCTGAGCGCGGGTTGTCAGACCGGCCAGAGCGAGTCCGTGATCAACGACAAGCTGGTGGAGATGGCGAAGAACAACCTGAAGTACTGGCAGCAGCTGGTGCGCAACCTGCAGGCCGGCGGTTATCTGGAAGGTGACATCGATCCCGAACGCACGGCGCGCATCCTGAACCAGTACACCCAGGGCGCCGTGAGCTATGCCCGCGTCACGCGCGACATCGCCGGCGTGAAAAGCGACCTGCCCATCGCCGTCTACACCCTCATCGGCCTCAAGCGTGAATACTGGTTTGCCACCAAGGCCACCTGGGAAGCGCAGCCCTGTTGCATCAAGAAACCGCTGCCTCTGTTCGAACCGACTGCAGCGGCAGCCTCATCGGCATCCTGATCGGCGCACTAGCGGTTGCGCCACAGGAGTCTGAGACCCAGGCCAACCGCCAGCACCGTGATCCCCACCGCCAAAAGCCCCACCAGCATCAGTTGTGAGCCCGAGGCTTCGGCCAGGGAACCGGCACCTTTCATCGTCAGATAGCCGGGCGCGAACATCGCCGGCACCCACAGCAGCGCCGAACTCACGTTGGCGATCTGAAAACTGCTGAAACGCATGCGCATCACGCCGGCGACCAAGGGAATGGAAGAACGGATCGGACCGAGAAAACGGCCGATGAAGATCGAGACGAAACCGTAACGGCGGAAGAAGAGTTTGGCGCGCGCCATTGCCGAGCGATGCGGCTTCACCCAACGATGGCGATAGACCGCGGGACCGATCCAACGACCGAGACTGTAGGACACCCAGTCACCCAACACCGCACCGCCCACGGCCCACAGATACACCGGCAGCGCCGGTATCGTACCCGTGCCGATCAAGCCGCCCACCGTGATCAGGAGCGCAGTGGAAGGAATCAGAAAACCCACCACTGCCAGCGATTCTCCGAAGGCCATCACGCCCACCAAGGGCCCAGCCCACGCGCCGTGTTCGGTGATGAACGCCGTCACCTGCGCGATCGCTTCTTCCATGTGGGCCAAACCTCCGGGATGTACAAGGTCGCGCAGGATACACTACCTTGCACTTGCTGCGCTTCGCCGAAGCCATGCGCGCAGCGGAAGTACTCATCCCCAGCGTCGAAAGTGGGAACCAAAGCGCAGGAAAGCGCTCTGCGATCCACGATGCTGGACTGTGTTGGCCAGAACCGGAGCACCAGGATGGATACCCGCAAGCCAGTCCCAGAACTCGAGGGCTTCGACCACACCAGAGCCTTCCTGAAGGAAGGCTATACCTTCATCTCGCGCTGCTGCGATCAGTTCGGCACCGATGCCGTGCGCGCGCGTCTTCTGATGAAACCCGTTCTGCTCGTGCGCGGCGAATCCGCCGCACGCATGTTCTACAGCGATCGCTTCACACGTCGCAAAGGCGCCATGCCTTCCACCGTGTTGCGTCTGCTGCAGGATCGCGGCAGCGTGCAGCAACTCGACGGTGCTGCGCATCGCCATCGCAAGAGCCTCTTCATCGACCTTCTCACCAACGCCCACGCCGAACACGAATTTCTCGAACTTTTCCGCCGCGAATGGCTGCATTCCCTGCACGAGTGGAGCAAGCGCGATTCCATCGTTCTGTTCGATGAGGTGAACCTGATTCTGACGCGCGCGATCTGCCGTTGGGTGGGCTTGCCGCTGGAAAAGAAGGCCGACGTGGCGATGGCGAAGGAACTGTCGTCGATGATCGAGAATGCCGGACGCTTCGGCCCCGCCGTGATCGCCGCGCTCTGGCGTCGACGCGGTACGGAGCGCTACATCCGCTCCATCCTCAAGCGCATGCGCGGGCGCCCCGACGAGCTCACCGATTCGCTACCCATCAGTCAGATTGCCAACTTCTGCGACATCGACCGCAAGCGCCTGTCGCTCGAGGTTGCCACGGTGGAAGTGCTGAACATCCTACGCCCCACGGTGGCGATCGGGCGCTACATCATGTTTGCGGCGATGGCCCTGCACGAATTCCCCGACTGGCGCGCCGCGCTGCGCGAAACCGACGACCATCAATACGAATATTTCGCCGAAGAAGTGCGTCGCCTCTATCCCTTCTTTCCCGTCATCGGCGGCATCGCACGCGAGAGTTTTCTATGGGAAGGCATCCACATCGCCAAGGGTGATTGGGTATTGCTCGATCTCTATGGCACCACGCATGACCCGCGGCTCTTTCCGCGCCCTGATGCCTTCGATCCCGAACGCAGACTGTCGTGGCAGGACCAGGACTTCCGTCACATCCCGCAAGGCGCCGGCGATGCCCGCGAAACGCATCGCTGNCCCGGCGAACGCTTCACCGTGGCCACGATGCGCGAAGCCATTCGTCTGCTCGTCGACGAAATGGAATACACCGTGCCGCCGCAGGATCTGTCGATGCCTCTCAATCACATGCCTGCACGACCCAAGAGCGGCATGATTCTTTCCAACATCAGACACAAGCCTGTCGAATGACGAGCGGTTCGTTGATGCATGCAGGTACGAGTGCTATTGCGCCAGGTGCTCTGCGATCCGATCGGCAACCACGCGCACGGCAGGCAACTGCCCGCGTCGATGCGGAAACAGTAAGGTCGTCGTGATCTCACCCGTCGACCACTCTGGCAACACGCGCACCAACGCACCACTGGCCAGCTCACGCGCACACATGCTCGGCGGCAGAATCGCGATGCCCAAGCCTGCCAAACACGCCTGCAACAACGCGGCGCCTTCGTTGGCGTAGTAACGAGGTTTGATGGTCGCGAACTCCTTCACACCATCGTCACGTTGCAACATCCATCCGCTCTGCCCAGCTTGAATCAGCAAACCATCCAGGTCCGCGAGATCGGCCGGAGCTTTCGGCTCGCGCTGCAGCAGATACTCGGGCGAAGCGACGAGCCAGATCGCTTCGGTGCGAACGCGACGCTGCACGAGTTCGGAATCGGGCAAGGGCCCGGCGTGACTGCGCACGGCGAGGTCATAGCCTTCGCGCAGGATGTCGACGAAACGATCGCTCGCATCGAGCACGATGCGCAGCTTGGGATGGCGCTTGGCGATCTGCGGCAACAAGGGCGCAAGCGTGCTCTGCACCATCGGCACCGAGGCCGTGATACGCACGATGCCGCTGGGTTCGGCGAGTCTTCCCGCGATGATGTTCTCCGCGGCTTCGGCTTCCACCAACATCGCCGCACCATGGCGATAGAGCTCTTCGCCGACTTCCGTCACCTTGAAGCGCCGCGAACTGCGCTGGATCAAACGCACGCCCGCCTGCTGCTCGAGCATGGCGAGACGCTTGCTCAAGGTTTGCTTCGGCACGTTCAAGGCACGGCTGGCAGCACTGATGCCGCCGTGCTCGACTACCTGCACGAAGACCTGAAGATCATTGAGATTCAGCATGGCTTGTCCATGTACGTGGACTCAGCGTCTGCATTTAGCGGAATTTTTACCGAATGTCCACGCAACTATAGTGCTGCTTCTTTCGAACCGACAGGAGAAGCAGCATGCGTTACCAGGACAAGAACGTAGTGATCATCGGTGGCAGCCACGGCATGGGGCTGGCGACGGCACGTTTGGCATTGGAGGAAGGCGCACGCGTGTTGGTCACTGCGCGCAACGAGCGTAACCTGCAACTGGCGCAACACGAGTTGGGCGAGCGACTCCTCACCGCGTGCTCCGACATCACCGATCTCGCTGCAATCGCGCGGCTCGCAGAGCACCTGCGCGCTGACTTGGGTCACATCGATCTATTGCANGTGAACGCGGGCATCGCGGAACTCGCACCTATCGTGCAGGTGAGCGAGGAGTCCTACGACCGCCAATTCGCCGTGAACACCAAGGGTGCCTTCTTCACGATGCAGCGTCTTGCGCCGCTCATTCGCGAGGGTGGCGCCATCGTGGTTACTTCCTCCGTTGCCGATGAAGGTGGCGAAGTCGGCATGAGTGTCTACAGCGCAACCAAGGCGGCGTTGGTTTCCTTCGTCTCTGCCTTCGCGGTGGAACTCTTGCCACGCAACATTCGCGTGAATGCGGTGAGCCCCGGCTTCATCGACACACCCACTGCCGGCGTTGCCAACATGAGTGCAGAAGAACGCTGTGCCTTCTTCGAAATAGGTAATGCAGTAACGCCGATGCGCCGTCACGGTACTGCGGAAGAAGTGGCGAAGGCCGTGCTCTTCCTGGGTTTCGAAGCCACCTTCACCACTGGCACCAAACTCGCGGTGGANGGCGGCTTGGGACAGAAGATCAGCGCACCGCAGTAACGGCANCCTGATCTCTTGTTGTGGNGATTTCAGTGNCCGCGTTCGAGACGNTCGTGTTGTGCCTGCGCCTTCAGGATGTCGGGCACGCGCCGGCCCATCCAGGCCACGAGCTGCTGAAACTGCAGCGACAGCTCCTGCCCCATCTCGGTGAGTTCATAGGTGACCTGCGGCGGCACCGTGTGCTCTACATAGCGCGACACCAGCCCATCGCGCACCAGCACCTTCAGCGTTTGCGACAGCATCTTTTCGCTGATGCCGCGCACGCGATCGCGCAGTGCATGAAAGCGCAGCGCCTCGTCTTTCAAGGCAATCAAGATCAACAAGGCCCAGCGACTCGTGATGTGCGTGAAGATCTCGCGCCCAGGGCAGTTGGGCGTCATCGGATTCCGTTGCGCTTTGGAAAGTTTTGGAATCTTCAACTGAGTGTTCATACAGGTCCTTACCTCAGGGTGCGTTCTTCCAAATGGGCATGGGCTAACTTATCGTAAGTTTTGACTGAAACAAGGAGAAAACCAATGTCCGCAAAGCTCAAGGTAGCTCTTATTCTCGGCAGTGTGCGCACCGGCAGATTCTGCGACAAGGTTGCCGCCTGGACTAA
>Ga0065721_10050479_pt1 | contig 19868 bp, 10 predicted proteins | sample Mesricmetagenome_FD_59108 | JGI IMG/M metagenome (GOLD analysis project Ga0065721, IMG submission 59108) | Mesophilic microbial community from rice straw/compost enrichment Sample: eDNA_1 v2 (version 2) | ecosystem: Engineered > Solid waste > Grass > Composting > Bioreactor | place: USA: Davis... | reverse complement strand
GCCGTCGGATAGCGGGCCGAAGCGCCGAGCCGCACTTCCATCTCGCGCCCGAAGGCAAGCTGGGTTTCTTCGCTTGTCCACCACTTCAGGAACTGCCAGGCCGCGTCCTTGTCTTCGGTATGCTCGAACATGACGACTGCCGAGCCTCCTCCTCCGACGTCACGCCTGATCGTGCCGTCCGGCAGCGTCGTTCCGGGAACGGGCGCGAAATCCCACAGTCCCTTGATCTCGGACGCGAAGACGACGAGCTTGTTGTACATCGTGTAGTCGATAATGCCGATCGGCATCTCGCCGGTGCGGAAGCGGTTGGCGAAGTCGACCTGGATCGGCAGCTTGTAGTTGACGTACAGATCAGTCCACTTCTTGAACTGCTCGATGGCGACCTCCTCGTCCAAGCCGCTGGCCATGTCTCCGTCCGTGTAGAACCGCCCGTCGTGCTGGTACAGCAGCATCGCGTACGTCGGGCTTGGCGGCAGCGTAATGATGTCCGTCGTCACCAGATCGTTGCCCTGCGCGTTCAGCCCCTTCTGCGGCAGCCCGAATTGCAGGTTGCGCTTCTGCAGCTCCGGCACAAGCGCGTACACATCCTCCCACGTCTGCGGCACCTTCAGCTTCAGCTCGTCCTCGATAATATCCTTCCGGTAGAACAGCACCGGGAAGTTGAGCTGCTCCGGCAGCCCGTAATAGCCGCCGTTATAGGCGAACGGCACCATCGCGCTGTCCTCGAACCGCGTCCGCACTTCGTCGAAATCCGGGAAGACGGACAAGTCCTGAAGCGCGTTGCGCGTCGCGAAGTTGACCGGCACCTCGTTGCCGACTTGCAGCGCGATGTCGGGTCCTTCCCCGGACACGGTCGACGGCAGCAGAATGTCCGCGGAGACGAGCTTCAGATTCACGGAGATGCCCGTCTGCCTCGTGAACGAATCGTCGATCAGCCGCTTGACGATCTGCGCCTGGTCTCGCGCCGACGTGATCCACACCGACACCGAGCGTCCGGCGCCGTCCTCTCCGCCGAAGTCGTCGTAATTTTCATAGAACGAGGCCGCGAACGAAGCCGTCTCCGACCGCAGCTTCTCCCATCTCGTCGCGTCCGGGTCCGGCAGCTCCGCACCTGGCGTCGAGACGAGCAAATAATCGATCGCCAGCGGCTGCTCGGTCATCATCAGCAGCCATGCGCCGAGCGCGCCGACGTTGTTCTTGAACGAATCGAGCCGCCCCGGCACCGTATCCGGCCGGTCGGCCATGTCGCTGAGCTGGTAGGCCAGCGTGTTCAGCAAGGCGGAGCGGTCGTTGCTGCCGCCGTCCGGCCCTTCGATGATGGCGGCGATCGTCTTCAGGCGTTCGCTCTGCTCGCGGAAGGCGTCCGACATCTCGGGAATGCGCTTCTCCAGCGCGTAATCGCGGAACGCGTCCGGCACGACGCCGGTGTAGCTGATGATTTTGCGGTAGATCGCGTTCAGCTCGAGAATGCTGGACTCCGCCGCGCGAACGATGGGCGCGATCTCGCCGAGCGTCACCTCGAGGCGCACCGAATGGCGTCCCTTGGTCAGATAGAACAGATATGGATCGTCCTGGCCGTTCCCCAGCACCTTCGTCTGCCAGGCGCTGTCATAAGCGAACCCGATCCGCTTCGCCTCGCGAAACGGAATTTCGCCGTCGACATACAGCGTTCGCAGCGACGACATGCCGGTCAAGTAGTTTTGCCGGTTTTTCACCGCGATCTGATAGAGCCCGTCCTCGGGCACCTCGAACTCCCATTCGATCCACTGTCCGGGCATCCGCCACGCCCAGCCGCCCGCCGCGTTGATGCGCAGCTTGGACGTATGGTACGGCTCGACCGCCGGACTGGAGCGATCGTTGTACGGCGCCAGCATCGAGTCCGATTTGTAGGCCGCCGTTTCGCCCTGCACGGTAATCAGCGTTCCTTCGGCGCTGCGGTAGCCCAGTTCCTTATATCGATTCGCCAGCTCTTCGTAAGACGGCGCAGTATCCGGATTCGTCAGCTTCAATTCGGCGATGACGAGCGGCTCTTTAATGGAAGCGAGCGTCAGCTCGTGCTTGCCGGCGGTAAAATAAAACAAATAAGGCTCCTCGTAATACCCCGTCGCATCTTTAAGCCAAGCTTCGCGCCACATCGGCGCTTCCTCCTGCTTCGGCGTCAGGTCGTTGCCCCGGCCGTCGCGCTCGAGCCCGCCGTCCGCGTCTTTCCATACCCGGTTGAAAATGAGGCTTTTCGCTTCCCTGAACGGAGATGCTCCGTCGATCTCCAGCTCTCTTTCGATGTCGGAATCTTTGCCCTTGACCGTATAATACTTGATGCCGATCTGATACAAGCCGGGCTGTTCGACGTCGACCTCCCACGTAATCGAGCCCGCGTCCCCGGTCTGCGCCAGCTTGCCGCTCACGCCCTCGAACTCGCTGAGCGCCGTGGCGGACATGCCTTCGGTTCGGCTGAAGCTGCCGCCGTCGATGCGGATTTCCGCGAGCGGCCGATCAGCGTCGGCGTGCTTGGCCAAATACTCGTCGTAACCGCCCTGCTTATAGGAGACATAGCTTGCGAGACTTGACACGTCGAACGGACGATCCTCCGCGGCCGCGCGGCCGCGGGACCCGCCCGAGAACAGGACGACGAGCGAGATGACCGCCGCGGCGGCAAGGGCCGAATACGCTATCCATTTAAGTTGTTCTCTCCGCATAGTTCCCCTCACAAGACGTACCCCTACTCGTCATGGCCGGTAATCACCAATCCCGAAATAGGGGTACCCGTTCAGAATAAAAGCCTTTTATGCCGGTGTACTCTTACTCGCCCAGCATCTTCTGAATGTTGGCGTCGAACTGATTTTTCACTTTCTCCGCGGCCGTGGCCGGCGCTACCTTGCCTTCGGTAATGTCCTTGACGACCTGGTCGACCAGTTGGTCGCCTTCCGGCACGGCGATGAAGCTGCCGCTGTAATCGATCTTGTCGTACATCTGCACGCGCGTCTCGTACGCTTCCGGCGGCCAGGAGTTTTTCCAGGCTTCCATCGCCAGCTCTTTGTTTTTGCCGTGCAGACTGATTTCGTCCATAATCTTGACCGCGATCTCCGGATGCTTGGAATACTTCGAGAGCATATACATGTTGCCGTACGGCGTGAACGAGGTGTAGTCGGTCGCGTTCGGCGCCTTCGGGAAGAAGACGTACCCGAGCTCCACGCCCGGCATATTGTCCTTCAGGCCGGAATACTCCCAGTTAAAGCCGCCGTACATAATGCTTCTGCCGGCGATGAACGCCTTGTCGTTGCCTTCCTCCGGCGCCGGCTGCACGATCGACTTGTCGACGTTGTACATGTCGTACATAAGCTGCAAGCCTTGGATCGAATTGGCGCTGTCCATCGAGAACTTCATGTTGCCGCTTTCATCCTTGTCGAACGCGCCTTTGTTGCCGTAGACGAACTGTTCGAGGCTCGTTTTCATATCCCCGATGAAGCCGAACACGTCGGTTTTGCCGTCGCCGTTCGTATCCTGCGTCGCCTTCTTCGCCAGCTCGCGGAATTTGTCCCACGTCCACTCCCCGCTTTGCTGCAGCTGGAACGGATCGTCCAGACCGAGCTCCTGAACGAGCTTCTTATTGTAGAAAAGGCCGTAAGGCGACGGAGGGGAATCGATAAATCCGTACTGCTTGCCGTCGAACGTTCCTCCGTTTTTCATCCAGGTGATGTATTTCGGATCGCTCGTATCCAGCAGATCGTCGATCGGAGCGACGAAGCCTTTGTTCACGAGCTGCGGGAACGCCCAGAACAGCTCCAGAACGACGATATCGGCGAACGGCTCTCCGGCGAGCGACGTCGTCGTGAAGTTCTCGACGTACTTGCCGTAATCGCCGAACTTGACGAATTCGAGCTTGCCGTTGTATTTCTTCTCGGCCGCTTCGATCAGCGCGACTTTCTCGTCGTCCGCCGGCGTGCGATCGGCTTCCGCGATGCCCCGCGGATCGGCGCCGTCCCACCAGAGTCCGATCTTGACCGTTGCGCCTTGCAGATCCGGAGCCGGCTCGGCCGATTCGGACGGAGACGCGCTCGGCGATTCCGATGCCGACGGACTCGGACTGGCGGACGGAGACGCGCTCGGCGAAGAACCTGAATTGGATTTGGAGCCCGAGCAGCCGACCAACGATACGGCAAGCAGCGCCGCCACGGCGGCGGCCATGAATTTGCGTGGATTGTAGAACTGCATGTAGATGAGTCCTCCCCTTGAATCTCAAAGTTAATGACACTGCAACTTCGAAACTGCCTTAGCTAAACTGCCGATCGCCCCGCGCGACCTCCCCTCGCCCCTTTTCCAATGATTTGGTATACCTAAATTCTCCGTTTTTATGCTGATACCCAGATGATTACGTTTTCATTTTATATTCTGATTCGTTTTTTGTAAATAGTGATTATATCTTTTTATTATGAAAACGCTAAAATCGTCGTTTTTCGCGTTTTTTATCTATGAAATATCAATATGGTATATCTTATTTCGAGTTAATCGCCCGTATTCAAAGCAGTCATATATCTTTTCGTAGGAAGTTAGGTCTAATACATCGATCCCTGAGATCTCCCGTTGGAGCGAACACAGGAAAAAAACGATGTCTCCGAGAGCCAACGTATCATATTTCAAGTGCCGCATGCGGGATTGAGGCCGCTTAAAAGTTTTGCCGAGGATCTCGGGCAGGACGGTGGCCTTCTGCGCGGGGTGATAGCAGCGTTAGCGGGTTTCTTAGAACATCGTGGGCAATTCGGACGCTTTTTGCGAGGCGTTAGCGGGTTTCTTAGAACATCCCGCACAATTCAGAAGCTTTTTGCGAGGCGTTAGCAGGTTCCTTAGAACATCGCCAGCAATTTGGAAGTTTTCTGCGAGGCTTTAACAGGTTTCTTAGAGCATCCCGGACAGGACAGAGGCTTGTCGAGAGGAGTTAGCTTATTTGCAGACAACTCTCTTCGTCCAAGAGAGGTTTACGAGAGCCAAGTGTTCATGTGCCTGAATGGGTCTTTGCAGCCCTCTCGTATCCCCCTTCGCTCTCCCCCCTTGAATCGTTCACACTAAGTTGGACAGAAAAAATGAGGGGGAGTAGAATTCAGGGGGCTGTCTCCCACTTCACAGTCAATTCACGACTCTGGATGATCAGACAGTTGCGCGACTCGGCGCGTCGCCAGCAGAGGGCAGCCCGCTGACGACGGCTGACAGCCTAGTAGAGCATTCCAGAAGTAAATGCGATTGCGCTCGAAGCCGATGCAATCTTACTCTCCAACCCGACTCAGCGCGGTTGCAGCTACTCTGACGCCCCATTCGATACTCCAACCCGACTCAGCGTGGTTGCAGCGACTCTGACGTCCCATTCGATGCTCCAACCCGACTCAGCGTGGTTGCAGCGACTCTACCGGCCCTTTCGCCGCTCCAACCCGACTCAGCGTGGTTGCAGCGACTCTACCAGCCCTTTCGCCGCTCCAACCCGACTCAGCGCGGTTGCAGCGACTCTACCGGCCCTTTCGCTGCTCCAACCCGACTCAGCGCGGTTGTAGCTACTCTACCAGCTCATTCGATGCTCCAGCCCGACTCAGCAAGACTCAGCAAGGCTGAGTCAGCCTGGATTCTTCAACATCTTGGTTACGTTACTTCGGGGGCGCTCTACTAGTTACTGCCCGAGTTCCACGCTGCGCAGCATACGCAAGATGAACGTCGCCGCTTCGGCGCGTGTAGCGTTGCCGTCCGGATCGATGAGCGCCCCTGGCTTACCGGTAATGACGCCGTTCACGATGCCGTAAGCAACCCCCTCCCGCGCATATTCGGCAATAGCCGACGCGTCCTTGTAGCGACCGACCGCAGTCGCGATTGCTTCGGCCAACAGTTCGTCTTGCTTGCCTGCGAAAACCGACGCGCGCGCGAGCATGACAGCAGCGTCCTCGCGACTAACCATCGCTTCCGGCTCGAACCTTCCGTCGGCCAGACCGCGGACGATACCAGCGTCATATGCGGCCTGCACCTCGCCTGCCGCCCAATACGCTTCCGTCACGTCCTTGAACAGTCCTTCGCTGCGCTTCGGTGTCAGCCCAAGGGACCGCACGAGCATGGCCGCGAATTCCGCGCGCGTAACGGTGACGTTCGGACGGAAACGTCCGTCACCGTCGCCTTGTACAATTAACCTGGCGGCAAGTCGTCCAATTGAGTCGTGCGCCCAGTGGTCCTCCGTCACGTCTTCAAAGGCTGCCTCCATTCGCAGCAAAGCATACAAACTATTGCCATTTCGTCTCAGTTCGACGAATGCGCTTCCGTCCGAAGCTTCGCGCACAAGGGTCGGCACGGGACGCAGTCCCCCGCCTTCCGTCGCCACAACGCCGGCATAGCCTGCAGTCGATTGGCCGCTCGACAGTTGGAACGTTCGGCTTACGAAGACGGAACCGAAATCCTCCCATTCATATCTATTTTCCCCATAGACCGCCCGGATAGAGAAAGCGGCAGGCGATGGGCGGCGATCAATTCGGCGCCGAGCTGCTCCGCGGACTCGCGCAGCAATGCCAGTTCAGCTGCTGTTGCCTTTTGCACGACAATTTCGAGTGTCCATTGTCCTTCCACGCCATCCTGTACCTTCTCCTTGAGCTGGCGAAGACGGTCCGGCGCGAACAAGACCGCCGGCAATCGATAGACGACATCGCCGAGCGTCACGGCGAATGCGCTGCTCTCCGACTTCTCGAACAGTGCAGCCAACACTTCCGGGCTGACAGACAGCGCGAACGACATCGCATCAGCTGGCGCTTGCACGGACAGATCACCCTGCAATTGTTCAATATAGCTCGTCCAAGCTATGCCGCCCAAGCTGGCGCTCGCCTGTCCGTCCTTCAGTTCGATTGTCAAAGCAGGCCTGTTCAGTACGGCGGTTCCGGCATCATCCGTACCACCGGCACCACCCGTTCCGCCTGTCCCCCCCTCCTCCTGCGCCGCCGTGGTAACCGACATTCACAGTCTCCCAGGTGGGCCTTCCGTTCGGATCGGGATTTGGCACGAGCAAATGATACGCGGCTGCAGCGTTGGGCAGCACAATGCGATAGCGGCCGTTCGCGTCGGTCGTCGCGTAATCGACAAGCTTCGGCGAAGCTCCGACCGTCTGCAACTGTACGCGAACCGAGCTGGCAGGAACACCGTCAAAGCGCGCAACCCCGGATATGACCGTTCCGGCGCTTAGCTCAATCGCAGGCAGCGACACAGCCGCCCCATCGACGGCAACCTCATGCCGCAGCGATAGCGCGTACGAGCCGGTCGTGGCCCGAACGTCGAGAATATAATCGCCGTCTGGCAGCTCGACGCTAAATTCACCGTACTCGTTCGTCGCCGCTTCGGTTACAGCCTCAAGTGTTGATTGATAGACATAAATCAATGCCGGAACACCGGTGCCGCCCAGCGTTCTTACTTGACCCGACACCGCATGTCGCGGTTCTTCTCCCGGCGCGGCCGCCGCAGCCGGCGACATCGCCGCCGCAATAAGCAGCGCGGCCAGCGCCGAGAGCAGCATACCTTTTATTCGAATCTTGTATGATGTTTCGTTCATCCTGCTATCCCGCCCTCCGAATGATAATCCCATCACGGCGTCCCTTCCGCCGACACTTGCTTCAGTGCGAAATCTTCCAGATAAGCTTCTCCCTCGAAGCCGTTGGCGTAAATCCACACTTGCACGAACTCCGTATCGGTCGGTGCCGAGAAAGAGCCTTCAAAGCGGACGAATTGACTGGAGGCCGAGCTGTAGTTGGCGATCCAATCCTCGCGAATGAGGGCGTCTTCACCGCTCAATGCGCGCAGGAAGCGCAGCTTCGCCTGAATCTCGCCGTTCAGCACTTCAGAAGCGAGTACATAACCCTCCAGCGTATACACAGCGCCCGCTTCCCCTTCCACCGCCTGCGAGATGGAGAACCAATCCTGTTCCTCCGTGTAAATTCTCATCGACGCATCGGCCGTGCCGGTCGCACCGGAGCGGGTGACCTGATCGGTCCACGAACAGAGCCAATTCTTCTCGCAATTCCAAATGGCGGTTTTCCAAGCCTCATTACGTTCATCGAAGGCCGGGTTCAACAACAGATTGCGATCTGGATCCTCTGGCTGCTCGATAGGCTCATCGCCCTCGCCGTAAGAGACAATTGTGAAATCGTCCAAATAAATTTCCGCATTGAGCCCTTCGATTCGAACATTCACTCCAACCTTGGTCGCTAGCGGCGGTGCCTCAAACTCGCCGTACACGGCATCGTAACCGCTTGTCGTGCCGCTGTATGCTTTTAAAGCATGTGTCTGGAGCAGGCTGCCGCCGGCGTTGAAAAACTGCAGGCGAACATGCGTTGTACCGCCATTGTTCACCGGAATGTCGATAAAGCCGTCAAGCGCGTACATCTTGCCCGGCACTGCATTGGCCGTTGCGGAATACGCCTCGAACCAAGCGCCGGTGAAGCCTTCAATTTTGAAGGAGCGGTCGCCTGAACGCGGATTTGACTCATCGCTGATACAATATTGAGCTTGTTCGCAGTACCAATCTGTCGGCATCGTGCCCGAAGTCGTCTCGAAGGACGGATTCGGCAGCAGATTGTCCGACAGTTCGGGCTGGACCGTCTGCGCTTCTATCAGCTCGGACAGGCTCGACACATTCCACGAAGCGTCACGCGCGGCAACGCGATAACTGTATGCCGTACCGCGCCTCAAACCGCTGTCCTGATAGGTCGTATGCTGCGTCGTGCCAACCAACTGGCCGTTGCGATAGATGAAATAACCGACGACGCCCGTATTGTCGGAAGCAGCTTCCCATGCCAGATCAACTGTATTGACTGTCGCGACAGGCGCCGTCAGCGCCATTGGCGCCGAAGGGACTTCGACGTCCTGTGTCATCGTCGATACGGTCAACGGTACGCTTGCAGCCGACAGATGGCCTGCGGCGTCCCTCGCTCTAATCACGTACGTATAGGAACTCGCTGGCTCCAGCCCATAGTCTCGGTATGCGGCAGCCGATCCGGTCGTCGTTGAAATCTGCACACCGTTGCGATAGATATTGTAGCCGCTCACAAGCGTATCATCCGCCGACGCTGTCCAACTGAGCCATACGGAAGCTTCTGTCCGTCGGTTTGCCGTAACACCCGTGGGGGCGGAAGGAGCAGTCTGATCAACATAAACGGCGACTGGCCGTTCATTGGCCGAGTTCCACTCACTGCCTTGACGAATCGCCTGCATGGCAATGTCCCGCGAGAAGATCGGCACCTGCAGCGTCAGACCATTGGCATCAGCTGTCACGCTGGCACGCTGCAACCATTGCCCGGTGTATGTATCGTAGAAGGCTACCGTGTAATGCTCTCCTTCCGGCATATTAGGGATGGTCAACGTCAGTCCTTCCACTGTGCGAGGGTCTGCAACGTTGTACGGCGATTGCTTATCATGAATCCAACCGATCATCCGGTCAGCGGTCTGAAAGCCGCCGGCGACGGTATCCATCTCTTGCTCACCATAATCAACGAACGGCATATGCAGCAGATGCCGTTCAAGCGGACGAATAAAATCGGCCAACAGTTTGTAGTGCGTCCTGAACGCCTCTGGCATGTGGAAGCCGTGCTCAAAAATCCACCATGAATTCGCAGCCGCCGCGCCTGCGCGGAAGAGCGGCGCCCATACGCCATCATGCGCGTAGTTCAGCAGATCGGCGTCTTGTGAATGATCGGAATGCGTCTTGCCGGTCTCACCAAGAAAAATCGGGCGATTGCCGAACGTTCTAAGCGCGTTCAAGCTTTTCTCCCAATGCTCGATTACATCCGCTCCGTCGTAATACGTATGCATGTTGACAACATCCAGTGTATGCAGCCCTTGCCAGGAACGCTGCGTCGCATGCTGCTCCGCATGATCCTGCCAGGCGAAACTTGTCGTCGTCGGGTGGTTATAGAAGTCCAGACTTTTCCAATATGTGTCGACCGCTTCATGCCAGGCGTCTCGCACATCCGGATTGACGTTAACTCGGTTGTCCGCTTCGTTCCAGTACTCCAGCATGCCAAGCGACGTACTGTAGCCCCATCTTGCGAACATGTATCGGAGCAGCTTCTTCTGATAATTGATTGCCTCCGGATTGAACCAGAAATCTGTGTTGTTCTCCTCCCAGTTCGATGGTCCGCCGTTCGCAATGTTATAGGCATGATAAGGCCAATCATAGTAGAAATCGCCGAAACTGTTCATCGTCAGCATAAGGTAAATGCCGCTTTCGCGGGCCTTATCCATCAGCCCGTCCATTCGTTCCATATTTCCGAGATGATAACGACCGACACCGTCATAAATCATTTCAATCCCGTTCTGCTCCGTACTGATGCCGGCTCCGTATTCCGGGGAATAATTGGACCACCAGCAGCTGAGCCAGATGCGCATCAGATTCATGCCGCTGTCTCTGTATTCGGGCATCGCCGCCTTGATCTCATCCGGTGCACCCCAGGCAAAGTTCGTCCCGAGCAGCGTCAACTGGTTACCGTAGCTGTCGCCGAAACGATCACCGGAGATGCCGAGAAAACCCCGACTCGCAGGATCGGGCTCCACCGCTTCGAAGGCGTAGAAGCCAGTCTCCGCGTACCCGGAACTATCGCTCACCGTCAGCATGACAGCATGTTCGCCTAATTGTCGAGGCGAATAACGCACTGCCCAATTCGGCGACATGTCGGATCGATAGAACCCCGGCATCGCCTCAATCTGCCCGTCTGGACGAACAACGACCGCCTGTACGTCGACTTCCTCCGGGTCGAACGGATTGTCATAATTCGTCGTGAGATTGAAGCTAACCTCCAGCTTGCCGTATTGCGCAGGCAAGTTTGTGTTCAGCGTCACGTCAGCGAATGGATAGTAATCGCTTTCATTTGTTGGCGAAGACGCTGCCCATGAGGCAGCAGGCACCACAAGCACTAGCAGCATGGCTAAACAAATCATTCCTGAAGCAATTTTGCGATAGGCTATGGCAGGCATGTCAAATTCGCTCCTTTCGGCTAATGATTCTTGCACCGACTCATTATAGCACCGGTTACTTCCGGCCAAACACCGTAAGAACCAGACTTTTCTACCTTAGAGATAAGACAAGAACTATTACTGCGAAATGCGGTATCCAGGGATTGAGGCTGCTTAGCGGGAGAATATCGTCCTCCGTTCGCCTTGTAAAAGCCCTTCCAGCGGGCGTTTCGTTTATTGATGTGTGCGAATAGGTCAGTTGTGCAAAAAAAACAGGGCCGTCGCCCTGTCGCATCGCTCAGGGAAACGCCCCGTTATTCAGCGGCATCGGCGCCTTCGCCATGCTGCCGTTTATTTGTAGCGCCGTACGATTTCCGCCGCCGCCCTCAGCTTGTCCGGGTCGATCGGCTCCAGCGCTCGGCCGTTCCGCCTTACGCCGGTGCCCATATGGACCTCCCGGACTCCCGTCAGCCGAATGAACTCGTCCAAGGACACCAGACCGAGCCCGCTCCCGGCGAGAATGTCCAAGGAACGCCCTTCGCTCAGCCTGGCGAGCTCCGCGATCTCCTCCTTGGCGTCCAGTGCGCTCGGCTTGCCGCCGGAGGTCAATATTTTGCGGATCGCCGGATAACGGCTCAGCAACTCCAGCGCCGCGCGCCGGTCCGCCAGCTCGTCGAACGCGCGATGGAACGTGACGGCCAGTTCTCCCGTCTCGCCGAGCAGCAGCTCCAGCGCGGCCGTATCGATCTCGCCCCGTTCGTCCAGCATGCCCATGACGACGCCCGCCGCTCCGCTCTCGCGAATGATCCTCGCGTCGCGCTGCATGACCGCCAAGTCGTCCTCGTCATAACGGAAGCTGTTCGCGTGCGGCCGCAGCATGACGTTCACGGGGATATCGACTGCCTTCACGACCTGCTCAATCAAGCCTACGCTGGGCGTCACGCCGCCTTCGGCGATGCCCGAGATCAGCTCGATCCGGTCGGCTCCGTGCTCCTGCGCGAGCTTGGCGTCCAATACGCTTGTTGCAATAACTTCCAGGATCATTTCGGATGCCTCCCTCGTTTTTTCGATTCAACACGGAATTTACGATAGCAGAAATCCCCGCCTCCGTCCACGCCCGGATTCACGCAAAAGCGCCGGAACAACCGCCCTTTCCTCGCTGGCGGCACCGCAGACCTGCTCCCACCACTCCGCATCCTGCTATGCACCCACAGCGCTCCCTCTGCACTCCGCCCGCTACGATACACCTCACCGATTGCCCCTGGACTCCGCCCCCTACGATACACAGCACCGATTGCTCCCACACTTCGCCCGCTAAGTAGCACCGCCGCCGCTGCCCAGCCTGGCCCGGTAATCCCCCGCGCTGATGCCCGCATAGGCTTTGAACCGTTTGTAAAACCAGTCCAGCTCCCCGTAGCCGACTTCCTGCGCGATTTCGTACACCCGCATATCCGTCTCCAGCAGCAGCCGCTTCGCTTTCTCCATCCTCGTCTGCAGCAAGTAGTCGTTAAAGGACATTCCCGTTTTCGCCTTGAACAGCTTGCCCAAATAATTCGGGTTCAAGAATACTTCCTGCGCGACGCTGCGCAGGCTCAGATTCGTCCGGTACCGCTCCTGAACGATGCTCTTGACCGTACCGACGACCGAATGCGGCTGCACGTCGCGCATGCGAAGCAGCAGAGACATCACCTCGAAGCACTTCTTCTCCGCGAACGCGCACAGTTCGTCGGCCGTCTTCATCGTCAAGATTCGCTCGTATTCGCCGTGACCGGAGTGGAACAGGTCCTCCGTGCCGGCCCCGCTCGACTTGGCAAGCTGCAGCAATTCGACGAGCAGTTCGACGACCGCCGCCCGGATGTGCTTCTCCGCCGCGATTCCAGCCTTGAACCGCATACGCAGACGGCCGATCGCTTCGCGTACCGACGTTTCCTCGCAGCTTCCGACCGCTTCCAGCACGCTCGCCCGAAGCTGTTGAATCTCTTCGTCATTGTCCGAGCCCTCCGACAGCTCCGTAAGGCTGAGCACCGTATTGCCCCCGCGGAGAAACTTGCCGTCGAGCGACTTCTCCGCCGCCGCGAACGCCTTCGGGACGTCGGACGGACCATGAACGCAGTGATCACCGATACCGATGCTGACCGTCTTTCCGACATGCCTGGCGATCGCGCCGACCATATTGCACGCCAGTTCCCGCACCGCGTTCGTCTCGACTTCGTCGGCCCGGCCGCGCAGAAGAACGCCGAAGCGCTCCTCCGATTCCGCGAACACAAGGCCACGGTCGCCGCACAGCTCTTCGAGGACGTTGCGCACGGCATACCCGATGAGCTCGATATCCCTCTCCGTCAGATGCCGGTCGTCTTCATGAAGGTAATCCGGCTCCACGAGCAGCAGCGCGTAGTAATCGTCGCCCAACGTCAGGCCGAGCAGCCGCTCGTGCTCTTCGATGTCCCGGCGTCCCGCCTGTCCGTGCGCCAGCTTGCGCAGGAACTGGTCCTGCAGCGCGGACAAGCCGAGCTGCTGCTGCCTCCGATGCAGCCGCTCCTCTTCGATCGCGGTTCGGATGCGCTGCAGCACACCGATCAGATCGTCCTCGTCCGCGGGCTTCAGCAAGTAGTCGTTCACCCCGAGCTTCATGCCCTGCCTCGCGTATTCGAAATCCTCGTAGCCGCTCAGGATAACGACATGCGCCTCGGAAAACTCCTTCAGCTTCTCGATCAGTTCAAGCCCGTTCATCTTCGGCATGCGGATATCGGTCAGAATGAGCGCGAAGTGCCGGCTACGCGCCAGCTCCAAAGCCTGCTTGCCGTCTTCGGCCTCCGCCGCGATGCGAAAGCCGTGCTCCTCCCAATCGATCAAATATTTCAGCGAATCTCTGGCCGACGGCTCGTCGTCGACGATCAACGCGTTATACATCGCCATCCCCTCCGTTGTCCTCGTTAGCATCGCGCTGTCCCAAGGGAATTCTTATCGTCACCGTCGTCCCTTGCCCTTCGGCGCTGTCGATTCGCAGGCCGAACGTTTCTCCATACAGATTTCTGAGCCTCGCATTCACGTTGCGCAGCCCGATGTTCGCGTCCGCGGACAGCGTATCCTCGCTCATCCGCCTCTCGACTTCGGACAATCTGTCCGCGGACATGCCCAATCCGTCGTCGCCGACGGTCAGCACGAGCTTTTCCGGCAACAGCTCCCCCGCAATCCATATTCGCGACGGGTCCGGATTCAGCTCGATCGCATGGGAAATCGCGTTTTCCACGAGCGGCTGGATCAGCAGCTTCGGAATGAACACGTCCAAGCTCTGCGGCGGCAGGTCGATCTCGTACGTGAATTTGTGTCCGAACCGGTACTGCTGGATCTGCAAATAATTGTCGACGAATTCGATCTCCTCGTTGAGCCGGATCATCTGCCCGCCGCTTCTCAGCATCGTCCGGAACGACTTGGCGAGCAAGCCGACCACCTTCGCCGTCTCCCGCTCTCCGGCGACGAGCAGCTTGCCGCGGATCATGTTCAGCACGTTGAACAGGAAATGCGGATTGATCTGCGTCTGAAGGGCGTACAGCTCCACTTCCTTCGTCCGATAAGCCTGCTCGCGGCGGTCGATCTCGGATTGATACACTTCGCTGATCAGTTGGCCCAAACGCCGCACCATCACATTAAACATCTCTCCGAGCTGGGCAACCTCGTCCTTGCCTTTTACAACGACGAAGCTCTGGAAATTGTCCTTGTGAACCCGTTTCATCTTCGCGGACAATTCCGACAGCCTCCTTGTCATGCCTACGGTGATCGTGAAGATGAGCAGCCCGGAGATCGCGAACGCCAATACGAACAGGACGACGGCCAGCGTCTGCAACTGCTCGACCTTCGGCATCAGATCGTCAATCGGAGTGTAGGATACGACCTTCATGCCTCTGACCGAGTTGTGCGAATCGAGCGTCTTGAACAAAATTTGGAACGATTCCCCGCTGCTCTCGTCATGATGGATGAAGCTGCCGCTCTCCTCCCGAAGCACCCTGTCTCCGAACGGCAAATCTCGCAGATTGCCTGCCGCGTTCGCCTTGTCGGTATCGACAAGCACGTCCCCGTCGGCGAGCGTGAACAAGTACCGGCGACTCTTGCTCTCCTCGCTGACCAGATCGTACAGCACCTTCTGCTTGATCTCGATCGAGACGACTTTGGGAGACTCGGCCACGAAGTTGTTCAGCCTCTTCTTGTAGCTGAAGAGCATCTGGTTGTCGACTCGGGACAAGTAGGGCTCTGTCCAGTAGCCGCCGATCTGGCTGCCGTAGGCTTCTTGGTACCAGTCCGATTGGCGGATTTCGTCCGTAATCAGAAAGACGTTGGAAAACAAGAACGTCGGATTGTCGCTGTACAAATAAAAATAATGAATGTCCTTCGTCGTCTGCACCGCAGACACGAAGGGCTGATAGTAGTCGAAATATTCCTCGTAAGCTGCGAGCGGATCATCGAATCTCTTCTCCGTAATCTCGTCCAGGGAACGATTTAAAAAAAGCGTATTGGCGATTTCCTCGTACGAGGTCAGCTTGTTGTCCAGATTGGAGCTCACCTGCGAGAGAGAAAGTCGGTTGTTCTCCGTTATCGCCTCGAAGACGATGTCGGTGCTTCTCTTCATGAACACGTAGGTCAGCGACCCGAGCAGAAACAGCACGATGAACAAATTCGCCAGGATGAGCTTCGTTCGGATCTTCATGACCATACCCCGCCGTCATTATCGTAGTCGCCTTGCCGAGCTTGCCCGAATACGCCAATACTCCGTGCCTGATCGCTCAGGCATGGAGTAGGGCAACAAGGTTCGTTATTCGTTTGCCGGCAAGCCGGCTTTATTGTCCCAGCATCTTGTCGTAATTGTCGGAGAAGTTTTTCCACAGCGACGTGTAAGCAGCGTTGACCTTCTCCACGCCCGCCTTCTCGATCTCGCTCTTCATCGTATTCCATGCTTTCTCGAAGCCGTCGGCATCCTTGGCCATAATCACCTTCGGAATGTTCTTCCTCCAAGTATCGTCGATCTTCTGCTCTTCGGCCTTTGTCTCTTCGGGAGGCGTGAGCTGCCACAGGAAACCCGGAATATACTCGACCGGAGCGAGGAAATCCGCCCATACTTGCTTGCCGTATTTCGCCAGCACCTCTTTGGTCATGTCGTCGTATCCGCTGCTGATGACGTCCTTCGTGAGCGGAGTCGCGTAGTCGCCGTCCGCCAGCTTGGCTCCGTTGCCGATGCCGAACCAGTACGTATTGCCTGTGCCGACGCTCTTGAAGCCGCGGTCGTAGTCAATGTTGATGTCCGTCATGCGCTTGGCCACGAGATCGGGATTGATCGTCCGGTTGCCGCCTTCGATCGTATAATCCTCGCCTTCGATTCCCCACTGGGTCAGCACTTGCGCCTCGTCGGAGAACAGGTAGTCGATGAACTGGATAATTCTTTCCGGATTTTTGGCTTTGCTGGAAATGTTCCATTGATAGTTGCCGGCGCTCGTCGGCGTCGTCGCGTTGGAATGGTCGACGACGTTCGCGTCGAAGTAGATCGGGATATGAGCGTAGGCGCGTTCCGGCATGCCGGCCGCCCGCAGCGCCTTCTCCGAATCCCCTACGAGCCAGCCCGGCGCATAAGCGGCGAGAACGCGGCCTTGGGCAACTTTCGCCTGGAACGCCTTCTCGTCCATCGAGAACGCTTCTTTATCGAACAGCCCCTCGTTCAGCAAACGGTTCAGGAATTGATAATACGTTTTCGTCTGCTCGGAGATCGGATTGTAAGTCACGTCGTCAGCGTCCGAGATTTGGAAGTTGCCGTGGTCGGCCCAGCCGTTGCCGAAAATGATGGGATTGTTGAACGCATGCTTCATCGTCCAGCCGGCCATGTAGGCGCCGAATCCGATCGTATCCTTGCCGTCGATCTGCGGATGCTTGTCCTTGTACGCTTTAATGACTTCGTACAGTTGGTCCAACGTCTTGATTTCCGGATAGCCGGCCTCCTTCAGCACGTCGTACTGCACGATGAAATTGGCCATCGTATCCGGGGAAGCTTCTTTGCTCTTCTGGACGGAATAGAGAGAATAGATGTCTCCGTTCTCGTCCTTCAGCAGATTGTAGTATTCGCCGTATTTCTCTTTAATGTTCGGACCGTACTGATCGATGAGATCGTTAAGCGGAACGATCGCGCCGGCTTCTTTGTAGCGCAGCGTGTACTTCGCGTCGAGCACGACGATGTCCGGATAATCTTTGCTGGCCAGCCACAGATCCCATCTCTGGAACTGGTCGCCCACCGTCAGATCGTATTTCAGCGACACTCCGGTTTTCTCCGTAATGACTTTATTAATTGGCGTATCCCACTTCAGCTTGTCATCGCTCGTGTTGATCGAAAATTCGATCGGGGACAGATCCGGCGCGGAAGCTTCCGGCGCGGAGGCGCTTTCAGACGCAGACGCCGAAGGCGGGGCAGAAGCCTCCGGAGTTCCGTTTCCTTCGTTGTTGCTGCATCCGACGAACAAGACTGCGATCATGATCAAAGCCAAGCTTGCAATCCAACCTTGCTTGAATTTGCGAATGCTCATTCTGGACTCCCTCTCATTCAGTAAAGTTATTATATCATCGGAACGCGAGTTCCGATTGATACCGGTGCAAAAAGTTTCCGATTCGTCCTACTCTTTCATCGAAGCGACCATGATGCCTTTGACGAAATATTTTTGCAGGAACGGATAGACGAACAGAATCGGCAGCGTGACGATGATCGTCATGGCGGCGCGGATCGCGTCCGGATTCGTGTTAAGCGCGTTGCTGTTCGAGGAAGAACCGCTCGAGTTGGCTACCTCGTTCACCGTATTGATCAATATTTTCATCAGCTCGAATTGCAGCAGGTTAAGGCTGGGGGTCCCGCTCGTGTACAAATAGTTGTCGTACCAGGAATTCCAGTGGACGACGGCGACGAACAGCGTCACCGTGGCGAGCACCGGCAGGCTGACCGGCGCGACGATCCGCAGCAGCACCTGGAAGTCGGTCGCTCCGTCGATTTTCGCCGATTCGGTCAGACCTTCCGGCAGCTGCTCGAAGTAGCTTCGAACGATGATGACGTTGTACGCGCTGACGAGCATCGGCAAAATGTAAACCGCAAAGCTGTTCATCAGGTTCAGGTTGACGTTCAGCAGGTACGCGGGCAGCAGCCCTGCGTTGACGAACAGCGTGAACACGAGAATGACGTTCAGCGGCTTACGCAGCAGAAACTCTCTGCGGCTCAAGGCGAAAGCGATCATAATCGTGACGGCGACGCCGAGCACGGTTCCGACCGCCGTTCTGACGACGGACATGATCGCCGCCCTCAGCAGACTGTCCTGCTCGAAAATAATCTCGTAGTTCAGCAGCGTAAATTTTCGCGGCCAGAAGTAGATCCCCCCCCTGAGCGAATCCAGCGCGTCGTTCAACGAGATGGCCATCAGATTAACGAACGGGTACAGCGTCGCGAACCCGAGCAAGGACAGTAACGTATAGTTGAAGGTACTGAACAAGCGGTCTTTCCAGGTTGTCGTTCTCATCTTCGGTTCCTTTCCGCCCTATGGCCCGATATTCGTCAGAACAGCCGGCTTTGATTCGTTTTCTTGGCCAGGAACGTAACCCCAAGCACGAGAACGATGCTGACGACCGTCTTGAACATGTTGATGGCCATGCCGTAGGCGTAATCGCTTAATTGGATGGAATACCGCAGCGCGTACAAGTCGATGACGTCCGAGTATTCCACGACGACGTCGTTGCCGAGCACGAACTGGGATTCGAAGCCGCTGTTGATCAGCCAGCCGATCGACATCGTCAGCAGCAAAATCGCGGTCGGCATCAAGCCGGGGACGGAAATATGCCACATTTTCTGAAATCGGCTCGCCCCGTCGACCTCTGCCGCCTCGTAGTGCTCCGGATTGAGTCCCACGAGTACAGCCAAGTAGATGATGGTGCTCCATCCGATCTCCTTCCAGAGATTCGCGAGCGTCTGAATGTACCAGAACCATTCCGGCTTCCCTTGGAAGTAGATCGGTTCGCTGATCAGATTCAGCTTCATCAGCACAACGTTCACGATGCCCCCGTCCGGAGACAGCAGAAACGAGAAGATGTTCGCGATGACGACCCAGGATACGAAGTGGGGAATGTAGGTGATCGTCTGAATCGCGCGTTTGAACAACGTCTTCCTCACTTCGTTCAGCAGCAGCGCGAGCACGATCGCTCCGACGAACCCCGTCGCCATGTTCATCAAGCTCATGGCAAGCGTATTGCGCAACACGCGGAAAAACTGATCGTCCTCGAAGATCCGGGCGAAGTTGTCGAAGCCGACGAACGGGCTTCCCGTCACTCCCTTGGCGATCGAGTAGTCCTGGAACGCCATGATCCATCCCCAGAGCGGACCGTACGAGAACAGCATGCCGATCAGCACGAACGGCACGGACATGAGCGCGAGCTGCCATTGCTTGGCCAGCTTGCCGAAGAACTTTCCTCTTCGCTTCACGGGTACAGTTTCTCTCCCGAGTACGGTCTCTGCCATGATGCGGTACACACCTTTCTGTTAGTGCAGGTTCTTAAATTCCGAGTTTTGCGCGTCCGGCTATACTTCCATTATGGTAGGCCAGACGGAGACCGGCCACCCGACAAACTCCACCTCGTCACCTTAGAAAAAGGTGCTGTTGATGCTGCTCTGCGGCGCCGGCCTTCCGGCCTTAACCCAACTTCTCCAGTACCATGACTCCGTTCGGCTCGAGACTCGCCGCACCTTCGACCGCCTCTCCGGACAGAAGATCGACATGTCGACCGGACAGCCGGAACGAGACCGGACCGTTCAGGTGGTTGATCAGGAACACGAACTCCCTGACGCGCCCGTCTTCCGCTTCTCCGGAGCGGACGACCGCTTCGACGCCTTGGGGCAGTCCGGG
>Ga0065721_10050478_pt1 | contig 19868 bp, 27 predicted proteins | sample Mesricmetagenome_FD_59108 | JGI IMG/M metagenome (GOLD analysis project Ga0065721, IMG submission 59108) | Mesophilic microbial community from rice straw/compost enrichment Sample: eDNA_1 v2 (version 2) | ecosystem: Engineered > Solid waste > Grass > Composting > Bioreactor | place: USA: Davis... | reverse complement strand
GCAAAAGAAGTTGAAGGCCAAAAGGACAGCGATGTCGACGCCGAAAACAGGGGAGCAGAGCGAACCCATTCCCCTGAACCTACCAAGGACCTCCTCGACAGCGCGAACACCATCAAGCAGCGAACTCAGGAAGACAGGCGGACTAATTCAGTAGAGACTGTCACCCCCAAAGCCACATGCCCACCCAACATTGACATCAGCCTCCCCGTCCCTATCATCCCACCCAACGCGCCAATCATTCGTGAACACGCACACGAGCCATGCCACTCCGTTTCGCACTCCCATCCCCTAGCTTCTCCACCGCATTCGCCCGAATGTGAAGTCGAGCAGAGGGACGCGGAGGCTCAGGGAAAGATGCTCGAGAGCTTGGATAGTGCGAGTCACAAGTTCGAGGGGAGGCATATTCATGCTACGGAGAGGCAGCGGAAGAGATCGTTTAGTCTGGAGCCAGATCAAACAGAAGAATCGCGCGACCCTCTCAAATTGGAATTCAGGAATAGAAAGGACGATGAGACCCTAGACGGAAATGAGGAGCGAGAGCGACCCAAGAACCCACCATGAAATTTCACCCTTCCCCTCTACTCCTTCCACGGGTCTATGATTCACGTTCACAGTTCCACCCGTCGCCTCATTCACACCTTTAGTGGCATGACACACTCTTGTATTCTTTCGCACTGCGTAGACCACATTCATCCACCATGGCATGCATTCACTTGACTTTTGTACCTCCACGTACCCTATCTCGCTATGTAATTGTAGTTCCAATATTCTCGATGTCGATGATAATTATTAGGGACTACAGGGGGAATATAAATAGCCTGAATTATGAAATATGGGTAATATAACTGGGAAATCTAGACGTGAAACGCCATTCATATTCTCTAGTCAGCTGTCAAATCCACAACGTTCGCCTCCTCCTGCAGTTTCTTCTTCTGTCTCGCCAAAATCGTCCTCAACATCGGAATCGCAGCAGCCTTCTTCGGGTTTCCCCCATCTTGCTCGAACACAGCAATAAGACCCGCAACCCTTCACCGCCTGTTCAGCCATCCTTGAAAGAGCGTAAAACAGTTCTGAAAACTCACCTCTTAGGTCCCTCCTTCACAATCGGACACTCTTTCAAGTAATGATACTCGGTCGATGCGCACACAACACATGGACTGCCCACCCTCTCTGTCGCAGCCTCCTGCACAACCTTCGTCTGGGACAACCCCAGGTCCTTCGCTCCAGCCACACTCCCACTCCCGGAAGCACGGCTCTGTACCACAGTGTCATTGCCAACACGCACAGCAGTGGGTACGGAAGACGAGGAAGCTCTGCTAGGCTGCTGGTTCCCGAGCGGTACCTCCGCGTAGGGCTTGGGGGGGCCGGATCCGTTGTTGGGCGTTCTCGCAACTGTTGCTGCAGGAGCCATGCCTTGTTGGTGCTTGAGCTGCTTCTGCCTGTACGACGCTGCAACTATCTCCATGGTCTCCTTCGGCTTTTTCGTTGGGGGTATGACCACTTGCTTGGGGAGGGGATGAAGAGGTTGGCCGGTGATGAGGTGCAAATCACCTCGGGCGCTGAGGACTTCGTCAATGGCTCTGATCGCAGCGCTCTGTGGACGACCATCAACAGACAAAAAACTTCGCGAAAAGCCGCGTACGCACCCTCTCCTCCCAAGGTTCATCATCTGTATACAAAACCAACATCTCACGGTACTCTGCCAGATTTTGCGAGCTGCTCATCATTGGGCACTCGTTCGCCCCATGCCTCGTACCGCATAACCCACAAACAGATCGAGCCTCCTGATACACGACCGGCCCCTTCTTCAAGATCCCAACCACAGGCGCATGGGCAGAAACGCCATTCCGCGTCGCAAACACCGGAGCGTAAGGCAGATCCAAGGCCATGCCCGAGGTACCATCCGCCATGTCGACGTCTGGGACCTTCTTGCGCCTGCCTCGTTTTTTTTTCTCCTTCGGCTTTCCGTCATCGAGGGCCATCTTGAAGTCCTCGTCCTCGGGCTCCCCGTCTGACGCTGCGTCACTCTCAGTATCCTCGCCACCTGACCCGTGGGGTGAGCCAAATGCTGAGTGATCAGATCCAACTCCTTTACTGTCTTTCCTCTCACTCTCAAAGGTATCGTGAGGCGGGAAGTAAGTGAGTTTGCTCTGAAGAACAGGTTGTGAGTTAGTAACTGATGTGATGTGCAGGGGAGACTGCTCACGTTAGCAGCATCGGCAGCCTTTCTCCTTGCACCGCGCCCTGACGAAAGCATCTCCTCGTTTTTTTCCTTCTGTAACTCCTCATTGATCTTCTCCAGAGTCTGTGCCCACGAGTCAACCTGGTCGTCATCCGGGACCTCGTCCAGTTGATCCTTATCCGCCGACCATATCTTTGCGAAAGAGAACGCAGCGCCTCCTTCCTTCGGTGCGTCGGTGGCATCACCTTCAGTCTCTGTCTTCTCAATCAGTTGGAGAACGTCGTGTTCAGAATCTGAGGTACCATGAGCAAAGCGAAGTAAGGCAGGGATGAGACACGCACATGAGATGTCCTTCGCGGTTTGGTCAGCGTCGAAAAGTGCTTGGGCACCATACGTCAGGATTGACTGGAAGTTCTCTCCGGGACCGTCAACGTCATCATCCATCTTCTGGACAATCAAATGATCGAGCACAAGCTTCTTCTTCCCGATCTGCATTATACGCTCTAGCACGAATGTTAGATACTTGAAATAAAGTTGTTGGTGGGAACGTGCCTTCGGCAGAGTCCTTGACCATGAGTTTGAAAACCAGGCAAATCTTCTTCTGACCATAGCGGTATGCACGAGCGATAGCCTGACGCGAGGGGTTAGCAGTGCATCTGAAATGTGCACGCCTTAACCGACCTGAAGATCTTGATGTGGATTGAAGTCGGGGTCAAGGATGATAACTGTGTCGGCGGTCTGGCCTGGCATGAGTCATATGAAGTTGGAGAAAATCAGAGTTACTCACGAAAAGGTTGATACCAACGCCGCCAGCGCGAGTGGTAAGGAGAAAAATAAAGACCTCAGAGTCAGGTTTGTTGTACTCGTCCATCAATTTCTGACGGACGGGACCCGGGGTATCGCCGTCCTGCCTACCTGTGAGCATCGTGAATCATGTAACCAAAGCACACCCTCACCAAGCGCAGATAAGAGAGACCTTCTCCATTCAAAAAGTCTTCCCAAAAGTCCAATGCCAATTTGAACTAGGATCAGATGAGTGACCTGCTCACATTCACCTGTCGAAGATAAAACCAAAAACTGACCTGGCTGAACATGAGCACTCGATGACTACGCTCCTTCAGCTTGGGCAGAAGCATTTTCAAGAAACGCATCTTGGCACTGGCATCAACCAATTTGTCGTGGGCCTCCTGATGACTCAATCGACTGGGCTCGATGTCCCTGGAATACAGATAAGGGTGTTGAAGGCACCTAAGGGACAATTAGAAGACATAAGAAAGCATAAAGAAAGAACTGACTTTCGAAGCTCCATTAGGACGTTGTTGAGCTTGGTTTTCGGTCCAGAGATTTTATGCAAACCCTTAAGAAGGTCGAGGTTATGACCTGTGGGTATCCTTGAGTTCACATCAAAATACGGACGACAGGGGCAGCTCACTCAGAATCGATCGGTATATTTGCTTCTGCAATGGCGCCATGCTGAGCGGTATGATAACTTCATTCTGAACAATGCTGAGGAATTCTATAAGAGAGCACGGAGGGGAGGTTGACCGCACCTTTGCAGGAAGATCAAGCACCTCGCTCTTGATACGACGCAGGAAATAAGGTCGCAACCGAGCGTGGAGTTGCTTGATAGTTTCCTCGTTGAGATTCTCCTGAGAATGATCCCTTTCCAACGCTTCCAGGTCGTTCCACTCGCCAGGATCGAGGAAGTTCATGAGGTTGAAGAGCTCGCGCATGTTGTTGTTCAACGGAGTCTAGTCAAAGTGTTAGGACAGCCAAAGCAAACGGATTAAACCACCCACTCCAGTCATGATGACACGATGACAAATATTGAGCTCGTTCAGCTTCTTGAAGAGAAGGCTGCTGTCGCTCTTCACTATGGACGAGTAAGCTCCCGCTTTCTGGTCTCCCACAAACAAGGCCACTTACACCTTTGACCCTCATCAACAACCAATACCTCCCACCGTGGTTGCTTCTTGAAGACAGCACCGAAGTCCTTGGGATGCACGACCGCTTCGTAAGTCGTGACCATCACATGGAACTTGGCATTGGTATAGCCTCTGCTTGGTTTCTTGTGGTAAAGCTCAAACTGCTTGATGACGTCTCTTGATGCCTTCTCGCCATAGAATGGAACGACTCGCAGGACGGGTGCCCATCTTTCGAACTCTCGAACCCAGTTCGTAATCGTGGAGTTCGGGACAACTACCAAAGCGGGGAACGCCTTGAACTTGCTCGCAATAGTCCCCAAAAACGTTGAGACTTGCACTGTTTTTCCCTGCAATCAAGTCAGGCCTGTAGGCGTAACAAAGGTAGGAGCTGCATACCAAGCCCATATCGTCGGCAAGGATGCAAGGCTGATGATTCCACCAGTTGTTGCATAACCAATTGAAGCCATCAACCTGAGCGTGCACCGTGAGTTTCGCGATCCCCTAACAGGTTGTCCTACGCACTTGGAACGGCATGAGCTTGTAGCTGGGATCTTGTCCAATTTCCAATCCCCCTGGATCCGTCAGAAGATGTTTGCGTCGGTACTCGTCTTTCGGCCGCGCTTCGAACGTTTCCACCCACTTCTTGGTCGGAACAGGAACCTCAACACTCCGTGCACGCACGAATCGCTTGAAAGCAGAGACGAAATCCTCATAGCCAGGTTCACCGCGGCGCGGTGGAGAGTCCCACGAGGCTTTCAAAGCACGTTAATAGGATTATGAGAGACGAGGGAGACGATTCCCTACCTTCCTCGTACCCAAGGTCACCCCATTTAAAGAATCCCCAAACCACTTTCCCAGCATCGTCTTCGCTGATCTCGTCTCCCTTGTGCTCCACGTACTCTTCGACTCCCATTGTCAGGGTGGAATCTGGCTCTTCGCCAAGTTCAAAGGCTTCAAGCAGTTCCTCAGGAAGTTCGATGTCCTCCGCATTGACGTCGTCCATCTCAACGTCCTCGTCCTCGTCGTCAGAGATGATGGTTTGCCTTCCGCCACGTGTGGAGGGCCGTTTCGCCTGACCTTTAGCCTTGCCTTTACTCTTTGCGTCTTCTACATAGAAGACCACGTCAAGGACGCGATCAACGGTCTTCCAGTTGGGAAAAATGAGCTGCTCTGCGTTGGGGAGTGGATCTAAGGGGCTGGGAGCAACGCGATGTCCTGTGGTGGATTTGGTTGGTGAACCTGGGGCTTGGTTGAGGAGTTCGACCTTCGTGCCGCTCGCAAGAAAATTCTTGAGCTTCTGGGGGTTGGTTGAAACGAGCCACATGTGAGGTACCCAGGAGAGTCGACGATAGCTGCGCTTGTCCCACTTTACCAAGTACTCGCGAGGTAGCTGATCCTTGTAGTTCCCTGTGGCTGGGGTGGCAGGACTATTGGCAGGATAGGGGCGCCACGCTATAATCTTGTCAAGGTCGTACCGGAACGAAGCGCAGTCTCCGCAAAGCCAATGGGTTGTATGCTGATAATAGCCTGCGATCTTTGTGAGTTTGGCATCTTTGGGCAAGGTTGAGGGGACAGCAAGGTGCTCGTAATGAGCCACGCGTTTGCATGTAAGGCAGCGAAAGAGAAGTTGACGAGCCATTCTCAGCTCAGGTCGCGAGATGATGGGTGCATCGGCCATCTCCACGTCGCCGCCCCCGTCAGTCGTTGAGTTAACAGGCATGTCTGTCAGTGGAGAATGTGGAACTGTTTCCAGGCATCCAAGACAGACTCCCCCTTTATTACAAGGACCTGAAGGGAACGTCAGTGTCGGGAAACAAAAAAGAACGATCTCCACACTCACCGCAAACGAACTCTGTAGTTTCTTCGACGCCAAGTTCCGTTCTTCGACGAGGCAAATCGTTTATGTCGTTTCCCGCTGCCAGCCAATCTGCCTTTTGCTTTTCTCGCGCGGCCTTTAAGATCTCGTCTCTCTGTGATGCAGCCAGGCATTTCCAATGGGACGCAACGGGGCATTTTAGACTATTGGGAAGGCCACATTGGTAAGGCTTCAGAGGTTATCGGGAACAGCGACACATACCATCTGACCCAGCCACCAAGACTTCTGTACTTCTCCTCATCGTCCGAGTAATCAAACTCGTCTTCACTGCCTCGCTTGCGTTTCTTTCCTTTGCCCTTCCTTGACTTCTTCATGGTAAGGAGTAGATCATGAGATGGTGCGTATAGACACTTCTCGCATGTCCCGCGATGCTGGCGAAGCGTTGCATTCTCAGTGTCACTGGGATAGTCATCATACCCAAGTGCGTCGATTGGGCGGATATTGCCATAGGACGGGGGCGGGTATCTGGCCTTGCGGGTTTTACTTGAATTTGCGGTCTGAATCGTAACAGCATATTCACTTGTGTCGTCGTCCTCGTTCTCGTCGCCGGACTGTGCAGACCCGAGGGTGATTTTGACCGCTCGAGATCTGGTCACTCGTGGCCCAGGACCAGCGGAGGCTCTTTCAGACTCAGAATCATCCCAGGCGATGATTCGTTGGGAACGAGACTTCCGAGGACTAAAAGGAAGCTTGGATTGGCGCGTTTGGCGAGGATCGCGAGGAGGTGTGGCATGTTCGCTGTAACCATCACTGTCTTCCTCGTAGCCGTCGTCCTCGTTCTCCTGCTCTTCATCAGACCCAGGGACGTATTTCGCCGCAGAAACATTGCGTTTTGATGCACCTCCTCTGGCATGTGGGACGTTTGAAGAGGCGTGGACCCGAATGCGGGACATTGGATGCACATAACTAGCGGACGGGTCGAAGTCTTTGAATTTAAAGTTAGGCGATGCTTTGGCGTGGTCTGAGCAAGGAGGTTATGAGCAATTGCTGAGCATATTCGAATAGACACGCGTACTATAAGCTTCGACAAGTTCAGGATATGTCGCTGTGAACTCTTTGGCGCGATACTGGGAGAGCGGTGACCCGTTAGACGCGCCTTCGGACCCTGGCAGACAACCAGGCTTACTTTGTTCGCAATGCCCTCTCGGTACCTGGCGAAATAGTAGAGCACTCCACGATCCACATACTCGCCAATGACCTCGTCCGGCTTGACCTTGGTGGCCATTTCAAGAAGCGCCTCGTCTAGGGACTTGTACCTTCCGCGTTGCTCGTTTGAAAGCGGCGGAATCTCAATGTAGAACACTTGACGCCCCTTCGGTCGAGGACTTGAACCGCTAGTGAGCGGCGACGGCGGTTGCTGAGGGGGTTTGAGTAACGTCGTTGACGTCTGAAGAGTGATCAACGTGTTGTCTATAGGAGAAGATGCCTTTGCCTCACTCATGGTGAGGGGAGATCAAAAACCCATAAATTGCGGACCGTGCGAACTCCATTCGGTATCCATAACGGCCCGGGGACGGCCCAACATTCCGAGAGTCTCCAGTTACGTTGGTATTCAATTTTTCTACTTGTTCTACAGACTAGCCTCCTCGAAATGTCGCAGCCATTTCAAACATTGTTCTGCCAAAAGGTCACCGTGATCTATATCCAGAATTTAAATCAGTTGGTCTGACATAAATACCTCTGAAAGGCGCTGACTTACTGATGCAAAATGCGTGAGGAATTCCATGGACGTCTTGAACAATGGTGACTGCGCCTTCGTCAGGATGAAGCGCGTTCAAAACACGGGCTTTCTCCTCCCCAACCCAGTCATCCTCTTCGGCGTAATAGAAACAAAGTTTATCCTTGAACTCCTGAAGCAAGGCCAGGTCGAGATCTTTGATTGTCCTCATTTCATCGTACGCCATCGAGAGAGCAGCATCTATAGCTGAAGGGGAAGAGATCAATTCTCGCAGAACTTGCACTTGAGGCTGAGGCCAGTCCTGGAAGAGGCGTGAAAGAACGGCGAAAGGGATGAAGCGGGCGAGATAGCCCAGGCAGGAGATTGCAAAACGGGGGACAGGATTGAACATGGGCTGCCAGACGGTTATAACTCAGCATTGAAATGAACGGCCACTATGCATCGACATGCATTCGTACCATCAATCGCCTTCCCTTGGGAGTACTTCCGATGTTGGAGATGGTCGGAAACAAGAGGAATACACCAGCGACAGCGGTTCGGCGAGCTTTCAGCACCTATTTCAAATGAACTGAGAAAACTCGCAGCACAAGGTGGTAGTCTGCACAGACCTGGGTCGCAATGAATGCCCCCACACTGTGTCCAATGACAATGATTCGTGTATGCTCCCTGAATTCCGCCTCCAGCGCATCAAAGGCCTCGATGGCGTTTTGGACTTGAGCCAAAAGGCTTTGGTCAAGCGCCCTGGCGTCAGGACTTGGAAGACTTGCGTGGTTGAGATGCCCATGAGCAAGGATAGCGATATTGGATACTGTATCTCTCTCGTGCAACTCCGAGAGGAATGGCGTGTAGAATTCCACAAGACCGGGGTTTCCTACTCACCCCGATCAGTCAGTCTTCGTGGAGAATCGAGCAGGAACGCACCTGGAATGAACAGAATGACAGACAGTGGAGGTCGCGAAGACACCTTCGGTGGCCACCACAGAGAGTGAGCCTGTCCCAAAGGCTGTTTATGGTGAAAGACGGCGTTGACGCCTCTTCCGAGAGCGTGCTTCGGAGCGGAGGTGAGAGGGGAAAGGAAAGAGGGAAGCATGATAGGGGTCAATCCCAAAGAGGAATTGGAATTGACCATCGTTGTGTGCAGCACGCGCCCTCTCTTCCACACGATCATGTCCAGAGTTCCCCCATTTCCCAGTCGCCGTCGAGCGCCATCTACAACATCAAAAGACGATTATTCCTCACAACCAACATCGGCCCCTGGATCATCTACTCGTCCCCTCGCCATTGCCCGAAGTCCTTCTCGTCCTCAAACGCCCAGTAATTCCAGCTATGTCTCGAACTCACCGCAGTATGCTGTCCCCAATACTGCCCCCGTAGGACCACTACGCCCTCAGAGGTCGGAGCTGAGAGCACGAGCGTCAGAATACTCTACTAGCGAACGCGGATCTGTTGCTTCGAACGACCCGTACTATCGCGAAAGCTTCGACTCGGGTTCGCGTCCTGATGGCCGCTCATACGCAACCAGCAATGCTGCGACACCAACTCCTCGCTCTAGAACTCCCCGTGCTGCGAACGGGGGCGCTTATATGCCTCCTGACTCGGGCGAGCCCCCCACATCCCTCGATTCAGTTCTGACTGCCTTCAGATCTGCGGCATCGCGGAAGAATACTGTAGATGAAGACGAGTACTGGAAGGAAAGGGCTCAAGAAATTGAGGCAGAAAAGGTGCGCCAGCAGCGTATCAGGGAAAGGGTCCCAGGCGTCAAACCCCTGCGAGGAAACACCAGGGGTGGTGAACTGGATGGTAAAATCTTCGCACCCTGTGGAGAGCTGCGACTGACTATTTCCTAGCTGTTCTCGAGCAAGTCAAGGAGGATGGTTGGGAATTTGTGATCAACCCCGAGGTGCGCTTGTGGCCTTTTGACTTCAGTAGGGTCACCGACCTGTCACCAGTTCAGTAGTGTGGAACTCGCGCTTTCACTTCTGGACCAGTCATCCTTGGGCAAGGACATGGACTCTTTTCGGCGGACAAAACAATTGCTTTCGAGGGCTCTTAAAGGCTCAGTAGACAGTGTGTATCAGGCGAATCCACCCATCCTCCTCCTAACAGAATCCAGAGCACTTTCAGACTTTCGCCGCATCGCTCCCCCACCATGCATCACTCTTGAATCATTTGACAGACACACAACAGCAAATAGCAGACGCAAGATCAGCGTTACAAGCAGCCCGGGAATCCCTTGGAACCAAAAGATCTGATCTTGTTCAGCTATGGAACCGGGGTCAAACCCTTGAAGAGATGATACGAACACTGGACCAAATGTATGCCAACAAGCGCAGTCCATTGAAGAGTCTGACTGACTATTCACCCTTCAGAGAACATCTCAAAACTGTTCCTGACTTGTTGGAAACCCTCATGTCGGAGAAGAGGCTCCTCCAAGCTTCGGTTCTGCTGGTCAAGAGCCTGAAGGTGATCAACAACCCCGAAATGCAGGAGATAGGTGCCGTATCTGATCTAAGAAGCTATCTGGTGACACAAGAAGCAGTAAGGGTTACCGTTCGATCCTTTGCTCATTGACTTTAGACTTTGGCAGGCGCTTCGCGACATCTTGGTTGACGAGCTTCAAAGTCATCTCTACTTGAAGTCATTCTGGTGCGATTCCCGCTGGGCAGCATATGTACCAAACCAACAAGATTGTGAGTACTCGCTGACTATGAGAGGCCCTGATTTGACTTGTCCACAGTGCCGAGATGCGATCTGGATGGTGACGAGACGTCCATCAGCTCGGAAATGCCGACTTCTCCCACTTCACCATCCTTCCGACCATCTCGACTTGCTCGGTACCTCAACGACCTCGCTCTTCGACCAAATGAACCGCCAATGAACGTCAACGAAGTCAGCTTTGAAAACCAAACAAGAAGATCTTCGACTGTTGGTCCCTTTATCTCAAGTCATCGCCAACTAGCGAACGGAAACCCTGAAAGCGACTCATTCGCTTATATGGAGACCCTTCTCGAATCTTTAGCCGTCCTTGGTAAATTGGCCAGCGCATTGGATAGCATTTCCCAACGTCTCCCCGGAGAGATATATAACCTTGTAGAAGCGACTCTAGACGAGGTGGATGAACGAGCAGATTACGGCCGTCGCCGTTCACTGCTCTCGGTCAGCACTGGCCTTGGGAGGGTTGACGGGCTCTTCACTGAAGGCGCTGAAGTGGGCTCGAGAAGGAAGATCAAGGCCTCGTCTCTTCGCCTTGCTGCCTTGGAATCGTCCTCCAAACAGGTTGAGCACGAGATTCTGAAAGACCTCTTCTGGACATTATACTCCAAAATGGATGCCGTTGCGCAGGGCCTCAGAGTTATCAACGACGTTGCCAATAGGATTGGATCGGTGGGCACCAATTCTTCTCGCATTTGCCATATGTCTTACTAACTTTGTTTCAGAGGCGAGATTACCGAGACTCCTCAGACTCAAAACCTGGTCAACTCTTCCCACTGACTGAAGTATGGGCGCCGGTCCAAGCCGAGGTTAGTGAAGCATTAATTTTCGAAAGCCGTCTGACAATGTTGAACCCCTCTCGTTGGCTAGCTCCGGAGGCTAATATCCGACTACCTGAATGACGAAGAGCAAGGCTCCGCCTCCACCCGGAATCCCATTTCATCTATCAATGAGATACTTAGAGATGGAAAGTTCTCCAGGGACAAGATGAAGGTGTGATTACTGTATTTGGTTTCTCCCTATTCGCTAAAAATTGTCTAGCCTGTATTCCGCTTCTCGGATACTGATGCGAAGGCAACCACCAAAGCACTCCGCCAACATGAAGAGGGGTTGACCAAGGTTTTGAAGGACACCATGCCTGGCCTTGCACCTGCGGGGGCAGGAGACTCCTCGCAGACCATCATCGCATCGAGCGATGATCATCTTCTTGGGTCTGATCAGCACCACCGCCTCCTCATTCACCCCGATGCATTCCACGTCACTATTTTATTCCAACCGACCATCCGATTCTTGGAGCGCATGACGGATACCCTTCCGTCAGGGGTTGAATCTGTTCGGACCTCCACGACAGTCTTGGATGAGTTTGTCTTGAAAGTATACCTGCCTCAACTCGAGGAGAAGGTCCTGGAGCTGTTACACCAAGCGGTCTCTGGTGAGCACACACATTTAGCCGACGATCAATACACCAAACTGTCCTCTAGGCCCTGATGCTTTCCAACCTGACCCTGAATCCCTACGGTTGTCCTCCGAGCCTTTGATCAAAGTAAGAACCGACTTCAGTTTTCTCCTCGGATCTCTACCCCGGGCCTGTCTGAATGCTGCTCCAGGCTAGTACTCAGCTCATGGCACTCATCAACTCTTTGTGTGCAATGTTACAAACCAGCCCATTCCACCGCGAGAACTACTCTCGTTTGATCCTTGGCGTGGTCATTCAATTCTACCAACGGTGTAGCGACAAGTTCCAGGCGCTCACTTCAACAACGGCCGTAGGTAGCCCAGAACCTCGAGTGTCACTAGCAGCCCAGTGGGCACAGCGTCCGGAACTTCAACCCCCTTTGACGGAGCTCAGGGGTTTAAGTGTATGTTAACCTTATGTCGCGACGTTGAATGCTGCTGACCCTTGATGTGCGATATTAAGGACGGCAGCGATGTCACAAAGCAGCAGTCCTTGTGTAGACAAGAGACTAATATCGAGTTGGAGTTTCTGAGGCAGTCGGTGATTACAAAGGACGACCTGGTCATTTCAACTCGAGACCTCGCTGCTCTGGCTACCCTCCATCGCAGCATCGTATGTAGCACATCTTTGCCCTTCAGAGTTACACTGACTTCCAATCAGGTCTGGTTCTCTGAGGAGCTGAACGCCCTCAAATCCATTCCCGAAAATGCGTTGTCACCAACTAGTCCGAGCGGCTTGGAGCCACCGACAGCGAGCATGGCCGTTACACCGTTCCTTCCACCGACGTCTTCAGACTCGACAGGCCAACTGAAGTTGCCCCTTTCGCGAGAAATGGGATTGTGCGTATCGACTTTCTTACGCATGCCTGGCTGACCACCCCACAGGCGCTTCCAAGCTCTCATAAAGACGTTCGAACAGCTATCAAGTCTCATTCTCGATACAATCAGGATCGACGTCCGGTGTCGGGTCCTGTATTACCTTGATGCAACTATGCGACATGTGCGTTAGCCCAACCACCATACTCACGCTCTGACTCACCACCATCCAGGGAAACTACAATGCATCGTATGAGGCGGCAGAACCGGACGCTCATATTGTCGACTTGAATACAGAGCTGGTGCAGATTGATGAACTTACCTCTGCTTGCCTCCCCAAAAGCGTCAGAGCCTACGTTTTCGCAGGGCTGGGGCATTTGATGGAACATATGACGATATACAATGCTCGACACCTGCGATTTCCCAACGAGTTCGGGATGAAGAAGGTGATGCGTAATATCCTCGCATTGCAGCAAGGACTACGAACCCTCGACGCCAATCAACAAGACACCGACTTTGAGAAGGCAAAGCGATACTACGGTTTGTTCTCTATGACGCCCAGAGTTCGTACCCTCCCACACACTCACGCTACAAGCACTTACAATGATATTAGGAAATGCTGGATGATATCAAGCAACACCGGAGCTTTAGCTTTGAGGAATACCAGACCATGCTCAACCTTCAGTGTGGCTACTTCCCGGGAGATGGGTCCACTAGCGCAACGAAGGCGCCAGATCGCAACTACAACCACTACGTCATTGAGCTACATGGGCTGGAGCTTGATGGTGGTTCGTAGGGGGATGGAAGCTGCATGGTGCCAAATCTTGCGTGTCATTGTACTGATATCTCATGGTTATCATCTCAGCTGGATACATTACACTGCAAAATACACCATACTCATATCAACTACAAATTACCAAGTCTGCTTGGGGCTCTGTACCTTCTTTTGTCGTTCCCATTCCGGGTCCAAGGCGACCATGAGCTCTGGGAAAAAATCCCTGACACTTGATTGGTTCTGCCTTGTCACTGCCAAACCTTGAAGTGGTGTTGCGGACAACCGGGCGAATGATGCCATCATTGGCATGCTACTCCCGAAAACCCGACCCTAGTCCGAAATTTCGTGACTCTCTTCCTCATACCCAGAAACCCGACCACCTACAATGCTCAGTCGAGTCGGCATTCAGAGGACTGGAGCATCACTGAGGCGAGGGCTCGCCACGGTTGCGCCTCAGGTTCCTGTCGAGAAAGACTGCACCTCCATCACCCCGCCATACGAACAACTCATCGAGAATCTTGGTCGCGTGAGACGCTACCTCAACCGCCCGCTTTCTTTGGCAGAGAAGATATTGTACAGTCATGTCATCGACCCTGAACAAGCATTCGCAGACGGAGGGAAGATAAGGGGAGAGCGATACCTGCAACTTCGGCCAGAACGTGTTGCAATGCAAGATGCATCCGCCCAGTCAGTGGTGTAATCCCTGGTTCCCGATTCATGCTAACCTATGCCCTAGGATGGCTATGTACGCGCAAAGTTCCTCCATGTTCACCAACATCTTACATTATTCCAAAGTTTGCAGTTCATGAGTGCTGGTCTTGCTCAATCGGCTGTCCCTGCAAGCATTCACTGTGACCATCTCATCCAAGCTGTGGACGGGGCTGAATCCGACCTCAAGGTGCGCCATACCTTCCTATGAGCGAAAAGCTGGTTCTCATGTGAACCCGTCATAGCGTTCCATTGTCACGAACCAGGAGGTGTTCGATTTCCTCCAGAGCGCCGCGGCAAAGTACGGACTGGAATTTTGGCGCCCAGGGTCTGGAATCATCCATCAAATTGTACTCGAGAACTATGCAGCGCCTGGGATGCTCATGTAAGTCTCTCACACATTGTTGCTTGACCGAGTCATGGGTAGCTGACAAATGAAGGTTGGGGACCGACTCCCACACCCCCAATGCTGGTGGACTGGGGATGTTGGCCATCGGTGTTGGCGGCGCTGATGCCGTTGACGCAATGACTGCTACTCCCTGGGAACTGAAAGCTCCCCAGATCATCGGTGGGCATGAAATACGACTCTGAATTCGCCTTATTAACCATAGGTATACAAGGTGTGCATTTAACTGGAAAGCTCGGAGGATGGACAACGCCCAAAGACCTTATCTTACATCTTGCTGGCAAGCTAACCGTCAAGGTGAGCTTGCTTCCAACTGATCTCCACCACGTCCTGACCATTTCTCAAGGGCGGTACTGGAAGCATTCTCGAGTACTTCGGTCCTGGTGTCGAGTCACAGTCTTGCACTGGTAAGTCAAACTTTGAATCCAACACGAGTTGTCGAAAGACTAACTGTTTTCCCGAAGGCCTTGCTACCATTGCTAACATGGGAGCCGAGGTTGGAGCAACCACATCAACGTTCCCCTATAGCTCGCGTATGCGTGACTATCTCATCGCCACAGGGCGCGCTCCTGTTGCAAGAGCAGCCGATAAAGCCTCATCTCAGGGCTTCCTGAGCCCTGACAAGGACACTGAGTATGACCAGCTCATTGAAATCGACTTGTCTAAGGTCGAACCCACGATCAACGGCCCCTTCACACCCGACCTTGCAACCCCCATCTCTAAGTTCGGCGAGTTTGTGAAGTCCCAGGGATGGAAGGACGAGTTCTCCGCAGCCCTCATCGGCTCGTGCACAAACAGTTCCTACGAGGACATGGTATGTGATTTTTCGCGGACTCGGGTGGAATTTTCTTTGACCCAGTGGCATAGACCGCTGTCGCCGACCTTGCCAGGCAGGCCAAGGCCGCAGGTCTCAAGACTCAAGTCCCTTTCCTATGCACCCCTGGCTCCGAGCAGATCCGTGCAACCATTGAAAGAGACAATGTTACTTCTGCACTGGAGGATGTTGGGGCTGTCGTTCTCGCCAATGCATGTGGTCCCTGCATTGGACAATGGAAGCGAGACGACAAGCAGGGAGAAGAGAATGGCAAGTCTCGTTTCCATGCGCCTAGACAATTTCCTGAGACTTCGCAGCCATTTTGACCAGCTTCAACCGCAACTTCAAATCTCGAAATGACGGGAACAAGTTGACAATGAACTTCCTTGCGTCACCTACCATCGTCACTGCCATGGCTTTCTCTGGGAAGCTTTCATTCAATCCAGCGACCGACTCTCTTCCTCTCCCATCTGGTGGCTCGTTCAGATTCGATCCACCGAGCGGCAAGGATCTTCCATCGGCTGGCTTCACGCCCGGCCGTGAACAATTTTACCCCGCACGGAACCCCGCACCCCAGCCCGATGTCCAAATTGTCATCAAGCCTGATTCTCAGCGCCTGGAGATTCTGGAACCATTCAAGAGCCATTTCGGACCTGAGTCTGGCAACCCTCGTGGTTTGGAACTCCCAGCGTGCAAGGTTCTCCTTCGCGTCCGTGGCAAGTGCACCACTGATCATATTTCCGCCGCTGTACGTTGAAATTGTCTCGCTTTTCCACGTGTCACCGAACCAGCTTTCTCCAGGGCCCTTGGTTGAAGTACAAAGGTCATCTTACCAACATCTCTGAGAACCTTCGTGCGTGCATTCTCTCAATGTTTTGAATGCAATTAGCTAACTATCTGATAGTGATCACAGCTATCAATGATGAGGGAGGCGAGATGAATGTCGCATTTGACAAAGATACCAACACCTCTGGAAGTATCCCTGAAGTAGCCAAACGCTACAAGGCTAGGAATCAGCCATGGGCGCTTGTTGTTGATGAGAACTATGGCGAGGGAAGTGCGCGCGAGCATGCTGCGCTCCAACCCCGCTTCTACGGATGTGCGGTCATCATTGCAAGGTCCTTTGCTCGTATTCACGAGACCAACCTCAAGGTAAGGGCTGCCCACAAGACCATATCTCCTGTTTTATTCTAATCCGCACGCAGAAACAAGGGGTCCTTCCCCTCTGGTTTGCTGATAAGGAAGATTATGGTCGAATCGGCTCTGGCGACACTGTTGAGACTTTCGGACTCGCCGATCTCCTCAAGGGCAAGCCCAATGCTGAGATCAAGGTCAAGGTCACTAAGCCGTCCGGCGAGACCTTCGAGATTGCTACTAAGCACACAATGTCTGCCGATCAGGTCAACTGGCTGCGGGCAGGTTCTGCTCTCAACCACATCCGATCTATGCAGTCTTCATAATTAGAAGCAGTTAGCCATACCAGGCGAGGGTATACAAAAGGTCATTATCTGGATATCTAATGTAGAGATCTATGTATGTGACACGACATTTGATGTGCATACTATCGTTCACGACTATACCACCCAACGAATGGCAAGCTCAGAAGTCGATCTGAGGGAGTGATTTATCACCTTGGCTCTGCCCTTTCAACCAGGCGAGTGTCCTGGACGCCACTTGCAAGGCACTAGGTGGTATGCCAGCAAGTTTCGCGACCTTCAATCCGTGGCTATCGCGGTTTACGCCTGGCCTCAGCTTGTAAGAATAAACGAAGCGAGAGTCCTGGGCGAGATTGAGAAAGCATAATGACATCAACAACACGAACTCACATCGATCTCATCTACATCCGTGCACTTGAAACGAACGCTGCTGAAGACACCCTTGCCTTCGAAGTCGGCGGTACATCCTATCATATCTGACAGTTCGTGGAAGTGGGTGGCGAAAAGACAACTGCTTTGGTTCTGAGTTACCAAATGGTGGATGGCAGCGAAGGCGATGGCAAGTCCGTCCTTGACCGTTGTTCCCCGTCCTACTTCATCCATAATTACCTAGGCCATATTCACGATGAGCACCTTCCGCGCAACAATTATTGGCGAGAAACACACCAAACTTCTCGGGGTTGCCCTTCGCAGAATATCCGCTGTCTCCGTCATCTCAACCATGAAGGTGCTCCGATCTCGAAACAAGTCGTCTTTCGCGCCGATCCGTGTGAAGAGCTTGTCCACAAGGCCAATCTTCGCATAATCTGCTGGGACGAATGAGCCTACCTGGGCAAGGATGGCAATGAGTGCCGTCTGGCGTAGTGCCGTGGACTTGCCCGCCATATTAGGGCCTGTAATGATATGCATATGGGAAGAGGATGTCATTTCGATAGTGTTTGGGGTGAAGTTACGCCCAGAAGAGAGCAGCCCCATTTCGACAGATGGATGGCGACCGTTTACGACGTGATAACAGCGCCTGTGGACATGCTCGTTAGATATCATTCACGGAGAATAGGTCGACACTGACTCCTGAGTGATAATAGGTCGGACAAAATTGAACTCCTCTGCCAGTGTTGCAAAACTGATTGCTACATCAATCTCATCCATAATGGCGGCATTGCCACGAAGGAGAGACGCATTATTGACCACCTAGAATACTTCGTCGTGGGAAAATATACTGAGAAAAGGTTTGGCATACCTCCTCGCGCAAAGCGTCGAACGCCTGCTTTTCTGCCTGCGCGAGCTGGGCGACAGCGTTGGAGATCGATGTACCAAGTTCTGACCATTCCTATACATCCCGTTAGTTCTATCTGACAGGAGTCACAATTCCAATACAACTCACTCGATAGAAGTAAGATTTTGTGGTATTGCTCTCCGAGATCTTCACAAAAGAGGGATGTGAGTTCAGCGCCTTGTCGTCTCTTTTGGCCCTTCCGATGTGGACGTGCATTCCTTGGGACGGGTTTGCCCGGAGCGTCAGTGAGGGTGCCGCTATGACAAAGATAAGTAGGGAATTGATAGAAGGCGCTCATTGAACTGACAGAAAGTTCGTTGGAGGTGGTTCTCGAGTTCTACTTTCTGTTTCAGGAGATCATCCAACATAGTATGGAGGCTGGCTAGCGTGACAGAGAATCTGCGACAAATTAATATTGGAAACAGACTCGGCGGATCATAGATATACCCTACCCAGGCTTTATGGTCCATTTGAAGGCACCCTCTGGCAGAGGGAAGGACCCCTCAACCACGTCCTTGTCTCGCTCCTCTTCTATACTGAGATCCCTCGTATCTTCGACTGCGTCATCGATCCGCTTAGAAAGATTGTCGAGTTTGATGAGCCGTTTGCGTAGCTGGTCAATGTGCCCCCACCCATCCCCCAAGGGGAAGGTATTTGGGTCGTGTTTCCTCTCCGAGGCTATCCGCTTGGAGACTAGATTCCAGATGTCAATCGTCTTCTTTACAGTCAAGAGATCCGAGACATCGCCTCGCTTCAAGGCAAAGCGCTGGACGATCCTGCCAATGTCCCCTGCCCCCTTTAGTAGCTCAATGAGGTCCGCACGAAGGTAAGATCGCGTTAGAAAATAGGCCACTGTCGCTTGCCACCCCTCAACTTCGGAGAGGGAGGTACTGGGAGAGCCTAGGGGAGGGGTATTAGAGAATACATGATAGGAATGAAGGTCAACCCACAAAGACGGCGAGCTAGAAGCCTGGTGCCGCTGTCTGTCGTTGTCCTCTTGATCACACTGACGAGGCTCCCTTTCGTCCCACCCGCGTAAGTCGACTCCTTAATCTCCAAGGATTTAATGGTATGAGCATCTAGATGCATCATTTTAGAATCTGCTTCATGTCGAGGGTTGGAGAGTGTCGGGGCGTTTTCCATGAGATTTTTGCTGAGATATGTCGACAGCAAAGAAACGGCAGCGGATTCAACGTCGGCAGGGAGAAGATTATCCGTTTCTAACTGCCAAGACGTGAAGAACACGCCCTCTTCCTTCAACATACTTTCTGTCGCTTCGTGGGTAGAAGGTGAGGCAGCTGGTCTGAGGACCACCTCCCGAGGGCATATTCGTGCCAGTTCGTCTCGGAGGGAGTGAAGGTGAGACTTCTTGGAGAAGAGTTCACCCGTGGAGACATCTGTCCAGGCCAAACCGATAGAAGAAGCATCGGCAGCAAAATGGATGGACAGTAGATAGTTGTTCTCGATCGTATTCAAAAAGGGCTCGTCGATCAAGGTCCCCGGAGTGACGATCCGTGTTACGCGACGCTCGAAAGACTTCTCGCCGAAGCTGCCGTATTTTGGGAACTCTTCGCAGAGGGCCACGAACCGATGATGGTTTTGAACAAGAGTTTTGAGGTGCTTGTCGAGGTGAATAATTGGGAAACCGCACATAGGCACGCGAGCTCCATTCCACTTGCGGCTTGTGAGCTTGATGTTGAGCAAGTGTGCAATCTCGGTTGCTTGGTCGAAGTATGACTATTCAAAGCGTGAGAACAGCCACGAGATGTGGCAGACACACATACCTCATAGAATTGACCGACTCTGGTG
>Ga0065721_10050476_pt1 | contig 19869 bp, 16 predicted proteins | sample Mesricmetagenome_FD_59108 | JGI IMG/M metagenome (GOLD analysis project Ga0065721, IMG submission 59108) | Mesophilic microbial community from rice straw/compost enrichment Sample: eDNA_1 v2 (version 2) | ecosystem: Engineered > Solid waste > Grass > Composting > Bioreactor | place: USA: Davis... | reverse complement strand
GGATTGAGCCGGCTCCGCCTGCTCGGCGGCCACCGGTTCTGCCGCGACCTCTTCGGCCGGAGCGGAGGCTGCAATCACTTCCGGCGAAGCTTCCGCGGTATCGCCTGCATCCGCGTCGTCGGCCGGCGAGGCTTCCGACACTTCTTCCGCCGTTTCCGGAGCGGCAGCGGCAGCGCCAGTGGTGCTCGCCTCCTGGCTTGCCAGGAAAGCCTGCGCCTCTTCCGCCTTCACGGAATCGGCGCGATAGCCGAGGCCCTTCAGGATCTCCTCCATATCGTCCGGCGTCGCGCCGAGAATGGAGAGCATCGCGGTGGTGGTCGTGAAGCGGCGGCCGTCATAGGCCCCTTCCGGGCGCGGCGTCGTACCGGGCTTCCACTGAAGGAGCGGGCGGATGAGGTCTGCCAGGCGCTCGAGGATATCGATGCGCACCGCACGCTTGCCGAGGAACCGGAAGCCCGCAAGCTTGTAGAACATCCGCTCGAAGCCCGGATCGGCGACGACCGAGGTGCGGCCGGCGGCGAGCGCAGGAATGAGATCGCCGTATCCCGGCTTGTCGAGACCGTCGTTCTTGAGCGCCCAGAGGAGCGTGATCAGTTCGGCCGGCGCCGGCTTCAGCAGCATCGGCATGAAGACATGATAGGCGCCGAAGCGGATGCCGTAGCGGCGCATCGAGGCACGCGCATCCTGATCGAGCGACTTGACCTCGTCGGCGACATCCCGGCGGAAGAGCACCCCGAGATTCTCAACGAGCTGGAAAGCAAGCCCTTTGGCAAGACCCTGGAGGTCCTCGGCGCGCGACAGGTCGTCGAGCGGTTTCAGGACGGTCGCGATATGATGATTGACGAAGCGCTCGATACGGGCGAGCACATGCTCGCGGGCGTTGCCGGTGAGCTGTTCATCGGACAGAAGGATGACGCGCGGACGCATGACGTGGTCGCTTGCGGCAAGACGGGCGACGGGTTCGCCGAGCCAGCGCACGAAACCGTCGGAGCCGACGGCGAAATCGCTGTTGCCCGACGCATAGAGTCTCGCTGCGCGCGCCTCGAATTCCAGCGCCAACGCCTTCTGGGCGGCCGCCTGCACCGCCTTGGCATCGGGGCCTTCCGCTCCCGCAACGGGCGAGAACCGGAATCCGGCTAATTGCCCGACGTGATGCCCCTCCACGAAGACATCACCATTCACACTGATTTCAGCTTCCAGCATCGCATTCTCTCTCAGGCGCTTCATGAGCACAGATGTCCTGCGATCAACGAAGCGTTTCGTCAACCTTTCATGTAACGCGTCCGACAACCTATCCTCTATTTCCCGTGTCTTTTCTTGCCAGTGTGTCGGATCGGCAAGCCAGCCGGGGCGGTTGGAGACGTAGGTCCAGGTCCGGATCTGCGCGATTCGGGCCGATAACGTGTCGATCTCGCCATCGGTCCGATCGGCACGATGGACCTGTTCGGCCATGAAATCCTCGTTCACCGTCCCGTAGCGCACAAGATCGGAGAAAAGAGTCGAAATGAGGTCAGCGTGTTGCGCCGGCGTAATTCGGCGGTAATCCGGCAGGGCGCAAGCTTCCCACAGTTTCTCGACCCGTTCCGGCGTCGTCGCGGTATCCTTGATCTCCGGATAACGAACAAGATAATCAAGGGATTGGCTGTCCGTCGCGGGAAGCGCCCTGGCAAGCCCCGGCACGGTCGGCGGCGCATCGAGGCTTTCGCGCAGTGCCCGCAGGGAAGAAAAATCGAGGTTCTTCGAACGCCACTGCAGAACTTTCACCTGATCGAACTGGTGTCCTTCGATCCGCTCCACCAATTCCTCGTCGAACGGCTCGACCTGACCGGTCACGCCGAATGTTCCGTCCCTGAGATAGCGGCCGGCACGGCCGGCAATCTGCCCGAGTTCGGCCGGATTGAGGTTTCGGAACTGATAGCCGTCGAATTTCCGGTCCTGCGCGAAGGCGACATGGTCGACATCGAGGTTGAGGCCCATGCCGATCGCGTCGGTCGCGACGAGATATTCCACATCGCCCGCCTGATAGAGCCCGACCTGGGCATTGCGGGTACGCGGGCTGAGAGCGCCGAGCACCACGGCCGCGCCGCCGCGCTGGCGGCGGATGAGTTCGGCGATCGCATACACCTCGTCGGCCGAGAACGCGACGACGGCCGAGCGCTGCGGCAGGCGGGTGATCTTCTTCTGACCCGCGTAAAAGAGCTGGGACAGACGCGGACGCTCGACGACGGTTATCCCCGGCAGCAGCTTTTCGAGGATCGGCCGCATGGTGGCCGCGCCGAGCAGCAGGGTTTCATCGCGGCCCCGCAGATGCAGGATGCGGTCGGTGAAGATATGGCCGCGCTCGAGATCGCCTGCGAGCTGCACCTCGTCTATCGCAACGAAGGAGGACTTGGTCTCGCGCGGCATCGCCTCGACGGTACAGACCGAAAAGCGGGCATTGGGCGGAGTGATCTTCTCCTCGCCGGTCACCAGCGCGACCTGCGGCGCTCCGACCTTCTCCACCAAACGGGTATAGACCTCGCGCGCCAGCAGCCGCAGCGGCAAACCGATGACGCCGGTGCCGTGCGCGACCATGCGCTCGATGGCGTAATGGGTCTTGCCGGTATTGGTGGGGCCGAGGACGGCGGTTACGCCGCGCCCGCTAAGCATCATGGGCTGGAAATTCAAAGCCAGGTTCCGCGCAATCAGATAAGGCACCGGCTTCCGCTTCCGCGAAAACCCGGAGCCACGCCACACATGGCGATCCGCGCCCCTAAACGCAAGCCTGAAGAATGGTTTTGCAACCGAAGAATCCCTGCAGTCCCGGGCTTGAGCCGGCCTTTGAGGAAGAGGCTCCTTCCGGCGAAAGAACAGACGCGAACGAATCGGAGACGAATCGCAGACTCAAGGGGATTCAGCCTTTGTTCACGACTATATATTGATCCGACTCCATTCGCCACCACGACATCCTGAATCGGGACGGCATTTTCTCCCCCGACCGGCCCAAGAGCCCTTCCGGAGGGGACGTTCACAGAGAATCTGAAGAGTCAATCCGTTGATATGATTAACCTTTTTTAAACGGATTCAGCGTTCTGGACGTTGAGACGAGGCTGAAATTAAGATTCGGATCAAAGCTGGAACGAATCGCTGACGAATCGCTCACATCCCCGCTTTCCGCTTTTGTTCTCACAACATGTGGTAGGTGAACGCCAGGATGAGACGCAAGAAACCCGGAAGACGATGGCATCCGCATCCGAATCATTCGTGCGCGTGTTAACGTCGGCTAACGTCTTTTAACCACACGTGACAGGGTAGCGGCTTTGAGTGCTGGAACAAAAATCGTTGAGCTACGTTTTCTCGCCAAATCCGTACCAGATTGCCTAGCGGAGTGGAAAAATCATGCTCGGAACCGTGTTGCTCATCATCCTCATCCTGCTATTGATTGGCGCATTGCCGAATTGGGGCTATAGCCGGGGGTGGGGATATGGCCCGTCGGGCGGCTTGGGCCTTGTCGTCCTGATCATCATTATCCTGCTGCTGATGGGCAGGATCTAAGAGCGGCGCAGCCGTGTGTACCAAAGGGAAGGGAAACTGACATGAAGAAGATTCTCATAGTAGGCTGCATGATCGGCGCTCTGGCCTCCTGCACCTCCACCGAGCGCGGAACGGCGATCGGCGCCGGTACCGGCGCGGTGATCGGCGGTGTTGCCACCAATAGCTGGGGCGGTGCAGCGGTTGGTGCCGTCGCAGGCGGCCTCGTCGGCGCTGCGATCGGCGAGTCCGAAAAACGCCGCGGCTACTGCGTCTACCGCGACCGTTATGGCCGTACCTACGAAGCACGTTGCCGCTGATCATCGATCGGCAATTCAAGGCCTCAAGACCGGCGCCCGAGCAATCGGCGCCGGTTTTGTTTTAGCTGAAAGCCCTCGGCGTTAACCTCTTGGCCAAAGCCGGAACGAATCGCTGACGAATCGGCGACATCATTTGTTTCCCGGTTTGTTCACCACGATATGTCGTAGGAAAACAATATCTTAACCATAAAATCGGCGGGGTCGACGCAGGTTTTGAGGCGCAAACCGGCCAAGGGTTAACGTCGGACATCAGCCGGCCATGAACTGGCCGCCGTTTGCCGTGAGCGTCGATCCGGTGATGAAGCCTGCCTCGTCGGAGGCAAGGAACACGACGCATCGGGCAATCTCTTCCGGCTCGCCGAGGCGTCCGACCGGAATTTGCGGGATGATCCGCTCGTTCAACACCTTCTCCGGCACGGCGCGCACCATTTCGGTGGCGATATAGCCCGGGCAGATGGCGTTGACGGTGATGTTTTTCGCAGCGCCCTCCAGCGCCAGCGCCCGGGTGAAACCGAGATCGCCGGCTTTGGCGGCAGAATAGTTCACCTGCCCCATCTGCCCTTTCTGGCCGTTGATGGAAGAGATATTGATCACCCGGCCGAAATTGCGCTCCCGCATGCCGCTCCAGACCGGATGCGTCATGTTGAAGAGACCGGTAAGGTTGGTGCCGATCACCTCGTTCCACTGGTCCGGGGTCATCTTGTGGAACATGCCGTCGCGGGTGATGCCGGCATTGTTGACGAGGATTTCGACTGGACCGAGTTCGGCTTCGACCCTGCCGATGCCTTCTACGCACGCTTGATAGTCGGATACATCCCACTTGAAGACCGAAATGCCGGTCTCGTCGTGGAAGGCCTTCGCTTTTTCGTCGTTGCCGGCGAAATTGGCCGCGACCCGATAACCCGCAGCCTTCAACGCGCTGGAAATCGCCGCACCGATTCCCCGCGTTCCTCCCGAAACCAATGCCACTCTGCTCATGCTGCCTTCCCCTTCCGGTATCGCTCCGATCCTTCTACGTGATCGGATACTGACTTATTTTGACAGGCTTTCGTCAGAGCGATAGCCCGCCGACGCAGTCCGGCTGCGCTGGCAGGCTAGCCATCCACAAATGCCACAGCCATCACATGGCTTCGAGGCACATGGCGACGCCCATGCCGCCGCCGATGCAGAGCGTGGCAAGTCCCTTTTTCGCGGAACGGCGCTTCATCTCGAAGAGCAGCGTATTGAGGATACGCGCTCCGGAAGCGCCGATCGGATGGCCGATCGCAATGGCTCCACCATTGACATTGACGATCGAAGGATCGAGGCCGAGATCCTTGGTGACGGCACAGGATTGCGCCGCGAAGGCTTCATTGGCTTCGACGAGATCGAGATCGCCGATCCGCCAGCCGGCCTTCTCCAGCGCCTTGCGCGAGGCCGGGATCGGGCCGGTCCCCATGATCTGGGGATCGACGCCGGCCGTTGCCCAGGAAACGATGCGCGCCATCGGCGTAATGCCGCGGCGGGCGGCTTCCTCTTCCGTCATCAGCACGGCTGCAGCCGCACCGTCATTGATGCCGGACGCATTGCCCGCCGTCACCGTGCCTTCCTTGTCGAAGGCCGGGCGGAGCTTCGCCATGGCGTCGAGCGTCGCACCCGCGCGGATATATTCGTCGTTCTCCACCGTCACGTCACCCTTTCTCGTCTGGATGACGTAGGGGATGATCTCGTCCCTGAAACGGCCGGCGGCCTGGGCAGCTTCCGCCTTGTTCTGGGAGGAGACGGCGAACTGATCCTGCTCGTCGCGGGAAAGCTGCCATTGACGGGCGATATTTTCTGCCGTGATGCCCATGTGATAGCCGTAAAAGGCATCCGTCAGGCCGTCCTTGATCATGGTGTCGATCATCTTGAAATCGCCCATCTTCACACCGCCGCGCAAATGCGCGCAATGCGGCGCCATGGACATGGATTCCTGACCGCCGGCGACGATGATCTTTGCGTCACCGAGCGCAATCTGCTGCATGCCGAGTGCCACGGCGCGAAGCCCCGAGCCGCAAAGCTGGTTGACGCCCCAACCGGTCGCCTCCTTCGGCACGCCGGCCTTCATCGCCGCCTGACGGGCCGGGTTCTGGCCCTCGCCGGCCGGCAGCACCTGGCCGAGGATGACCTCGTCCACTTCGGATGGATCGACACCTGCGCGAAGAAGCGCGCCCTTGATCGCTGCGGCACCCAGCTCATGCGCCGGGACATTGGCAAACGCGCCATTGAACGAGCCGACGGCGGTACGTGCAGCGGATGCGATCACGATGGATGGATTGGTCATGGACGTCTCCTCTTATTCGGTATTTGCAGACGAGACTGACAAAGCTTGGTCCCAGAGTCAAACGAGCGTCAATCGAGGCTCGAACATTCCGGCACGCCGCAAACGCTTTCGAAAATGATCTTTAGATTCCGCGAATTTGCTGCGCAACAAAGCGGTCGCCGCGCCGCACAAATCGATTGTCAGCCCGCGTCATTTAGGCTTACATTCCTGTCGGGAGAAGCATGCCATTCATAAAAACCAAACCATATTGACGGGAGCAGGAGGCAATCATGGCGAAGACCGAAGGCGAAATCATAATCAAGAAATATGCCAACCGGCGCCTCTACAATACGGGCACCAGCACCTACGTGACGCTGGAGGACCTGGCGAAGATGGTGAAAAAGGGCGAGGAATTCGTGGTCCAGGACGCCAAGACGGGCGAGGACATCACCCATTCGGTGCTGACGCAGATCATCTTTGAACAGGAATCGAAAACGGGCAACACGCTGCTGCCGATCTCATTCCTGCGGCAGCTGATTTCCTATTACGGCGACCAGATGCAGATGGTCGTGCCGACCTTCCTCGAACACTCGATGAAGACCTTTACCGACCAGCAGGCGCAGATGCGCGAACAGATGACGCGCGCCTTCGGCGATACGCCGCTCGGGAAGAACCTGCAGGTCCCGATGCAGATGATGGAAGAACAGGTGCGCCGCAACACGGAAATGTTCCGACAGGCTCTGCAGATGTTCTCGCCTTTCACCGCTCAACAGTCTCAGCCTGCTGCCAAAAAGGCGGATTCCAAGGATATCGACGAGCTGAAGGAACAGCTCCGCAACCTTCAGAACCGGCTGGACAATCTCTAAAAGCTTTCAGGATCCGATCGAGACGTGGCGGCCCCGGTGGGCGGGTCGCAATACAGGCATCGCAGAAACAGAAAAGGCCGGCAAAGCCGGCCCTTCAAGCGAACTTTCGCGGCAAACGCTTACGCGGTTTCCTTCGGCGTCAGGACCTGGCGGCCACGGTACATGCCGGTCTTCAGGTCGATGTGATGCGGACGGCGCAGTTCGCCGGAGTTCTTGTCTTCGATATAGGTCGGGGCCTTGAGCGCGTCAGCGGAGCGGCGCATACCGCGCTTCGACGGGCTCGTTTTTCTCTTCGGTACAGCCATTTCTGTTACTCCACTTCGTGCAAAACATGATCCCCGGCCGCAACTGAGGCCGAACTCATCACGTCTCGATCTCGGAAATTTGGCGGGCTTATACATGCCCGGCGGGGCTTTGACCAGTCCCCAGCCGGAAATTTTCGCGAATTCCGCCTATGCCTCGTCTTCCGGAACGATCCACGGTTCGATCAGGGCCGCTTCCTGCCATTTCAGCCAAGCCGGATGCGACTTCATCGCTGCCATGTAGGCGAGCGTTTCGTCATCCGCCACCAGATCGTAGACATCGAAGCGGTTGACGACGGGTGCGAACATCGCATCCGCGCCGGTAAATGCACCGAACAGGAACGGGCCGCCGGATTTCGCGCGAAGCTCCCGCCAGATCGTCTGGATCCGCGTGACGTCATCCATCACCCCGTCCGGCAGGTCGATCTTGCGCTTCGGCCGGCGGATGTTCATGGGGCAGGCACCGCGCAGCGCCCGGAAGCCCGAGAGCATTTCCATGGAAATCGAACGGGCAACGGCGCGATCCGCCGCGCTCTTAGGCCAGAGGCCGTTGTCGGGGAAAAGCTCGGCCACGTATTCGATGATCGCCAGCGACTCCCACACCCGGACATCGCCGTGATGGAGCACCGGTACCCGGCCGGTGGGCGAAATCGGCTTGAACTTCGGATTGCCGGTAGGAAAATCGAAGGGGATCACCACGTCCTCGAAAGGAATTCCCGCCGCCGTCATCGCGATCCACGGGCGGAAGGACCAGGAGGAATAGTTCTTGTTGCCGATATAGAGGGTGAGCTTTTCCATGAGCCTCTCCGGTTGGTTCATTCAGGCTATAATCGCGCCAGCCGGATACGACCAATGAAATCCAAAGAACTCAATCATAAATGCACTTGATGTAATCGCCGGAATTGCGCGCCCTCCGCTCGACGACGCCTGCCAGACGCTGGACGCCGCGGCTGGGTTTGCCGGCGACCCGCGTGATCGGGTTGGGAAGCGAAACGGCGAGCAGTGCAGCCTGGCGGGCGCTGAGCTTCGAGGCCGGTACCTTGAAATGATACTGGGCGGCCGCCTCCGCGCCGTAAATGCCCGGCCCCCATTCGGCGACGTTGAGATAGATTTCCATCATCCGCCGCTTCGACCAGACGAAATCCGCGCCGATCGCCAGCGGCAGTTCGAGCCCCTTCCTGACGAAGGAACGGCCGTTCCAGAGGAAGAGGTTCTTTGCCGTCTGCATGGGAATGGTGCTGGCCCCGCGCGTCGTCTCCCCTTCCAGAGCATCCGCCACGACGCCTCGCATCTGCGTCCAGTCGACCCCGCCGTGGAAGCAGAATTGGCCATCCTCCGACATCATAACCGAGCGAACGAGATTGGGAGAAATATCGTCGATATCCACCCAGCGCCGGTCGTAGCCCCGCAACAGCACCAGTTCCGACAGCATCAGCGTCGAGACGGGGTGGATGAACGGCAGGGCATAGATGAAGATGAGCAGATAAGGCAACAGAACGAGAGCGATCGCGATCCGCACCATCCGCCGGATCATCCCGCTGGGAAATAGGTGCCGGCGCCGTCCGCCCCTCACGGGCTCCTCCTCCTGCGCGTGCTGTTCGGGCGTAATGTCCAATGTCCCGCTCGTCCCTCGTTTCGGGTTTCATAGCCGCTCAATCCGGCCAAGGCGAGTCCGGTACCGAAAACTTCCCGTGACCTGATAAATCGCCGTTGCCAGCCGGCAATCGGCATGCCAAACAGCGGCCATGACGGACACGAAGACGGCATTCGAGAGACGCCTGCGGCAGAGTGCCGCCGAGACGGAAGCCCTGCTTTCGTCGCTGCTGTCGGATAGTCGTCTCTCCGATGAGATCGCGCGGCCCGCACATCTCATGGCAGCCATGCGTCACGGATCGCTGAACGGCGGAAAACGGCTCCGGCCGTTCCTCGTCCGCGAGAGTGCGGCCCTGCTCGGCGGATCGTCCGGCGCCGCCCTGCGGATCGGCGTGGCGCTGGAATGCCTCCATTGCTATTCGCTGATCCATGACGACCTGCCCGCCATGGACGACGACGACCTGCGCCGCGGCCGTCCGACGGTGCACAAGGCCTTCGACGAAGCGACCGCGATCCTCGCGGGCGACAGCCTGCTCACCTATGCGTTCGACATCATCGCCGCGCCGGAAACCGAGCTTGCCGACCGGCTGAAGACCGAGCTCGTCCTTGCCCTTGCCCGGGCCGCAGGACCCGGTGGGATGACGGGAGGGCAGGCCCTCGATCTGGCGGCGGAAAAGAACCCGCCGGACGAAGCCGGCATCGTGACGCTGCAGGCGATGAAGACCGGTGCGCTCCTGCGCTTCGCCTGCGAAGCAGGCGCCATCATCGCCGGATCGGACCCCGAACATCGCGACCGATTGCAGGCTTTCGGCCGGAAGATCGGCCTCGCCTACCAGCTCGCGGACGACCTCCTCGACCTGACCTCCGACGCCGGGACCCTGGGCAAGGCGACGGGCAAGGACGCCGCCCGCGGCAAAGGCACGCTCGTCGCGCTGCATGGCATGGCCTGGGCCGAAGAGCGGCTCGACACTCTGACGGAAGAGGCCGTCGAACTGCTTGCGCCCTATGGCGAAAAGGCGCTTACTCTGCAGGAGACGGCACGCTTCATCGCCAGCCGAGACAATTAACACCTCCGGGAGAAGAGCATGCCGGACGTCCTGAGTTACCTGCCATATATGTGGCCAGCCTATGTCGCCTATCTCATCAACGTCGCAAGCCCCGGCCCGGCCAATTTCGCCATCATCGGCGCCTCGATCTCACAGGGCCGCCGTGCCGGGCTGATCACGGCACTTGGCATCAGCTGCGGTTCTTTCACCTGGGCTTGTGCCGCAGCACTGGGACTGGCGGCCTTGCTGCGCAACTACGCCATCGCCCTGGAAATCCTGAAGGTGCTGGGCGGCCTTTACCTGATCTATCTCGCCTGGAAAGCCTATAAATCCGCTCGCCTGCCGGATTCCAAAGCGGCGATCGGCAATATCAGGACAAGCTATACCACCCGCCAGCTATGGCTGCGGGGTTATGCGATCCACGTTACCAATCCGAAGGCGATCTTCGCCTGGCTGGCAATCATCTCCCTCGGCCTGCCGCAAAATGCACCGGCCACGGCCATCGTCCTGATTGTCGGCGTCTGCCTTGCCTCCAGCCTGATGATTTTCATCGGCTATGCAATGCTCTTTTCGACACCGCATGCCCTGCGCGGCTACAAGGCCGCGCGGCGCTGGATCGAAGGCACGATGGCAATCTTCTACAGCGCCGCCGGTCTGAAGTTGCTGACGAGCCGCATCTAGGCGGCTCGCTCTTTTCAAATCAGCCTTGCGTGATCGGCGCGATCTGCACCTCGACGCGGCGGTTCTGCGCGCGCCCATCAGGCGTCGCGTTGGAAGCGACCGGCTGCGACGGACCGAAGCCCATCGTCGACATGCGGCGCTGGTCGACGCCGCGGCTTGCCAGATAGTTCGCGACGGAAGCGGCACGACGCTCGGACAGGCCTTGGTTGTGCTGCAGGCTGCCGGTCGAGTCCGTATGGCCGTTCACGTCGATATAGGTCTTGCCGAACTTGTTGAGCACGATCGCGACGGAATCCAGCGTGCGGTAGAAGGGCGGGATGACCTGGTCCTGGTCGGTTGCGAAGGTGATATTCGACGGCATGTTGAGGATGATGCGGTCGCCGGCGCGGGTGACGGAAACACCGGTACCCTGAAGCTGCGCGCGCAGTTCGGCCTCCTGGTTGTCCATGTAGTTGCCGATCGCACCACCGGCCAGACCGCCGATAGCGGCGCCGATCAGCGCGTTGCGGCCCTTGTTGCCGCCGCCGATGACCAAGCCACCAAGCGCACCTAGGCCGGCACCGATGGCAGCACCGCCGGCGGTGTTGGAAACCTTTTGTTCCCCGGTGTAGGGGTCAGTCGTGGTGCAGGCAGAGAGATAGGTCGCGCAAAGCGCAACGATTGCGATTTTCTTGAGCATGTAATCGATGTCCCCGTCGTCTGTGGCGACATCTGATTTACCATGAATTGCGGCAATAGCGAGGAGAGACGGCATGTCCTTGCCGTTGACCACAGATGAGAGAACGGACCTGTGTTATCCGTGCATTATCCCGTCATCCGCAGCAGGACTCCGATCATGCTCGTAGCCTCGGCGACAACCGCCATCGGTTCACGGCGGCTATTCCGCTGCCGTCTTCCGGCCGAAACGATTTTCGATATAGTCGATGACCAGTTTCTCGAAATCGGCGGCTATATTGGGACCGCGCAGCGTCATCGCCTTCTTGCCGTCGATGAAGACGGGAGCAGCCGGCGTCTCACCGGTACCGGGCAGCGAGATGCCGATATCCGCATGCTTGCTCTCGCCCGGACCGTTGACGATGCAGCCCATGACCGCGACGTTGAGCGCCTCGACGCCCGGATATTTCTCGCGCCAGACCGGCATGTTCTTTCGGATGTCGTTCTGGATGTTCTGCGCTAGTTCCTGGAAGACCGTCGACGTGGTGCGGCCGCAGCCGGGACAGGCCGCGACGACCGGCACGAACTGGCGAAAGCCCATCACCTGCAGCAGCTCCTGCGCCACCTGCACTTCGCGGGTGCGATCGCCGTTCGGTTCCGGCGTCAGCGAGACGCGGATCGTGTCGCCGATCCCCTGCTGCAGCACATATCCCATGGCGGCCGACGAGGCGACGATGCCTTTCGATCCCATGCCGGCCTCGGTGAGGCCGAGATGCAGCGCATGATTGGAGCGCTCCGCAAGCATGGAATAGACGGCGATCAGGTCCTGCACCTGGCTGACCTTGGCCGACAGAATGATCCGGTTGCGCGGAAGGCCGATCTGTTCGGCCAGCTCGGCCGAAATCAAGGCCGACTGCACGATCGCCTCGTGCATGACCTGACGGGCCGAGAGCGGTGAACCCTGCTCCTGGTTGCGGTCCATCAGCGTCGTCAGGAGATCCTGGTCGAGCGACCCCCAGTTGACGCCGATGCGTACCGGCTTGTCATAGCGGATGGCCATCTCGATGATGTCGCCGAACTGCTTGTCCTTCTTGTCCTTGAAGCCGACATTGCCGGGATTGATGCGATATTTCGCGAGAGCCTCGGCGCAGGCGGGATGGTCGGCAAGCAGCTTGTGGCCGATATAATGGAAGTCGCCGACCAGCGGCACGTCCATGCCGAGACGCAGCAGCCGCTCGCGGATCTTCGGCACGGCGGCCGCGCTCTCGTCGCGGTCGACGGTGATGCGGACGATTTCGGAGCCTGCCCGGGAGAGAGCGGCGACCTGCGCCACCGTCGCATCCACGTCCGCGGTATCCGTATTGGTCATCGACTGGACGACGACGGGCGCGCCGCCACCGACGATGACGCCGCCGACATCGACGGCAACGGTGGCGCGGCGCGGCTTAGGGTCGTAATCGACGGGTGAGGACATTCAGTTTCTCGTCGTCTTCAGAATGGGAGCGCTTTTCAGGTGGCGTATGGTTTGCCGCTTGTCAACCGGCTCGACGCTCACTTTATCGCACCGCCGCGCCTCCTTCCAGCTTGGCGGACCGACGCGGCCTCAATGATGGGCATTGTCCGCGTGCCTGGCGAGCGGCGACAGCAGGAGCACGACCAGGATCAGCGCCGACAGGCCAGCGAAAACCGCCGCAAGCCCCGTATGCTCAGCGATGAAGCCAATCCCCGAGGGAGCCACGAGAATGCCGGAATAGCCCATGGTCGTGACGACGGAAAGACCGACGCCCGCGGCCATGCCCGGCAGGTTGCCAGCGGCCGAGAACGCGATAGGCACGATGTTGGAAATGCCGATACCGGTGAGCGCAAATCCGGCGATCGCGATCGACGCATTCGGCGCGAAACCGATCACCAGCAAGCCGAGAATGGATATGACCGCGCAAACGCGCAGCGTCAGGACGGCGCCGAAACGGTCGCGGATAAGGTCGCCGGCAAAGCGCATGGTCGCCATGGTAAGCGAGAAGGCTGCAAAGGCGAAGCCGGATAGAGTGACGGACGCTCCGAGTTCGTTGCGCATATAGAGCGCGCCCCAATCGAGGATCGACCCTTCCGGGATCATGCAGAACAGCGCCATGATGCCGATCAGCCAGGGAAGCGGCGAGAGCGGCAGGCGGCTGCCGCCGCGCTTGTGTTCGTCCGGATGCGGCGCGTCGTGCAGGACGACCGGCCAGGCGGCGACGATCATCAACGCGGCGAGGATCGTGACAAGGATCGCATGCGCCGAGACGCCGATATGCTCGATGAGGAAACCGCCCGTCGAGGATCCCAGGAGACCGCCGAGGCTCCAGAAGGCATGACAGGAAGACATGATGGCCCGGCGCATGTGTTTCTCGACCGAGACCGCATTGGCATTCATCGCCACATCCATTGCGCCGATCAGCCCGCCGAACAGGAAGATCGCGACGGCTCCGGCCCATATGTTCCCGACCCAGGTGAGAAGCAGAAGCGTCGGCGTGAGCAAGACGGACGTGTATTTGGAAACCCGGCTGGAGCCGAACCTTGCAATCTGGCTGCCGGCAATCGGCATCATCACCAGCGACCCTAGGCCGAAGATCAGGATCATCAGGCCGAGCGTGCTCTCGCTTAATCCGAGGCGGCTGGCGAATTCCGGAATCTTCGGAGCCCAGGCACCGATCATGAAGCCGTTCATCAGGAAAAGCAGCGCCACGCCCACGCGTTCGCGGGTGATGAAGGCGCGAGGTTCGGAGGGGCGGGTAGAAGCGCGGGTATCCATGAATCAATCCTTCAAGTTGCCGCGACCATCATTTAAATCGATTGAATTTGCAACCGGTCACGACAGCTCCCCGTCTCACAAATTGTATCTGAAGGAAACCTGAACAACGCCGGAAGCCGAGATTGACAGTCGCGGCAAACTCCGGTTTCTGGCATCGATCTGCATTCATTTCGACCCAAACCACAGTCTCCGGCATGCCGGCTCGGTGTCTCCTTGAAAACTCCCTACGGCCTCGGCATCCTGCTGGTCACTCTCTCCTATTTCGTCTTCAGCACGCATGATGCGGTCATCAAGCTGCTGGTCGAACAGGTAACGGTCTGGCAGATCCTGTTTTTCCGCAGTGTCACGGTCTGCACCTGCTGCCTGTTGATCGGCGGTCCACGCCTGGCGCATCGGGCAGCCACGTCCAACATCGTCAAGCCTATGGCGATCCGCAGCCTGTTCCTCATCACCGCCTGGCTTTCCTATTACACTGCTGCGAAATCCCTTCAGCTCGGCGAACTCACCACGCTCTATTTCGCAGCGCCGGTCGTTGCCACTTTGCTTGCCGGACCGATGCTCAAAGAACATGTGACCCTCGCGCGCTGGATCGCGGTGATCGTCGGCTTTGCCGGCGTGATCGTCGCCAGCAATCCGGTTGGGCTCACGATCTCGCTTCCCGTCTACCTGGCGCTGCAGGCCGCCTGCCTATGGGCCTTCTCGACGGTGCTGCTCCGGCGCACCGCCTTGCACGAAACGAGCCTCGTGCAGATGACGATCACCAATTTCTCCTTCATCCTGCTGACCGCCGGCATGCTGATCGTCGAATGGAAGCATGTCGATTTCGCCACGACCGCCATGCTGTTCGGCGTGGGGCTGCTCGGAGGCTTGGCCCAATACTCCTTTTTCGAAGGCATGCGTCGGGCGCCGGTCTCGGTGCTGGCGCCTTTCGAATATACGGCGCTCGTCTGGGCCTTCGTGCTCGGCTACCTGATCTGGGGCGATGTGCCCGCCGCCAATGTGACGCTGGGCGCGGTCCTCATCGGCGGCGCCGGCCTGCTGATCATCTTCGGCGAGCGGTTCGGCCGGAAAGCCACCACCAGCGAAGGCGGCTGAAATCAGCCGCCGTAGACGATCAGGAGATCCTTCGCGTCGATCTGGTCGCCGGCCTTGACGAGGACTTCGGCGATGGTTCCGTCCTTCTCGGCATGCAGTGCCGTTTCCATCTTCATCGCCTCGATGGAGAGCAGCACGTCGCCGGCCTTGACCGACTGGCCGGCGGAGACGGCGACGGTCGAGATCACGCCCGGCATCGGCGCGCCGAGATGGGCGGCATTGCCGGTCTCCGCCTTGCGGCGCACGGCCCCGCCTGAGGCACCATGCACCCGGTCCGGCACCTTGATGCGGCGCGGCTGGCCGTTCAGCTCGAAGAATACGGTGACCATGCCCTGGGCATCGGTGCCGCTCATCGCCTGGTTGACCACGACCAGCGTCTTACCGCGCTCGATATCCGCAAACAGTTCCTCGCCATCGGCAAGCCCGTAGAAATAGGCATGCGTCGGCAGGACCGAGACCGGCCCATAGGTATCGGCGGCCAGTGCGAAGTCTGTGAAGACTTTCGGATACATCAGGTAGGAGGCGAATTCGAAGTCGTCGACCTTGCGCTCGAGCTTGCCCTCGATGACTTTCCGCTCCGCTTCGAGATCCGCCGGGGGCAGAAGCGAACCGGGCACGGCCGTATAGGCCTGCTCGCCTTTCAGAACCTTTTTCTGCAACGCTTCGGGCCAGCCGCCCGGCGGCTGGCCGAGATCGCCCTTTAGCATCGAGACCACCGATTCCGGGAAGGCGATGTCCTTCGCGGGGTTCTCGACGTCGGCGACGGTCAGGTCCTGGGAGACCATCATCAGCGCCATGTCGCCTACCACCTTCGAAGACGGCGTCACCTTCACGATATCGCCGAACATCCGGTTGGCGTCCGCGTAAGCCTGCGCCACCTTGTGCCACTTGGTGTCCAGTCCGAGCGAACGTGCCTGTTCCTTGAGGTTGGTGAATTGGCCGCCCGGCATCTCGTGCAGGTAAACTTCAGACGCCGGTCCCTTGAGGTCGCTTTCGAAGGCCGCGTACTGGCCGCGCACCGCCTCCCAATAGAAGGAGATGCGGCGGATCCATTCCGGATCGAGGCCCGGGTCACGCTCGCTGCCCGAAAGTGCCTCGACGATCGAACCGAGGCAGGGCTGCGAGGTATTGCCGGAGAGCGCATCCATCGCCGCATCGACGGCATCGACGCCCGCTTCGACCGCCGCCAGCACGGTGGCCGCCGAGATGCCCGACGTGTCGTGCGTATGGAAATGGATCGGCAGGCCCGTCGCCTCGCGCAGCGCCTTGAACAGGACCTTGGCCGCCGCGGGCTTCAGGAGGCCGGCCATGTCCTTGACGGCAATGATATGCGCGCCGGCCTTTTCCAGCTCTTCGGCCAGAGCCACGTAATATTTGAGATCGTATTTCGGCCGCGCGCTGCTGAGCAGATCGCCGGTATAGCAGATCGCCGCCTCGCAGAGCCTGTTCTCCTCGTTGACCGCATCCATCGAGACGCGCATGTTGTCGACCCAGTTCAGGCAGTCGAAGACGCGGAAGAGGTCGATGCCGCCCTTCGCTGCCTGGCGGACGAAGTATTTGACGACATTGTCGGGATAGTTCTTGTAGCCGACGCCGTTTGCGCCGCGCAGAAGCATCTGCAGGAGCAGGTTCGGCGCTCCCTCGCGGATCAGCGCCAGCCGCTCCCACGGGTCTTCGGTGAGAAAGCGCATGGAAACGTCGAAAGTCGCCCCGCCCCAGCATTCCAGCGAGAAGAGATTCGGCAAGGCGCGAGCATAGACGCCGGCAACGCGCGCGATGTCATAGGTGCGCATGCGGGTCGCGAGCAGGGACTGGTGTCCGTCGCGCATGGTCGTGTCGGTCAGCAGCACGCGCTGTTCGTTGCGCATCCATTCCGCGAACTTCTTCGGACCGAGCGCATCGAGCCTCTGTTTCGTCCCGTCGGGGATAGGTCCGTTGATATAGGGCAGAACCGGCTTGGCCGCCTGCTCCGAAGGCACGGGCCGCCCCTTCACTTCCGGATGGCCGTTGACGGTGACATCGGCGAGATAGGTGAGCAGCTTCGTCGCACGGTCCTGCCGCTTCACCTGCTCGAAGAGCTCAGGCGTGGTGTCGATGAACCGCGTCGTATAGGAATTGTCGCGGAACTTCGGGTGGCCGATGATCGCTTCCAGGAAGGTGAGGTTGGTCGCCACGCCACGGATGCGGAACTCGCGCAGTGCCCGGTCCATGCGGCTGATCGCTTCCTGCGGCGTTCCGCCGGAGGCGGTCACCTTGACGAGCAGCGGATCGTAGTAGCGGGTGATCACCGCGCCGGAATAGGCCGTGCCGCCGTCGAGGCGGATGCCGAAACCGGCCGCCGAGCGATAGGCGGTGATGCGTCCGTAGTCCGGGATGAAATTGTGCTCCGGATCTTCCGTGGTGATCCGGCATTGCAGGGCGTGGCCGTTGAGGCGGATGTCCGCCTGTTTCGGCACGCCCGATTCCGGCGTTCCGATCGCCGCCCCTTCGAGGATGTGGATCTGCGCCTTGACGATGTCGATACCCGTCACGACCTCGGTCACCGTGTGCTCGACCTGGATGCGCGGGTTCACCTCGATGAAGTAGAATTTGCCGGTATCGGCATCCATCAGGTATTCGACGGTGCCGGCGCCGATATAGTTCGTGGCTTGCGCGATCTTCAGCGAATAGCCGGCCAGCTCCTGGCGCTGGGCTTCGGTGAGATAGGGCGCCGGAGCGCGCTCCACCACCTTCTGGTTGCGCCGCTGTATCGAACAGTCGCGCTCGAAGAGATGCATCACGTTGCCATGCGTATCGCCGAGGATCTGGCTTTCCACATGGCGGGCGCGCTCGACCAGCTTTTCCAGATAGACCTCGTCCTTGCCGAAGGCGGCCATCGCCTCGCGCTTGGCTTCCGTCACCTCCCGCGCAAGGTCTGCCTCGGAGCGGATGACGCGCATGCCGCGCCCGCCCCCGCCCCAGGAAGCCTTCAGCATCACGGGATAACCGATCGCCGCAGCCATCTTCGCCACTTCCGCCATATCGTCGGGCAGCGGCTCGGTTGCCGGCACGACCGGCACGCCGACCGAGATCGCCAGGTTGCGGGCCGCGACCTTGTTGCCGAGCTGGCGCATGGTCTCGGCGGTCGGACCGATGAAGATGATGCCGGCATCGTTGCAGGCCTCGACGAATTCGGGACTTTCCGACAGCAGGCCGTAGCCCGGATGGATCGCGTCGGCGCCGGAAAGCTTGGCGACCCGGATCACCTCCGGAATGGAAAGATAACTCTCGATCGGCCCGAGATCGCGGGAAAGATGAGGGCCGCGCCCCACCTGATAGCTTTCGTCCGCCTTGAAGCGATGCAGCGAGAGCTTGTCCTCCTCCGCCCAGATCGCGACCGTTTTGATGCCCAGCTCATTGGCCGCGCGGAACACGCGGATGGCAATCTCCGAGCGGTTGGCAACGAGAATCTTCGAAATCGGCAAAACGGACCTCCCCAGGTGCCATCGAAAAAATGCTGCACTGCAAAGAAATCAGTATCGCCTTAATCAAGCAAGTGCAATTTACCAAAGAGGGGGATGTCAAATTTATGTCGACGGCAACAAATGGGCTTGGGCTCAGATGACGAGCCCCAGACGAAAGGCCGAGGCGACCACATGTTGCCGGTTCTTGGCCTTCAGCTTTTCCTGCAGTCCGTTGATGTACCAATCCACCGTATGGCTCGAAATATCCAGCGACTTGGCGATTTCGTTGGAGGTCAGACCATCGGCTAGAAGCACGATGACTTCCATTTCGCGGCGGGTGAGTTGGGTGTCCACCTTTGCGACCGCCTCCAGTTCCGCCGTCTGGCCTCTCAGTTCGATGAAACGCCAAAAGACTTTCTTGGCCGCCGCATCGAATAACGCCAGTTCGGCCGGAGAAAGATCGACGGGGCGACCGCCGATCGTCATGTTGCCGAGCAACCCGTTCCGACCGTGCACCGGGAAAATATAACCGTCCAGCAGGCCATACCGCACTCCTTCTTGCATCATGCGCTGCATACGCTGCCGATGGGGGTCGTTTCTGAGTTTCGAGACCGCATCGCGCCAGCGGAAGGGCCTTTGAGCGATGCTGAGCATGCGAACGGTCGGATCGACGAGGACGTATTTGCGTCCCAAATAGATCTCCGACCAGCCTTCCGGCCAGCGGCTGGCCAGAGCTGGATTTACAGGGTCCTGATTGAACCGCGGCTGGAGGAGCAGGCCATAATATTCAAAGCCGTAGGCTTTCAGCAGGGATTCGAGCTGGGCCGTCAGTTCCGCTTCCGTCTTGGCCTCTTCCGCAAGAACCAGAAGTTGTACGAGTAATTGAATGTTCAAGACCGGGCCCCCGCATGCTAGTTCGATCGCTTTTTCGCTTTACGTTAATTTTCAGTTACTTCTCGCTTTCATACTCAATTAGCATAGTTAGTATTCATTGAAGGTATACCGCTAAATCTAGCCCCCTTGACGGCTTTGCGGGAATTATTCGCGCCCCGGCTAAAACACGGGATTCTCGAAGCCTTGCTCTGGGTGAAACATTTCTGGCAGAAGGATATTATCTCCTGCGCCGGTCGCGGAATTGCCGTTTCCGGCCTTTAGGTTCCAGGCGCCGCCGCCATGGCGGCTCCATATCAATGAGGTTGCGCCAGTTGACGCTGTTTCAGGTTTACGCACGAGCCCTTAAATATCTGGCCAAAAACCGTTGGCGGGTGACTGCCGTCGTTATTGCCA
>Ga0065721_10050477_pt1 | contig 19871 bp, 16 predicted proteins | sample Mesricmetagenome_FD_59108 | JGI IMG/M metagenome (GOLD analysis project Ga0065721, IMG submission 59108) | Mesophilic microbial community from rice straw/compost enrichment Sample: eDNA_1 v2 (version 2) | ecosystem: Engineered > Solid waste > Grass > Composting > Bioreactor | place: USA: Davis... | reverse complement strand
CCTTGCTCCTCGTAATTATGCGCGACTTTGATAATTTCGAACGATTTGCCGCTGTTCATCGTCCCGTATTTATAATATAGCTGTGCCACGAAGGTCCCTCCAACAAATTGCGGATAGGCCCTATTATAGCGAAGTTTGCGCAGCTTCGACAGGTCCAATAGCCATCTCTGGCGAGAAAGCCGGCACCGAAGGAAGCCGCGCATTGCGGTTGTCGGTCGTTGCAGATCGTTGCTATTCTCCGGAAACGGCATGGCTTTCGCCGCTTCCGAACTTGACGGAGAGGTGAGCGAGCATGTCGTCCGTCATTCTGTCCAGATCGTATTCCGCGGCGAAATCCCATTCCTCCCGGGCCGCCGACGCGTCCAACGCGTCCGGCCATCCGTCCGCGATGGACTGGCGAAGCGGATCGACGCCGTAACCGAGTTCGAAGTTCGGCAGGCGCCTTCGAATACTGAAGGCGATCGACTCCGGGTCCACGCTCATCGCCGACACGTTATACGCGTTCCGGTGCTTAAGCCGGGAAGCATCCGCTTCCATCAGCTTGACGACCGATTCGATCGCATCCGGCATGTACATCATGTCCAGAAAAGTCCCCCGCGCAAGCGGCGACGAATATCGGCCGGTCCGGACAGCCTGAATATACATGTCGATCGCGTAATCGGTCGTCCCGCCGCCCGGAGGGGCCGCATGAGAGACGAGTCCGGGAAAACGCAGCCCCCTGACGTCCATGCCGTACTTCAGGCGGTAATAATCGCACAGCAGTTCTCCGGCCGATTTGCTGATTCCGTACATGGTGGCGGGCCGCTGAACGGCGTCCTGCGGCGTATCGCGCTTAGGCGCTCCTCGGCCGAAGACGGCGATCGAGCTGGGAACGAACAGGCTGCATCCTTGCGTCCGGGCCGCCTCCAGAGCGTTCAACAGCCCTCCCATGTTCAGATCCCATGCGAGCAGCGGCTTCGTCTCCGCCGCGGCGGACAACACGGCCGCCAGATGAATGACCGCAACCGCCCGAAACTCGCGAACCGCTTCGACGTATGCCCGGCTGTCGGTGACGTCCAGCAGCCGGTAGGGACCGCCTTCGGCAGCCGCGCCAAAGCCTTGACGGATATCCGTCGCAAGGACGGAGGCGTCGCCGTACAGCTGCCGCAGCCGAACCGTCAATTCGCTCCCGATCTGCCCGAGCGCGCCCGTTACAAGTATCCTTCTCATCCGCCCCCGCTCCTTCTAAGGAATAAGTCCCAGCTCGCGTCCCGCTTCGCCGTAAGCGACCAGCGCGAGGTCCAGCATCTCCTTCGTATGGCCGGCGGTCGGCATGTTGCGGATGCGCCCCGCCCCTCTCGGAACGGTCGGGAAGACGATCGCCCGCGCGTAAACGCCTTTCTCGTACAGGCTGGCGCTGAGGCGCTGCGTCAACTCTTCGTCGCCGACAAGACAAGGGGTGATCGGCGTCGCCGTCGGGCCCAGCGCGTAGCCCAGCTCCCGGAGTCCCCGCTGCAGATACGCCGCGTTATCCCAGAGCCGGCCGAGCAGCTCCGGGCTGCCAGCCACCAGGCCGATCGCCGCGATGCTGGCCGCGACCGCTCCCGGAGGCAGCGACGTGGAGAACAGGAACGGGCGGCTGCGCGCTTTGAGCCAATCCGCCAAGTCCCGCGTGCCGGCCACATAGCCCCCGACCACTCCGACCGCCTTGGATAAGGTGCCGATCTGGAGGTCGATGCGGTCCGTCAGACCGAAATGCTTCACGGTGCCCGCTCCGCCCCCGAGCACCCCCGAGCCGTGCGCGTCGTCCACGTAGGTAATGAGATCGTACTCCTCCGCGATATCCGCGATGTCCGGCAGGCGGGCGATGTCCCCGTCCATGGAGAACACCCCGTCCGTAATCGCCATGATCTTGTCGTAGCGGCCGGATTCCCTGGCTTCGCGTGCCTTGGCGCGCAGATCGTCCATGTCGGAATGGCGATACCGGATCACATTGGCTTTCGACAGGCGGCAGCCGTCGATGATCGACGCATGGTTGAGCTCATCCGACAGAATGGCGTCGCCGGCGTCCATCACCGCCGAGATCGCCGCCATATTGCAATTGAAGCCCGATGGATAAGCGACGGCGGCTTCGGTTCCCTTGAACGCGGCCAGCTTCTCCTCCAGCTCCGCATGAAGCGCCAACGTTCCGTTGATCGTACGGACGGCTCCGCTGCCGACGCCGTATCGGACCGTGGCCTCGGCCGCCGCCTTCGCCAATCGGCTATCCGTCGCCAAGCCCAAATAATTGTTGGAGGACAGATTCACGAACGACCGCCCTCTCATGCTAATAACGGGTCCGTTTGGTCCATCCAAAGGGTCGATCTGCTGATAAAGTCCGCGGTCCCGAAGCTCGGTCAAGCTCCGGCGCAAAAACGAAGACAAGGTCGAGCTTGCCATTCGAATCCTCTCCTTTATGCCATGGCGCGCAGCCGCGCCGATTCCCCTCGTTGAAGCCTATGCCGGCAACTCTCCGGCTAGTTCCGCCAATAGCTCTTCCATGACCGCTTCGTAATCCTGCGGATCTAGCGAATACAGCTCCTCGCGCCTCTTCCTCGAGTCCTGATGGAGTTCCGTTCGGTCCCCCCACCTGAACACGCGGCGCAGGCTGCGCTCCAGCTTTGCCCGGTCGCCGCCCCGGCGGAGATAAGCCTGCATCAGCTCGAAGTCGCGGATGCCCTTCTGCAGCAGCTTGTAACGCAGCGTCAGGATCGGCTCCCCGTCCCGCCCCGGGTAAACGAAGTTCGTATCGCCCGCGGGAAAGAACGGATGATGGTAAGAGATTTTCCTGAGCGGATCGTTCGGCCAGACGGTATAATTCCAGCGCAGAAACCCGTCCAGGCCGAAATGGAACGCTAACCACGGTAGCAGCCGACACTCGAGCAGCGGGGAGTTTATGAACGTGTTGGGGTAGGGCAGCTCGCATGCGACGTAGAACAGCGTTCGGCCCGGTTTGTCCCGCATGCGGGACGCGATCTTGTCGTACTCGCCGGCGACGCAGTACAAATACGGCACATGATCCAGGAGCCCTTCCTCCTGCATGAATTCGGCATGACTGATCGCGACCTTGTACGGAAAGGACGGAGCCATCTCCCGAAGCGACGCCAACCTTGCGCGAAACAACGCAAGATCCGCAGGTTCGTCCGCTATGATCCTGACCTTGTCGATCCAGCCCCGCTCGATGAAGTTCCGCTCCAGCGCGGCTACGTAGCGGGCAAGCTGCTTCTTTTCCCTCATGTATTTATATGTGCGGCTCGCCGCATCGTAATAGCGGATCCGCACGGCATCCCCATGATCTTGGATCACGCCGCCGTAACCCGCGTCCTCCAGCACCCAAATATTGAGCAGCCCGAACACCGAGATTTCCTCCTTGATGCCGTAACGCATGCAGAGCTCCACGTACCGGTTCAGGGCGCCGAAGTCGTATTCCCACTCGTCCTCGCCGAGGCGCGTCACGCCGACGATGTTGTATTCGAACAGGTTGGCGGGATCGATCCGGTCGTAGCAGGACGCCTGCCCCGACCAAGGTATCTCCGACACGACGACGGAGATGGCCTTCTGGCCGAGGTCGGCTAGCGATGAAACGTAATTCTCCAGTATCTCGAAGTGGCGGTCGCTCCATAGCTCCGCGTCGTATTTGCGCGCGATGTTCGAGTTGTGCTGCCACAGATCGAGGAAGAATCCGTAATCCTTCGGATCGCTTAAGACGACGTCGAGCACCTTCAGCTCGAAGGTCAGCGTCCGCACCGGCTCCTCGTCCTCGAACATGCGGTGCCGGTACACGTCGATCCGCGGATAATAAACGCCGGGCCTGGCGCCCGGCCCCACCTCCGCCTCGATCCAGATCGGCTGAGCCTTCCTCTTCTCCACGTGCGCGACGGGCTGCTTCAGGATCATGTCCGACTTCAACTGCCGGTCGTCGTCCTCGACGAGTCCGATCAAGCTCGCTCGGATCCGGCCGTTCTCGAGGCCCGGTATCTCCGCGCGCACTCGGACGATATCGATCGGCCCTCGCTCGTAGAAGCAGGCCTCCTCGTTCACGGCGACGAGCATTTCTTCGTCCGCATACAAGAGCAGCTGCGCGGCCGCCCGGTCGTTTCTCCCGCAGACGAGAGAGAGGGTCTTGTTCTCGTCGAACGGCGCCGCGAACGAATGATAAACGCCGTAAACGTATTTATAACTTTCGTGCTCCAAGCCAATCGATAGTTGCATGCAGGATTTCCTCCATCTCAAGGAATATCTAGAATATGAAATCTCATTTCACATATAACATTCGTTAATTATGATCCAGATATAGCCCAGTATAGCATAGAATATCCCGTATGGAACGAAGCTTCGGCCTTAAATCTTCATTTGTAGCGACTATATTTTTCGACTAAAATAAGGTCATAGCTGGGTCCTAGGACACCGCGGTAAGCGACAAGTTTAGCATTCAAAAAGAAGAGGTGCCTCATGACCAACCGACCGAAGCGCACGACGTTCAAGACCCGCATGGACGACATGATCGCCGCGCTCGAGAACGACATCGTCACGGGCAAATACGCGGCGGGCGATCTGCTCCCTTCCGAGATAGCGCTGGGAGAGCAATTCCGACTTAGCAAGAAATCCGTCCGCAAGGCGATCGACACTCTAGTGGAGCAAGGCTTCGTCGAGAAACAGCCGCGCATCGGCGCGCGCGTCGTCAACAGGAATCCGGCCAACCGGACGACCGTCAAATTCGGTTACTACCCTTCTTTAATCAAAGAAGCGAACCTCATGGCTTTGATCGACGCCTTCCATGAACGCTACCCTCGAATCCGAGTCGAGATGATTCCGCTTTCGTCAACCTTGCGCGAGAGCATGGAGCGGGAAGCGATCGATCTGATCACCGTCAATCTCCAGGATTACGAGCTGTTTCTCGATAGCGGTCCCCATCCCGAGTCGCTGGAGCCGCTTGCGACGGTCGAAGGCGTCTATCCTTTCTTGACCAAGCCTTTTACGGCGGACGACGCTCTTTACGTGCAGCCGCTCGTTTTTTCGCCTATCGTGCTGTGCTACAACAAGAGCCACTTTCAAGAGGCCGGCCTGTCCGAGCCGGACAGCGGCTGGACCTGGGCCGACGTCGTCCGCGCGAACGAAGCGTTATCCCGGGGGCGCGAGCGTTTCGGCTTCTTGTTTAATCTGATCTCGACCAATCGCTGGCCGTTGTTCCTTCTTCAAGACGATTTTAAGTTCAGGATCGATCCGGACGGGAAAACGGTTTATCGGAACGAGCAGCTCAAGCGGTGCTTGGAGACTTGCCTGGGCTTCGTGGAAGATAGCATGATCTCTCTGTTTCTGACGGAGGAGGAAGTGTCGGAGCGCCTGTTCGCCCATCAGAAAGTGTCCATGATCGTCACGAGCTACTTCCGCATGAACGCGCTTCGGCAATCGGGGTTGGACTTCGACATCTCGCCGGTTCCTTATGCGAAGGAGGCGCGAACGCTGCTGATCGTGATCGGCCTCGCGATCAACAAGCGCGGCGCATCGAAGCAAGCCGCCAAGACGCTGATGGAATTCCTGCTGTCCCCGGAGTCCCAACAGAGCATTCGCAAGCATACATTGAGCATTCCGAGCCTGAAATCCGCGGCCGAATACCAGGATCCCAAGAACGCCAACCCTCTCCGCTATTCCATGTTCCGGGATATCATCCCGAGCTTCCGGTATCACGTCGACCTGAACGCGACCTCCGCCCTGCTAAACCGGATGAACAATGAACTGTTGCTTTACTGGACGAAGATGGAGGATGCGGACTCGATATTGCGGAGATTAGAAGCTACGGAAAATTCCTCCTCAGAGTAACCCCCAAGCTGCTCAAAATAGCTTTAATAAAAATCGGATTCCTACCCGAACGCGGTCGGAATCCGATTTTCTTCTTGTCAGTCTACGCCAATCTATGCAGCTGCGCGATGTCGACCTCGCCTTTAAGCGGCCTCCCCGTCGCGTACCGTTCGACCTCGTCCGCGACATAGCCGCCGATCCGGCGCAGACCGTTGTTCTCGGCTCCCGCGATATGAGGCAGCAGCGTAACGTTGGGCAGCGAGCGGAAAGGATGATCGGCCTCCGGAGGCTCGGGATTCGTAACGTCCAGGCACGCCCACAGCCTTCCCTTCCGCAGCTCCGCGACGAGCGCGTCTTCATCGATCAGCGAGCCTCTGGCCGTATTGATCAGGATCGCGTCGTCCTTCATGAGAGCAAGCGTGCGCGCGTTCATCATCCGATCCGTCTCCGGAACGGATGGCGCGTGGATGGAGACGACGTCGGACGACCGAAGAAGCTCGTCCAGCTCGGCCTTGACGGCGCCCATGCCGGCGACTTCGGTCTCGGGCACGAACGGGTCGCTGACGAGCACCCGAACCTCGAACGACCGCAGCAATCGGATCAGATGCCGGCCGGCCAGACCCGCGCCGATCACCCCGACGGTCACCTCGTAAAGCTCGCGAACGCGCTCTCGCTGCTTATGCCATTCTCCCTCCCTCGTGTTGCGGGCCAACTGCCACATGTTTTTGAGCGACACGATCGCAAGCCCCAGCGCCGTCTCCGCCACTCCGCGCGCCAGCGCCTCGTTCGCCGTTCCGACGCGGATGCCCCTCGGGAGAATCTCCGGACTCAAGATCGGCTTGACCGTACCTGCCGCATGCAGGACAAGCTTCAGCTTCGGGCAGCGGTCCAGAATCGGAGCCTCCAGCGGCGGGCAGCCCCACGACGTGATGACGACGTCGGCTCCCTCCGCGAGCTCCGCCGCCAGCGCCGAAGTCGGATCCCCGTCGGATTCGTTGACCGTTAACGTTCCGAATCGCCGGATTCGCTCCAGATGCTCGTTCGTAAAAATGCGATCCGTGCGGCCCCTGCCTTGGAGCATGACGATGTTCAGCGGATTCATCCGTCAATTCCCCTCCCTTTTCAGCTATCGATACGTTCTCATATAGGTCATTTCAAGGCTATTATATTCCGGATATTATCTTTGATCAATATATTTATAATCCAGATATGATCCAGAATTAAATTTCAATCAAGCCTGAAATAAAAAAACACCTCCAAGGAGTTCCCGCGTCTTAAGACAAGCGAGTTCTCTCTTGAAGGTGTACGAACCGATTGCGAAGCTATAAGGCTCTTACATGCCAAGCCATCTCTTGAACATGTGCTTGGTCGTGTCCTTGTTGATGGCCGCGATCGAGGTCGTCAGCGGGATGCCCTTCGGGCAGGAGCGCACGCAGTTCTGCGAGTTGCCGCAGCCCTCGATGCCTCCATCGGTCATCAGCGCTTCCAGACGCTCGTGAGCGTTCATCTCGCCCGTAGGGTGAGCGTTGAACAGGCGAACCTGGGAGATCGGAGCCGGTCCGATGAAGCTCGAACGGTCGTTCACGTTCGGGCATGCTTCCAGGCAGACGCCGCAGGTCATGCACTTGGACAGCTCGTAAGCCCATTGGCGCTTCGACTCGGCCATCCGGGGGCCCGGGCCGAGGTCGTAGGTTCCGTCGATCGGAATCCACGCCTTAACGCGCTTCAGCGCGTTGAACATGCGCTCGCGGTTGATGACGAGGTCGCGAACGACCGGGAAGGTCGTCATCGGAGCGACCCGAATCGGCTGCTCCAGGTTGTCGATCAGAGCCGAGCACGCTTGGCGCGGCTTGCCGTTGATGACCATCGAGCAAGCGCCGCACACTTCCTCCAGGCAGTTCGATTCCCAGACGACGGGAGTCGTCTTGGTGCCGTCGGCCTTGACCGGATTGCGTTGAATCTCCATCAAGGCGCTGATGACGTTCATGTTCGGGCGATACGGAATGTCGAACTCCTCGGTATAAGGAGCCGAATCCGGAGTCTCCCGGCGGGTGATGATAAACTTGACCGTACGTTTCGCAGTTGCCGTAGCCGTTTCAGCCATCTTTTCTCCCTCCTCAGTGTTTGTTCGTCGTATAGTCGCGCTTACGCGGCTTGATCAGGGAGACGTCTACTTCCTCGTAAGAGATCTCCGGTCCTTCCTTCGTCCAAGTCGCCTTGGTCGTCTTCAGGAATTCTTCGTCGTTCCGTTCCGGGAACTCCGGCTTGTAGTGGGCTCCGCGGCTCTCGTTCCGCAGCAGGGCGCCCTTGGTCATCGCTTCGGCCAGCTCCAGCATGTTCCACAGCTGGCGCGTGAAAGCGACGCCCGCGTTGTTCCACTTGGCGGTATCGTTGATATTGATCTTGGCATAGCGCTGCTTGAGCTCCTTGATCTTGTGGATCGTCTGCTCAAGCTTGTCGTTGTAGCGGACGACGGTCATGTTGTTCGTCATCCATTCGCCGAGCTCCTTGGCGAGGACGTACGAATTCTCCGTGCCGTCCATCTTCAGGATGGACTCGTACTTGTCGGATTGCTTCTTGCCTTCGCGGGCGAATACGCTCTCCGATACGTCCTCCGCGGACTTCTTGAGCCCCTTGATATATTCGACGGCCTTCGGTCCCGTCACCATGCCGCCGAAGATCGCGGACAGCAGGGAGTTCGCGCCGAGACGGTTCGCGCCGTGGTATTGATAGTCGACTTCGCCGCAAGCGAACAGACCCGGAATGTTCGTCATTTGGTTATAATCGACCCAAAGTCCGCCCATCGAATAGTGAACGGCCGGGAAGATCTTCATCGGGATCTTGCGCGGGTCGTCGCCCGTGAACTTCTCGTAGATCTCGATAATGCCGCCGAGCTTGACGTCCAGCTCCTTAGGATCCTTATGCGAGAGGTCGAGGAACACCTTGTTCTCGCCGTCGATGCCGAGCTTCTGGTTGACGCACACGTCGAAGATTTCGCGCGTCGCGATGTCGCGAGGCACGAGGTTGCCGTAGGCCGGATATTTCTCTTCGAGGAAGTACCAAGGCTTGCCGTCCTTGTACGTCCAGATGCGTCCGCCTTCGCCGCGGGCCGATTCGCTCATCAGGCGGTTCTTGTCGTCGCCCGGAATCGCGGTCGGGTGAATCTGGATCATCTCGCCGTTCGCGTAGTGAACGCCTTGCTGGTAAACCGCGCTGGCCGCCGTTCCGGTGTTGATGACGGAGTTCGTCGTCTTGCCGAAGATGATGCCCGGTCCGCCGGTCGCCAGAATGACCGCGTCGCCGCGGAACGTCTTCACTTCCATAGAGCGCAGGTCCTGCGTCGCGATGCCGCGGCAGACGCCGTCGTCGTCGACGACCACGGACGTGAATTCCCAATGCTCGAACTTCTGGACAAGGCCCGCGGCTTCCCAGCGGCGAACTTGCTCGTCCAGCGCGTAAAGCAGCTGTTGGCCCGTCGTCGCGCCGGCGAACGCCGTGCGGTGGTATTGCGTTCCGCCGAAGCGGCGGAAGTCAAGCAAGCCTTCCGGCGTGCGGCTGAACATGACGCCCATGCGGTCCATCAAGTGGATGATGCCCGGCGCCGCTTCGCACATCGCCTTAACCGGCGGCTGATTCGCGAGGAAGTCTCCTCCATATACGGTATCGTCGAAGTGCTCCCAAGGGGAATCGCCTTCCCCTTTCGTATTGACGGCTCCGTTAATGCCGCCTTGCGCGCAAACGGAGTGAGAACGCTTGACCGGTACTAGCGAGAACAAGTCGACCCTCATGCCGGCTTCCGCCGCCTTGACGGTCGCCATCAATCCGGCGAGTCCCCCGCCGACTACGATGATTTTCTGATTTGCCATTTGCTTCTCCTCCTCTTAACCCAACACTGCCGAACTCAAGCTGCCGATTGCCGCAGACGCCGAAGCGAACTCATCGCCGCGGAACGCGAACAGCGACAGGATGAACATGACGGCAACGATGACGAAGATGCCCATGCAAATTCGGGAAGATACTTTTTGCGCACGCGGACCGATCGTAATGCCCCAGCTGACGAGGAACGCCCACAGGCCGTTGGCGAAGTGGAAAGTAGCCGCGATAACCGCAACGAAATACAGAATAAAGAAGCCAGGCTGCGTCACGATGTCGTGCATGTGCTGGCCGATCTCCTCATTCGTCGTGTTGCCCAGCGCCACTTGGACTCTGGTTTGCCATACGTGCCAGATGACGAAAATAAAGGTGAACACGCCGGAGATCCGCTGCAACGCGAATGCCCAGTTGCGTCCGTAGTTAAACCGTCCTACGTTCAGATTCGACGTGAACGCCAGGTAGAGGCCGTAGACGCCGTGGAACAGGATCGGCAGCCAGATCAAGAATAGTTCAAGGAAAAAAATGAGTGGCAGGCTGTGCAGAAAATCCACGCTGTCCTTGAAGCCTTCTTGGCCTCCTTCGAATGCCGAGTAGTTCGTCAGGGCGTGCTCGATGAAGAACAATCCCAACGGGATGACTCCGAGCAACGAATGAATCTTGCGGGGGAGGAACGAGTTTCCGCTCATGTCGTTGTGCTTTCTCCTTTCAAATCCGTACGGTTGACGACATTGGATCGCTTATAAGTCCGATTTTGGACATAAAGCGTCCAACCGTCACCATTTCGTCACGCTTTATAGGTTAACCTATTTTCGCTTATAATGGAATTGCTATTTCTTTATTAATTCTTATTACTATTGATCATAAGCAAAGGATGAACCTTATGCTAGAGGATATGAAGCTGTTCGCGACCGTCGTGGAGCATACGAGCTTGAACCGGGCGGCGGAGAGGCTTAACGTCACCCAACCCGCCCTCTCCAGGAGAATCGCCCGCATGGAACGGGAGCTGGGCGTCGACCTGTTCCGCCGGATCGGCAAGCGTCTCGAGCTGACTCCCGCGGGCCAGATCACCTATGAATACGCGGTAGAGCTGCGGCATTCTTATTCCGACTACCTGCAGAAGCTTAACGCATACCGTTCGGTCGACACGACGCTTGCCACCATCGGAGCCAGCTTGACGACTCTTCAGACGACGTTGCCCGAGCTGATTACCGCCATGACCGAGAAGCATCCGAATATCGAGATCAAGGCCATCACGGGCAAATCCCACGAGATCGCCACCTTGGTCAAAGAAGGCAAAGTAGACTTCGGGATCGTCGCCTCCTCGGTAGAGGACGATCCCTCGATTACCAGTATTCCCTTATTTGACGATACTCTAATGCTCGTCCTGCCCAAGACGCACTTTTATAGTATAGAAAGAACGCCCTTTGCATTGGAAAATCTAAACGGCCTGCCGATGATCCTCTTCTCGCCGGGAACCTGGTATCGGACGATGACGGACGAGCTGCTGAGACGGTACGGCCTTAAGCCGGACGTTCGCATGGAGATCGACTCCTTCGAAGCGATCATTCGCCTTCTGGCTCCGATCCGGGCCGGGACCCTGCTTCCGAAATCCTATATCCGCCCCGAGCTGATGGAGGATAACGGACTTTACGTCATTCCGATCGCGGAGTTCGAGCTCACGAAGAGAACCACCTCTCTCATCCATAGCCAGCCGGTCTGGATGACCGCCTCGACGAAGTATCTGATCGAGGAGACGATCGCTTACTTCGGACGCAAAGCGACGTCGGCAGATTAAAGTCTTCTAATGGGCACAGTTCCCTGTTACTCTCGTCCGAAAGCCTATGGTATCCTCTGATGGAAGCAGCCTATCCCATGCAACTTCGGATAGAGACGCTAAATCTGCCAAAACCTGCAAAGGTGCGGGGGAATCGATTTGCCGCGCGATTCGGCCATGCCGACATTCGCGCTAGGGGTGAATCGCGCGAGGTTCGCGCGCAGGTCTGATCTCCCAGTCCGAACCCGACAACTAACCTCGCCGGCAATTAACCAAGGAGGAACCGCAACTGATGTCTTTCCGCAAGCTAGGTAGACGAGCCTTGACGCTCGCCCTCGGCGGAGCTCTGATGCTCCCCGCCATGAACGCCTTCGCCGCCACGACGCACACCGCAACGGACAACGATACTTTCTGGACGCTGTCCAAGAAATATAACGTCCCGCTCGCGACGCTGATGAAGGCGAACCCGAAAATCGACCCGTTAAACATCTATCAAGGGCTGAAAATCACGATTCCTTCCGGCTCCGCCGCATCCGCGGCCAAGAGCAAGGCGACCGCCGTTACGGCGAAGTCCGTCTCGGCGAAGTCCATTGCGGCAAAGTCCGTTACGACGGCCAGCGGATCCGTTCTGAGCTATAGCAAGGCTATCGAGATGAAGGCGAGCGCCTATTCCGCCGCCATCGAGGAGAACGCTTGGGGAGCGGTCGATTACTTCGGCAACCCGCTTAAGCTGGGCACGATCGCCGTCGATCCGAAAGTCATCCCCTTCGGCACGAAAGTGTACATTACCGGGTACGACTTCGACGGACTTCCCGCGGGCGGAATGATCGCGACCGCCACGGACGCCGGGAGCGCCATCGTCGGCAACCGAATCGACATCTTCATTCCCGGCTCCCGCTCTTATGTCTCTAAATTCGGCTTCCAGAACGTGAAGCTATACGTGCTGAAATAAGGGACTCATGCCATCCTGTTTATTTGCCATAACGAAGAACGACTGACGGAAGCTCCGTCAGTCGTTCTTGCGTTCCGGGAGATGAAGCAGCTCCGGTAGAGTCACCGGTTCGTAACGGTGCACGCGAAGCCATTGAATGAGCTCGGGAAGAGCCTTGACCGTGCCGTGCAGGTTCTGTCCGGATCCTCCTCCCGCATGAAGCAGGATGATCGAGCCCGGCCGGACCGTGCTCGTTACGTTACGGCAGATGGCCTTGGCGCTAAGCTGCCTCCAATCCGACGAATCCACGTCCCAATTCACCACGGTATAGCCTTGGCTCTGAGCCCAGTTCAGCTGCGACATCCTGATCTCCCCGTAAGGCGGCCGGATCAGCCTCGGCGCGAAGCCCACCGAGCGAAGCAGCGCGCTTTCGGTGGTTCGGATCTGCTTCTTCATCCCGACGATGCCCAGCTTGGAGAAGTCGGGATGGTCGAACGAATGATTGCCGATCGCATGTCCTTCGGCATGAATCCTCCGCACGAGCCCCGGATGTTTAAGCGCTCGGCTTCCGACCACGAAGAAGGTCGCCTTGACGTTCTGTTGTTTGAGCACGTTTAAGATAAGAGGCGTGTACCGGGAGTCCGGCACGTCGTCGAACGTAAGCGCCACCTGGCGGCGCGACGGCTTGGGAGCCGACAGAACGAACGCCCCCTTGAAGCGCCTCTGCATCTCCGACCAACTCGCGCCGGAGGGTCTCTCGAATTGTCCGGCCTCTACCTCCGGCCTCGCCGGCGATAGCCGGCGTTCCGCTTCCGCGAAAGCGGTCCCCTGCGCGTCCGATACCGCCGCGGTCAGGAGCAGCAAGATCAGCGGCCCCGCCAAGCATCTTCTCCACATCCGTCGCAAAACCGCCATCCCCTTTTCCTGCCATTGCTCTTATCGTGAGCGAAGAGGAGGCTTCTCATTCAGAATTTCGCGTTTTTGTCAGGAGCCGATCGCTTCCTGGAATTGCTCGATCGACTCGTTCGTTCCGATGACGACCATTACGTCGTTCTCCATCAAGACGTCTTCCGCGTTCGGGGCGATAATGATTCCCTTCGGCTTGTTGATCGCCACGATGCTGCAGCCGAACTTCCCCCGCGGATTTACCGAAGAAAGCGACTTGCCGGTCAGGCAGCCCGGGACCGCTAGCTCCGCGATCGTATATTTCTTGGACAGCTCGATGTAATCGAGAAGGTTCGGCGAGACGAGCTGGTGGGCAACCCGTATGCCCATGTCGCGTTCGGGATAGATGACCCGGTCGACCCCGATCCTCTCCAGAACCCGGCCGTGCAGCTCGTTGACCGCCTTCGCGACGACTTTTTTGACGCCGAGCTCCTTCAGAAGAATAGTGGCCAGTATGCTGGCTTGAATATCGTCTCCTATGGCGACGACGCCGCAATCGAAGTTGCGTGCCCCGAGCGAACGCAGCACCTCTTCTTCCGTCGCGTCCGCGACGACCGCATGGGTCAGAACCTTGTTCATCTCTTGCACGGTCTCTTCGTCCCGGTCGATGCCCAGAACCTCATAGCCAAGCTGAATGAGCTCCCTGCCGATGCTGGAGCCGAATCTTCCTAACCCGATGATGACGAATTGATGCATCTTCATAATGAGATCACACTTCTCCTACCCGATGATAATCTTGCCTTCCGCGTACCGGTACAGCGTCCGTCCCGGCTTAGGTCCGAACGCGTAACCCATCGATAGCGGTCCTACCCGTCCGATGAACATCATGACGATAATGATAATTTTGCCGACAAGGGTCAGCTCCAGCGTAAGTCCCATCGTTAAGCCGACGGTGCCGAAGGCCGAAGTGACCTCGAACAAAATCTCGAGAAAATGGTGGTCTTCCGTCGTCGACAGGATCATCGTTGCCACGAGGACCAAGGCAAGCGACAAGAGGGTGACCGTCAATGCTTTATATACCCGTTCCTGAGCCAACCGATAGCGGAACATCACGACGTCGTCCTTGCCCCTCATCATGGCGAACACGGCTCCGATCAGCGTGGCGAACGTCGTCGTCTTGATCCCGCCGCCCGTCGAGCCCGGTGATGCGCCGATGAACATCAGCAGTATGATGAAGAATTGGGTCGCCTGGCGAAGCGAAGCGAGATCGAGCGAGTTGACTCCGGCCGTTCTCGGCGACACGGACTGCAGGAACGCGGACAGCAGCTTTTCCCCGAAGCTTAGAGGCCCCATCGTTCCCGCGTTCGTATACTCGAAGACGAGAATCACCAATGCTCCGAAGCCGATCAGGAAACCCGTCATGCTGAGAACGACCTTCGAATGAAGGGTCAGCCTGCGCGTGCGCTTCCAATCGATCAAGTCGGACAGCACGATAAAGCCAAGACCGCCGAGGACGATGAGCAGAATGGTAACGATGTTGACCACAGGATCGCCAACGTAATCGGTCAAGCTCTTGTACTGCCCCATGATATCGAAGCCCGCATTGTTGAAGAAGGAGATCGCATGGAAAATTCCAAAGTATATCGCGCGCCCCGGGCTCATATCAAATAGAAATCGGACAGACAGTAGGATCGCCCCGATCAGCTGGATGCTGACGGCATACAGGATAACCCGTCTCACCAGCCGAACGATCCCTTCCATGCTCGACTGGTTCAGCGCTTCCTGCAGAATAAGCCTTTCCTTCAGGGAGATTTTGCGCTTTAGGAAGAATGCGAACAGCGTCGCCATCGTCATGAAGCCTAGACCGCCGACCTGAATGAGCGCCAGAATGACGATTTGCCCGAAGACCGTCCAATGCGTTCCCGTATCCAGCGTGACCAGTCCGGTTACGCATGTCGCGGAAGTCGCCGTAAACAGAGCGTCGATCCAGCTTGTCGTCTCCCCGGCGGCCGCAGCCGCGGGCAGCTTAAGCAGAATCGTTCCCGCCAGGATAATGCAGGCGAAGCCGATCAACAGAAGCCGGGGAGGAGAGCGGAATACCCATTTGAATCCTTTAGAGATCATCTTGCTTCGCTCCTTCGGTTATCCGATGATGATTTTGCCTTCCGCATGGCGGTACAGGGTCTTCCCTTTGCGAGGACCGACCGCATAGAACAAGGTGAACGGCCCCAGCCGTCCCATAAACATCAAGACGATCACGATGAATTTGCCGATGTCCGTGAGCTCCGGAGTCAATCCGGCGGAGAGGCCGACGGTGGCGAACGCCGAAGTCGCTTCGAACAGGACGACCATGAAGGAGTGGCTCTCCGTCACGGAGAGAAGCATCGTTCCGACGACGACGATGATGAACGAGAAGAGCGTCACCGTGATCGCCTTGTAAACGCGGTCCGGTTCGATCCGGTGACGAAGCAGGACCACGTCCTTCCGTCCCCGGAACACCGCCAGCACCGCGACGATCAGAACCGCGAAGGTCGTCGTCTTGATGCCGCCTCCGGTCGAGCCCGGAGACACGCCGATGAACATCAGGATGACGAGCAGGAACTGCGTGGCCTGCCTTAACGAGGCGACGTCGATCGTGCTGATCCCGGCCGAACGCGGCGTCATGGAATGAAGAAGCGACGCCATTATTTTATCCGCCATATTCAGCGGTCCGAACGTCTTCTGGTTCGTGTATTCGAATAACAGAATGACGACCGCGCCGCCGATAAACAGCAGCAGGGTGGTATAAATCGCTACTTTGGAATGCAAGCTCAGCCGCCGGTTGCGCCTGTACTCGACCAGGTCGGCCAACACGACGAAGCCTAGCCCTCCAAGGATGATCAGCACGATCGATAGAAGGTTGACGAAGGGGTCCGATATGTAATTGGCCATGCTCCGGTAGTCGCCGAATAAATCGAAGCCCGCATTGTTGAAGATGGAGACGCCATGGAAAATCCCGAAATAGATCGCTTTGCCCGGGGACATATCCAGCATGAAACGCAGGGTGAATAGAATAGAGCCCGCAAGCTCGATCGTGAGCGCATAATAAATAACTCGAAGAACGAGCTTGATGATGCCCTCCAGATTGTTCTGATTGAGCGATTCCTGAAGAATCAGACGCTCCTTCAAGGAGACTTTGCGCCGCAGGAAGATGGCGAACAGCGTTCCCATCGTCATGAACCCCAGACCACCGATCTGCACCAAAGCCAGAATGACCCAGTGCCCGAAGGTCGAGAAGAACGTCCCCGTATCGAGGACGACAAGTCCGGTGACGCATGTGGCGGATGCGGAAGTAAACAGAGCGTCGACCCAGTCGATGCTCTGCCCTTCCCGCAGCGAGACGGGGAGCTTGAGCAGTACGGTGCCGATGAGAATAATGACGATAAACCCGATCGTAAGCGCTCGCGGCGGGGACGACACGAACCATCCCCTTACCTTTTTGAACAATCCTGCCACCTCGATTATGCTTGATAGCGTATTGCCTTTTAATCTCCCCGCAAGGGAGAAGAACAAAACAAAAAGCACTGGAGCCCCAGTGCTTAGACAAGAGTCCTGTTCCAGTAACAGCCTACGAGGTTAGCTGACGGGTTCGGGCCTGAAACAGTGAGCCCTATCCGAAGCGCCTGTCGCGTTCGGAATTCACCCCGGGTGCCGCGCGCCCCTTGAGCGTCGCGTGCGGATTGGTTCCCCCGTTTTCTTGCGGAAATTCGGCTGGGTTGTATGATGATAAGAGAGCTGTTGCTTATCGGCATTGTCGCCTCAACGCATTATAGTCTGCTCCGCTTCGTTGGAACAAGCCCGATATTAGGCAAATTTAGCTCTCATCCGCTTTATTCAGCGATTAATATGGCATAAACATGGAGGATGACGGTGATTCTTCGGTTTTCTCTCGTTCATGCATTCATTTAGGCCGATTAACCATGATAACAGTAGAAAAAGGGGCATGCGCCCCTTGTGTATGCGTTTACTTGACCGGTAAACGGAACGGAGTGATGATTGTTGTTCTCGAAACGTTGGACATGGGCTTCTATTATCGGACTGCTTGCGTTCCTCTGGGTTCAGGTGGGCCCCGGTATTCATACTGTCCTCACGGAGGAGGAGCTTGACGTTCTCACTCGGGCCGAGGCGGAGTCGGCCGCGATGAGTCTGGCGGCAGAGCATTGGGGGATCGCCCGGGAGGACGTCGGCGAAGTGCGTCTGTCGCACGTGAGCGACAACGACGCCGTCGCTTATCTGGCGCGGGAGAAGCTCTCCAAGTCCTACGAGGATGCCTGGGACGAAGTCTTCCCGAACGACGTGTACCGGGCGGATCTTAGGCTGGCGGAGGACCGCTGGCTTCGCCTCTCGCTGCATATGCTGAGCGGCCGCCTCGTCGGCTGGACTTGGTACGGGGGCGGCGGAGAAGGCCCTTCCGGCGGAACGGGTGCCGTTTCCGTCACGGAACAAAGGGTAACCAACAAGGAATTGCTCGACTATTTGAAGCAATGGGGCTACGAGCCGGCCGATTGGGAGCCGACCGGAACGGCGACGGGGAACGGGGATTACGTGTTCCAGTCGCGGAAAGCCCCGATCGGGGAAGCCCGGCTGCAATTGCTCGTGAAGCCCGGCGAGTCGATCGCGTACCGGCTTCAACTGCCGGAGTCGTTCACCGCCTATCTGGCGGGGCAAGAGGAACGAGCCTCTTCGTTGTCTATGGTGGGCTACCTCCTGCCGCAAATCGTCCTGTTCGTGCTTGCGATCGCATATGCCGCCCAATACCGCAAGATCACTTCCCTGAGGCGAGGATGGTTTCTGGCGCTTGTCTACTTCGGCTTGTACGCTTGCTTTACCATGAACATGATCGCCGGTTTTCGTTCGCGAACGAGCAGCTTCCAGCCCCCTTCCACGGATGGAACCGTGGAGGCGCTGCTGATCGTCAATGCGATCATCCTGGCGTTGACTGCCGTTCTCACGTCCCTCTCCGCGGTCGCCGGCGACGGCCTATGGAAATCGATGGGCTACAATTTATGGCCTTCCTGGCGAGAGAGCGGCTTCGGAGCCAAGGTACTGCGGAGCATGAAGCAAGGCTACGGACTCGGCTTGATCATCTTGGGCGCCCAATCGGTCATCTTCCTGGGGCTGGACGGTTTGCTCGGATCGTTCACCGGCTCGGACGCGTCCCAGTCGACGTATAACATGACCTACCCGTGGCTTCTCCCCGTGCTGGCCTGGTGCGCGGGAATCTCGGAGGAGCTGATCTACCGGTTCTTCGGCATCGCCCTGTTCCGATGGTGGCTGATCTCGATCGCCCGGACCCTGACCCGCCGGGAGCCGAACGGTCGAACGAAGGCGATCCTCACCTTCGTCGCCATGCTGCCCCCTTCGCTGTTCTGGGGCTTCGGGCATGTCGGCTATCCGATCTATCCGGTCCAATCGCGCGTCATCGAACTCGCGATCATCGGCGTCCTGATCGGATGGTTCCTGCTCCGATTCGGCCTCATGGCCGTCATCTTCGCCCACGTTACGCTCGACGCCATCCTTATGAGCGTGCAACTGATCTTCGACGGCCTGCCGTACGATCCCGTCAGCGGCCTCGTCAGCATGGCGATGCCCGGCCTTGTCGGCGTCGCGATCTGGTGGCTGCACGGCGTTTTCTCGCGTAGGCGGGCGAATTAGGAACCGCGGATTGATGCGATGTTGTAGTCGCCAAACGGCCGAGCATGCCTCACGGCTTGCTCGGCCGTTTGATGTTTAGGGCGTAAGCTCCGTCTCCAACTATTCGATCAATACCGGATATGACTCTGCTCTCTCCCAAAGTGTGTAGTCTGGATACCTTCTTTAGAATTTAGCGCCTCTTTTCCTTCGATGTGCGTAGTTTGGATGCCTTCTTTTGCCTCCTGCGTCTCTTCCCCTTCAATGTGCGTAGTTTGGATGCCTTCTTTTGCCTCCTGCGTCTCTTCCCCTTCAATGTGCGTAGTTTGGATGCCTTCTTTTGCCTCCCGCGTCTCTTCCCCTTCAATGTGCGTAGTTTGGATGCCTTCTTTTGTCCCCTGCACCTCTTCTCCTTCAATGTTGCGTAGTTTGGATGCCTTCTTTTGCCTCCTGCACCTCTTCTCCTTCAATGTTGCGTAGTTTGGATGCCTTCTTTTGCCTCCTGCACCTCTTCTCCTTCAATGTTGCGTAGTCCAGCAGCTTTCTTTAGCTTTCTGCCACGCGCTTTCACAAGTTCGTCCCCCTGCTTGTCACAAGCTCTCTATCCCGTACCTACGCCGACTTGCTGCATCCCACATCCCACTAACTTTCTCCCGGCTATGCGCTTCCGCCCATTTGTTGCGCTATTTACCACAAACTTCGCTCACTGCTGCACACTCCGACTAATCGGTCACTTTAATTTGTCCTTGATCCCGAGTTTCGGACTATAAGCTATAGCTTAGATTTGCGTGTATAGGCATACAGCGACGTTCGTTGGGCCAGTTGAGTAATTTTGGACCTCTGTCAAGAAAGTAGACGCTCCAATTGAGACATTTATGAAGTAAATTTGGCAGCAAACCGAGCCGGCGATAGATAGCCTAG
>Ga0065721_10002514_pt1 | contig 19889 bp, 10 predicted proteins | sample Mesricmetagenome_FD_59108 | JGI IMG/M metagenome (GOLD analysis project Ga0065721, IMG submission 59108) | Mesophilic microbial community from rice straw/compost enrichment Sample: eDNA_1 v2 (version 2) | ecosystem: Engineered > Solid waste > Grass > Composting > Bioreactor | place: USA: Davis... | reverse complement strand
TTCCCGCCATCTCGCCACCTGAAGTTTTTATAGGTAAAGCTGGGTTTAAGATGTAAAAGGCGCCAGAGTTGCCGTCAGGTCGGTTTGTATGACAAGATAAACAAAGATCCACGTGAACATTGCTTCTCTGNCTATAGAGAGCATCCGCAGCTTGAGCCTGCCTATTTGTGGATGAGCGCAAATCTCCTACTCAAATAATTTTAATTACGGGAGTTCACCTTAATGCCATTCGTCATTGCCACCGTATTGCATAAAAAAACTTGGCTCCATGATTAAGTTTTATCGCAACGCGGCTATTGCATTTCTCATCCTTCTGCTCGTCACGGCGCTGATCATCGGGATTGGCGTTGTGAAATCAGAAGTGTCTACCTCGCTGTTTCCTAAGCGTGATCCAGATCTCACATGGATGCCGGCCATCGAACCATCGCATCAAGTGGATAAGACGGTGTTGAATGTAAAAAGCGAGGTGGGAACTATCGATTACGATTTCTTTCTTGATCCGGAAACCGAATTTGCCTACACCCACTATTCCATAACCTTTATCGACGCTTATCACCCTTACCGGCTGGTAGACCTCACTCGTTACAGTGATGTCTCTTTCAGAATTCTCTGTGATCCTAAGAATGTGCTGCTGTTAGTGTTGTTCAGCTTTGATGATAAGGTCACGGATTTTGATAACCAAGTCACACGACGCGTTTCTTCCAGCGCTTTCTCCTGCGATAACCAGTGGGCCACGGTCAAGATCGGTTTTGACGAGCTGGATACGCCTCACTGGTGGCTGGGGCGTTATGGCTTCGAATTCAGCGATCGCGGTTATCGCCAGGATAAAGTCATGGCTCTTGCGTTTGTGAATTCATTGCAGAGCCCATTGAATACGCTATCAAATGTGCGCGTCACTGACGTGAAGCTCGAGGGAACAGCGGAGCATTATATATACATTGCCGTGATGATCTGTGTGTTGATCTGGGGCCTGTTTTTTATTGCACTTTTCCGCCGCTATATTCTGGTACTTACCGAAGACATCAGAGAAAAAGTCCGGCTGGATCAACCCTTCATTGCCTATAAAAAACTATCGATTGAGCCACAGAAAGATAAAGAAAAAAGTGCGCTGTTGCGTTTGATGGCTACCGAGTATGCCGATCCGGAGTTGAGTTTGGAATCCGTTACGCTTGCGCTAGGTCTAAATCGAACAAAAGTGAACGAGATTCTTAAGGAAGAATTGGGTATGACGTTCACCGCTTATTTAAACAAATTACGCCTGACCGAAGCGGCCCGCTTGCTCGCGGAAAACGAAGAAGCAAACGTCTCCGAGATTGCCTATTCAGTCGGTTACAACAACGCCTCTTATTTCAATAAGCTATTTAAAAACGAATACGGCTGCACGCCCAAGACATTTAAAACCCTGCATCCCATAAAGGACTGAGGCAATTCAGGCGTCGGCGATTTCTCTCTGGTCTGATAAATAGCGCACATTTTATCTCCGGCTGGCGCAATATTCATTTAACAAGCTGCACAATAAGTGAAATTTTTTGCATCTGCTAAAAAATCTTTCAAAACTACAATCTAATTCTTCCTCTCATCCTTAATCTCCCCTCCGCGACATTGCTACGGATTACGACGAGCGACTGATCGCACTTCTATTCCAATAACGAATAAATGCAAGGATCACAGAATGGAGACTAAGAGAGAGTCTTTTTCTAAAAAGATAAGCGACCTACCGACGACACTACATCACACCCTGACCGCTGTGCTGATNAGNNTGTGCATAACATCCGGCGCCGCTGTNGCACAAACAGTCACCATCAACCCCGCTGTAGAACACCAGACAATTCGTGGTTTTGGCGGGATGAATGCCCCCGGCTGGATTGCTGATCTAACCTCCGCTCAGGTGGATACCGCTTTTGGCAATGGCGATGGACAATTAGGTTTGTCCATCATGCGTATGCGCATTGACCCCAATTCGAATAATTGGCGGATTCAGGTGCCGGCGGCGGTGCGTGCAAAATCCCACGGTGCGATCCTGCTGGCTTCCCCCTGGTCGCCACCGGCATATATGAAAACCAATAATAATCTGAATAATGGTGGCAAGCTTCGGCCGGAATATTACGGAGCCTATACTGATCATCTGCTGAGCTTCGCCAGCTTCATGGCGTCTAACAATGCCTCTATCTACGCCTTATCGATCCAGAATGAACCGGACTGGCATCCTGATTATGAGTCCGCCGAATGGAGCGCGACCGATTTCGTTAATTATTTTTTAAGTCAGGGTCCCCGGTTCGGTTCGTTAAAAGTCGTTGCACCTGAATCGCTTAACTTCAACCCTGCACTTTCCGATCCTCTGTTGAATAACCCTAATACCGTTGAGCATGTGGATATCATCGGTGGTCACCTGTACGGTCGCGCGCCCCGCGATTATCCGCTGGCGCGCAGTAAGGGCAAGGAACTGTGGATGACGGAACACTACACCGAAAGCCAGAACTCCGCTAATGCCTGGCCTCTGGCACTGGATGTGGGTACCGAACTGCACCAGAGCATGGTAGCCAACTTCAACGCATATATCTGGTGGTATATCCGTCGCAGTTATGGTCTGTTGACCGAAGATGGCGCAATCAGCAAACGCGGCTATCTGATGGCCCAATACTCAAAATTCGTGCGGCCCGGTTATGTCCGTATTGCGGCAACCGAGCAACCCCTCGCCGGCGTCTTCGTGACGGCTTATAAAGGGCCGGACAATCGTGTGGTGGTGGTTGCGGTTAACACCACTACCTCCCACCGTAATCTGAATCTTAATCTGCAGAATCTGAATGTAGATCAGTTTCTTAAGTACAGCACCTCCTCATCATTGAATCTCGGCTATGGCGGTCGCACCACCGTTATGGGTAATGCCGCATCGGTGTGGGTCGATCCGCAAAGCGTCGCGACTTTCGTGAGTGAAACCGTCAGCGGCAGTTCATCCAGTGTCAGCAACACCTCATCATCCCGTTCTTCGGTCGCGGTTTCCTCGCAGTCTTCCTCCAGAGCCAGCAGCTCCAGTAATCCGGGCAGCGGGGCGACGGCTAATGTGGAAATCACCAACGATTGGGGCAGTGGTTATTGCGGGACGCTCCTGATTACCAACAACAGCAATGCGCCGGTTACCTGGAACGTCAGTGTGATGGTAGATGGGACCGTCAATAACCTGTGGAACGGTGACTGGAGTCAGAGTGGCTCTACGCTCACCGTGAGGGGCCTGAATTGGAACAGTCAGATACAGCCCGGCCAGACCGAGTCATCTGTCGGCTTCTGCGCATCGCGCTAACTTACGTTACTCAGCAAAAAAAGGATAATCACCATGAATAACAACTTGAGTGAACCAGCATATTTTTATCGGCGAGTGGTATCGGGAATATCGGTTTGCGTGCGTATGGTTGTGGGGCTGATGTTGCTATCGGCAGCAGTGGTCCACGCCGATAACCCAATCGTGTCTCACGTCTATACCGCTGACCCGGCGGCGCGTGTATTTAATGATCGAGTTTATGTGGTTGTTACGCATGACCAGGATAACCAGGCAGACTACGGCGGACTGGTTGATTACTACCTGTTTTCATCCGATGACATGGTGAACTGGCAGGACCATGGGATTATCTGGAATTCACGCACCAATACCAGTTGGGCAAACCTTGCATACGCGCCGGATTTTATCGAGCGCAATGGCCGTTACTATTTATATTTTCCTGACGGTGCCGGTTCAATCGGTGTTGCTGTAGCGGATCGTCCCGAAGGTCCCTACACCGATCCCTTAGGACGCCCGCTGGTAAGTCGCAGCACACCTAACGCCAACGTAACCTGGCTGTTTGATCCGGGCGTGTTTATTGATGATAACGGTCAGGCCTATTTGTATTTCGGCGGTGGTGGTCCGGGTAATGCGCGGGTGATTCGTTTGAACAACGACATGATCAGCACCAATGGTTCTGCGATTACGCTGGATGTGCCAAATTTCTTTGAAGCGCTCTACATGCATAAAAGAAATGGCACTTACTATTTAAGTTATTCCACTGATACCGCTGGTGGATTAACCATTGATTACATGACAAGTAATAATCCTACCTCCGGTTTTACCCGTCGCGGTACGGTGTTGGGCCAACCCTGGGAGAACAACAGCAACAACAATCACCAGTCAATTATTCAATACAAAGACCAGTGGTATATCTTTTACCACAACCGTGCAGTAGCGAACCAGATGGGTCACAGCACCTTTTCGCGTTCAATCAACGTAGACCGTCTGTACTACAACGCTGACGGTACCATGCAACGCGTTAATGCAGGACGCGTAGGTGTTCCGCAATTAAAATATGTGAATGCGTTTAACATCAATCAGGCGGAGATGTTTGATAACCAATCCGGCATTGAAACGGAGCGTGCCAGTGAAGGCACCATGAACCTGATGATGGGTGCCGGCGACTGGGTGAAAATTTCCGGTGTAGATTTTGGTGCAGGTGCAACGGGCATGAACGCGCGCGTTGCAGCCGCCATTAACTCCGGTCTGGAAATCCGCCTCGACAGTATTAACAACGNCCCGATCGCTACCCTGCAAGTGCAGAACACCGGTGGCTGGCAAACCTGGCAGACGCAATCCGTATCATTTAATCGGGTTACCGGCGTGCACGATGTGTATCTGCGCTCAACNGCCGGACACAACTTGAACTGGTATCAATTTACCGGCGCCACGGGTGGCAGCGGCCAATTAACAGTGGAGCTGGAGTCGCTGCGNAATCAAAGCAGCTTCAGTCCATTCCTGGTGCAATCCGACAGCGCTGCTTCCGGTGGTCAGTACATTGAATGGCCTGACAATAATAATCAACTGCTCGGCACCCCCGCCGATAATGAAAGTGGGCAGGTCCAGATTTCTTTCTCGCTGTCGCAACCGGCCAATGTGCAATTNCAGATGCGTGCCTCCATGCCCGATGCGGATGACGATTCGTTTTACTACAAACTGGACAACGGCGCCTGGATGACACACAACAATACCGTTACCAGCGGTTGGCAAAATCTATCTGTCACAACATTTGAAAATCTTGCGGCGGGTAATCATGTCCTGAGAATTCTGCGGCGTGAAGATGGCACGCGCCTGGATGCAGTAACACTCACGGCGAGTGGCGGCACCATCAGTGCAGGTAATAACACGTCAAGCAGCACCAGTTCGATCAGCTCAAGCCCGAATTCCAGCGCCGTGAGTTCCAGTGCTGCGAGCAGTGTGGCCAGCTCGACGCCCACAGGTGGGAACGTATCTGGCTCAATCCAGATTACCAATGACTGGGGCAGTGGTTATTGTGCATCGCTTACTGTAACCAACAGCAGCGGTTCAGCCGTTACCTGGAGTCTGGGTATTACGGTTGAAGGCACAGTGGACAGTCTATGGAACGGTGAATGGAGCCAGAATGGTTCAACATTGACCGTGTCCGGTGTTGCCTGGAACAGCATCCTGCAACCGGGCCAGAGCCATTCGTCGATTGGCTTTTGTGCTAACCGTAGCGGTACACCGGCATCGTCCAGCAGCGTCGCGTCGAGCACGCCGTCCTCAAGTGCGCCCGCTTCCAGCACGCCGTCTTCAAGTGTGGCGTCCTCCAGCGTTGCATCTTCCAGTGGCTATCANGTNCCGGAAAATAATTTTGCTCAGAACGGTGGTGTGGAAAGTGGCTTCACCAACTGGGGTTCGACGGCGGGTACTGCAAGCCGTAGTACGACGCAAGCCCGCAGCGGTTCTGCCAGCGCTTATATCTCCGGACGTACTGCTGCATGGAATGGTTTGACCTTCAATGTCGGTGCGTTAACCACCGGCAATGAATACGACGTAGCCGTCTGGGTCAGGCTCGCGGCTGGTTCACCGGATGCGGTGGTGATGTTAACAGCCAAGCGTCAGGATGACGCGGACACCTCAACCTATAACGAATATTCGCGCGTGGCGATGGCCACCGCCTCAGCTGACCGGTGGACCTTGCTGCAAGGTTACTACACGCAGTCCGGTACACCTTTCCAGCATTTCATCATCGAATCCGAAAATGAAACTGTAAGTTTTTACGCAGATGATTTCTCGATCGGCGGTGAAGTAGAGCAAGGTGGCGGCACTCACCAATTCTTTGTGGGTAACATCACCACCTCCGGCAACGTGCGCTCTGACTTCACTCGCTACTGGGATCAGATCACGCCGGAAAACGAAGGCAAATGGGGTTCTATTGAAGGCACCCGCGATGTGTATAACTGGGCACCACTTGATCGCATCTATAACTATGCGCGCGCAAATAATATTCCGGTCAAAGCGCATACGTTTGTATGGGGTAATCAGTCGCCGAGTTGGCTTAACGGCTTGAGCGGCCCGGAAGTTGCCGCAGAGATTGAAGAATGGATTCGCGATTACTGTGCGCGTTATCCCGATACCGCAATGATCGACGTGGTGAACGAATCGACGCCGGGCCATGCGCCGGCTACCTATGCGCAACGGGCTTACGGCAACAACTGGATTATTCGTGTGTTCCAGATCGCCCGGCAATACTGTCCCAATTCGATCCTGATCCTCAACGATTACAACGTGTTGAGCTGGAATACGAATGAGTTTATTGCGATGGCCCGTCCAGCGGTGGAAGCGGGAGTAGTGGATGCCCTGGGATTACAGGCCCATGGTCTGGAGGATTGGTCGTTAAGCGATATCAGCAGAAAATTGGATCAGGTGGCTGCTCTGGGCTTGCCGATTTATATCTCTGAGTACGATGTNGCGCGCACTAACGACCAGCAACAGTTGCAAATCATGCAAACGCAATTTCCGCTGTTCTACAACCATCCCTCGGTAAAAGGCATCACTCTGTGGGGCTATGTTGTGGGTCGCACCTGGGTGAACGGCAGCGGTTTAATTCAGGATAACGGTGCACCGCGGCCAGCGATGACCTGGTTGATGAATTATCTGAACCGCTAGTGCCAGAGGTGATGGAACAGGATTTCCATCAATAGCAGTACCAAAAAATAATCGACCTGCGCAGTACTGCTGCGCAGGCAATACCTGCATCGATCCCAAACGTCGCGAAACATCCTTGACCTGTGCCAACGGGCAGAACGTCAGTGCATGTTTTATCGACAACCATCGTAGTCACACTATGGTGTGAATACATCTGTAGCAGATTACTGATTTAGATCAGTGGCTCTTTTGAGGAATCCATCATGTATAGATCGATAAAAACAATGTTCAGCCCGGCCCTGCTCAAACGGCCANCTCAATGTATGATGCTGACATTCGCCGTGGCGGCAATGACCAGCACAGCCCACGCAGCNTGCCAGTACACGGTAACTAACCAGTGGGGTGGCGGCTTCACTGCTTCTGTCAAAGTAACCAACAACACCAACGCGGCGGTAAACAGCTGGAATGTCAGCTGGCAATATTCTGGCGATAACCGCGTGGCCGGAGGTTGGAATGCCAATATCACTGGCAACAATCCTTATTCCGCGAGCAACGAGAGCTGGAACGGAAATTTACAACCGGGTCAATCCGCTGAGTTTGGTTTCCAGGGCACCAAAGGTGACGCGGCAGCCCAGGTCCCTAACCTCACAGGCGCGCTCTGCGGCGGCAGCGTGAGCTCCAGTTCTGCGCCATCTTCTGCACGCAGCAGTGTAGCTCCAGTCAGTAGCAGTTCATCGTCCAGTCACTCCGTGCCGAGTAATAATTTTGCGCAGAATGGTGGAGTGGAAAATGGCTTGACCAACTGGGGAAGCACAGCGGGCACGGTTACACGTACTACTTCTGTGAGCCGCACGGGTGCTGCCAGTGCCTACATCACCGGTCGTACGGCTGCGTGGAATGGCCTGACGTTTAATCCGGGTTCCTTGCGCAATGGCAGTGAATATACCGTGGGCGTCTGGGTCAGACTGGCTGCCGGTTCTCCCGATGCGGTAGTCATGCTCACAGCTAAACGTCAGGACGATTCGGACACATCTACCTATAACGAATATACCCGCGTTGCCATGGCGGAAGTATCGGCTAACAGCTGGACGCTCCTGGAAGGTTACTACACGCAATCCGGTACACCTTTCCAGCATTTTATCATTGAGTCCGAGAACACCACCGTCAGTTACTACGCCGACGACTTCTACATTGGTGGAGACGCTCCAGCATCCAGCTCGTCTTCAAGCTCATCAACGGGTAGCGGCAATACCGGTAAATTTGTCGGTAACATCACTACGTCCGGTGCAGTGAGGTCGGATTTCACACGTTACTGGAACCAGATTACACCGGAAAACGAAGGCAAATGGGGTTCGGTTGAAGGTACCCGCAACGTATACAACTGGGCACCGCTTGATCGTATCTATGCTTACGCCCGTCAAAATAATATTCCGGTAAAAGCGCATACGTTTGTGTGGGGCGCGCAATCGCCGTCATGGCTTAACAATCTGAGCGGCCCGGAAGTTGCCGTTGAAATTGAACAGTGGATTCGTGATTACTGCACGCGCTATCCGGACACTGCCATGATCGACGTGGTTAACGAAGCTGTACCCGGTCACCAGCCGGCAGGTTATGCGCAAAGAGCGTTTGGTAATAACTGGATTCAGCGCACCTTCCAGCTCGCGCGGCAATACTGCCCCAACTCCATCCTGATTCTGAACGACTACAACAATATTCGCTGGCAGCACAACGAGTTCATTGCGCTCGCAAAAGCTCAAGGCAACTACATTGATGCAGTTGGTCTGCAGGCGCACGAGTTGAAGGGTATGACCGCTGCGCAGGTCAAAACGGCTATCGACAATATCTGGAACCAAGTGGGCAAGCCCATCTACATTTCCGAATACGATATCGGCGATAACAATGACCAGGTTCAGCTGCAGAACTTCCAGGCGCATTTCCCGGTGTTCTGGAATCACCCGCATGTTAAAGGCATCACCATCTGGGGCTATGTCAACGGTAGAACCTGGATCGAGGGTTCCGGCCTGATCCATGAAAATGGTACGCCCCGTCCTGCCATGACCTGGCTGATGAATTACATCGGACGTTAATAACAATAAAAACGGCGGTCCTTCTGCGTGGGAGGATCGCTTTCAGCCAAATACGTAATTCCACGGGATTTTCTGCGTTTTTTCTTACACCAGAAAATCCCGTTTATAAGAATAACATCCAGTGGATCATTACGAACAGGCGAGCAATATTATCCGGGAGATACTACCAACCATGAACATCACCAATAATTTACGCAACCGGTTATGCGGACGTACCGCGCCCGCACTGGTGCTGGCAATGGCTGCCTCGGCGATGGTGTTACCGGCGCAGGCCGCATGCGAATACACCGTTACCAACCAATGGGGCAATGGGTTTACTGCCAGCATCAAAGTTACGAATGACACCACTGCTGCTCTCAACAGCTGGACCTTAACCTGGCAATATTCCGGGGATAACCGCATTACCAACAGTTGGAATGCCACCCTGAGCGGCAGCAATCCGTACACGGCAACGAATGCGAGTTGGAATGGAAATTTATCACCCGGGCAAAGTGCTGAATTTGGTTTTCAGGGAACCAAAGGTGATGCGGCACCGGAAGTGCCAGGACTGNCCGGTACCCTGTGTGGCGGTAATCCAGNTTCGTCGAGCCGTNCTTCGGTGCAAGCTTCCAGCGCACCCTCATCAAGCAGTTTGCCATCANACTCCAGTGCTGCGCCCCGCTCCAGCAGTTCATCATCCAGCTACTNCGTGCCAGCCAATAACTTTGCCNAAAATGGCGGTGTTGAAGATGGATTAACCCATTGGTCAACGACAGCCGGCACGATTGCGCGTTCAACACAAGAGCGCCGCAGCGGCACAGCCAGCGCCTACATCAGTGGCCGCACCGCCGCCTGGAACGGCTTAACGTTCAGCGTGGGCTCGCTCACGCAGGGTAATACCTATGATGTGGCGGTATGGGTAAAACTGACAGCAGGTTCGCCGGCGACGGAGATTATTCTTACCGCAAAACGCGAAGACGATGCAGATTCAAGTACGTACAACGAATACACCAATATTGCGCGTGCCACCGCTAACGCAGACGGGTGGACATTGATACGCGGCAATTACACCCACGCTGGCACTCCCTTCCAACATTTTATTATTGAATCATCCAGCACCAGTGTCAGTTATTACGCCGATGACTTCTCCATCGGTGGTGAGCGCGAAGAAGAGCCGGTTGACCTTGTTGAGGCGAACAATCCGATTATCTGGGCCGATGTGCCGGACCCGTCGGTGATTCGCGTAGGCAACACTTACTACATGACCAGCACCACGATGCACATGAGTCCCGGTGTACCGGTGATGAAATCTACGGATTTAAAAAACTGGACGTTAGTTAACTATGCCTATTCCACGCTGGCCAGCAATGCGCAACTGAATCTGGAGAGCGGACAGAATGCCTACGGTAAAGGTTCATGGGCGAGCAGCATTCGCTACGTGGACGGCACTTACTATGTCAGTACATTTTCCTACACCACTAACCGCACCTACATTTATCGCACCAGAGATATTGAAAATGGTTCCTGGACTGTATCGGTGCTTAATGGGCTTTACCACGACTCAGCCTTGTTCTTCGAGAATGGCCGTGTGTTTCTGGTGTACGGCATAGACGATATCAAACTGATTGAACTGACCGCCGACGCAACCGCGATAAAGGCCGGCGGCATAAATCAGACCATCATCCCTAAGGCCTCTGCTATTGCCGGAACAAATTTCTATGTAACGGCCGAAGGTGCGCACCTGCAGAAAATTAATGGCCGCTATTATGTTTCACTGATCAGCTGGCCAGCAAACAGCGGACGGTCTCAGTTGATTTATCGCGCGGACAATCTGACAGGCCCTTATCAAGGCCGCGTTGCGCTGCAGGATCAGGGAGTGGCGCAGGGTAATTTAATTGATACACCCAGTGGTGACTGGTACGCGTTTCTATTTAAAGACAGCGGTGCTGTCGGGCGTATTCCTTACCTCGTTCCGGTGCGCTGGGAAAATGGCTGGCCTGTTTTCGGGGTAAATGGTCGTGTGCCACAGCAACTGGGTTTTACGGTGGATAACCGTGGATTGGGTGGTGTGGTTACGTCCGATGAATTCAGCAGCTCGCGGTTACCCTTGCAATGGCAATGGAATCACAACCCGGATAACAGTGGCTGGTCGCTGCAGGCGCGTCCCGGTTTTATGCGTCTCACCAATACGCGCCGCGACAACAGCTTTGTCAGCACGCGTAACACGCTAACCCAACGCACATTTGGTCCACAGAGTTCTGCACGTGTTGCCATGGAAACCAACGGCATGCGTGATGGTGACTACGCCGGTCTTGGTGCGCTACAGGCGCGCTATGGCTACGTCGGCGTGACGCAATCCGGTGGTAGTAAATCCATCATCATGGTGGACAGCACCTCCGGTACACCCCAGGAAGTTGAACGCATCAATCTCAATCAGAATCGTGTCTATCTGCGCATCGATATGGACTTCCGTAACCAGACCGATCAGGCACGTTTTTACTTCAGTCTCGATGGCTCCAACTGGCGCGCCATCGNNAACACCTTGCGCATGACCTATGACCTGTCTCACTTCATGGGTTATCGCTTTGCTCTGTTTAATTACGGTACGCAATCCACTGGCGGTTACGTCGATTTTGATTATTACCGGTTGGAGTAGCGGCCAACTGAGTAGTTATGGAAACCTGAGAGCAAACCATCGTCATTAGCAGTTATAAAAAAAATAGCAATGAGACTTCACCGGCAAAAACTGCCGTATTCATTTACGAGTACGGTCTAAAAATGAAACCAAAGGAGAACCTGACAATGAATTCATTGAATATTAACCCGACACTGACGTGCGCGATCAGGCGTGCGTTCAGTGTCATTGGCGTAAGTGCGGCACTCGCCGCGTTCGCCCAGGGTGCGTCTGCCGCCTGTACCTACTCCATCGATAATGAATGGGGTTCAGGTTTTGTGGCGAGCATTACCATCACCAACGATACCAACGCTACCATCAATGACTGGAGCGTGAGCTGGCAATACAACAGCAATCGCATGTCGAGTGGCTGGAACGCAAACTTTGCCGGTACCAATCCTTATACAGCGACCAGCATGGGATGGAATGGCAGCATTGCGCCGGGCCAGTCGGTAACCTTCGGCCTCCAGGGTGATACCAACGGCGGATCGGTTGAACGCCCCACAGTTACCGGCAGCGTCTGTGGTGGTGCAGCATCATCAACGCCGGTGAGCTCATCCAGCGCACCGCGCAGCAGTGCCAGCAGTGGTGCGGCCAGCTCTACTCCATCGACTCTGGTACTTCAGGAATCGCAGAACGGTTTCTGTCGTGTTGACGGCACTATCGATAACAACCATGCCGGTTTTACCGGTAGTGGATTTGCAAACACGGATAACGTGCAAGGTGCGGCTGTGGTGTGGGCCGTGCAGGCGGCCAGCAGTGGCCCGCGCACGCTGACTTTCCGCATGGCCAATGGTGGTACTGCCAACCGTAATGCATCACTGCTGGTGAATGGTGGCAGCAACGGAAATCACACGGTAAGTCTGCCGGTGACTGGTGCCTGGGATAACTGGCAGACAGTGTCGATTCAGGTGGATCTGGTTCAGGGCAACAACGTCTTGCAACTGTCCAGCCTGACGGCGGATGGTCTGCCTAACATCGACTCGCTGAGCATCAGTGGTTCGAATGTATCTGCGGGCAACTGCGGAAGCGTCAGCTCCAGTTCTTCTTCGAGCAGCTCATCATCAAGCTCGCCATCCTGCGCCCTGCCCAATCGATTCTCCTGGGAATCCACACCACCGCTGATCTCACCGCAGCGTTCTAACTGGGCCTCGGTGAAAGATCCGAGCATTGTGCGGTACAACGGTCGCTATCACGTCTTCGCTACGGTATTCGATACCTCCACCGGTGGTGACGGCAGCTGGGGTTCAATCTACATGAACTTTGCTGACTGGGCGCAGGCCGGTTCCGCAACCCAGGTACCCTTCCAGGGGACCGCAATGGGTAATGCCGTTGCGCCCCAGGTATTCTTCTTCCGTCCGCATAACCGTTGGTACCAGATTACCCAGTGGGGCGGTGCATACTCAACGACTACCGACATCACCAATCCATCCAGCTGGTCAGCAAAACGCAAACTGCTGCAGGGTGAACCTAACGGCGCGCTGGATTTCTGGGTGATCTGTAACGATACCCACTGTTATCTGTTCTTCTCGCGCGACGACGGCGTGTTGTATATGTCGAAGACTACGATTGCCAACTTCCCCAACTTCTCCGGCTATTCCATCGTGATGGAAGACCATCGTGGNAACGGCGCGAGCTTCCTGTTTGAAGCAGCGATGGTTTACAAGGTGGATGGTTTCAACCAGTACNTGTTGCTGGTCGAGGCTTATCACACGCCCGGTTACGGTCCGCGTTATTTCCGTTCGTGGACTTCATCAAGCCTCGATGGNCCCTGGACTCCGCTTGCTGATACCGAAGCAAATCCGTTCGCTGGTGAGAACAACGTGGAATGGCCGCAAGGAAAATGGTCGAGAGGTATCAGCCACGGTGAGCTGGTCCGCTCAGGCTACGATGAACGTCTGACGATTGATCCGTGCAACCTCGAATTCCTTTATCAGGGTGAAGCCGGATCAGGATCAACATACGGACGTACACCGTATCGCCTGGGTCTGTTGCGACACAAACGTTAAGGATCACAGGTAACCAGACACGTTAAGAAGTAGGTGCGTTTGCTGCAATAGACGGACAGCTGACTGNTCTATTGCAGCTTTTTTTCCACCGATTTTTTAAACCGGCGTGAGCGTAAAAAAGCCGGTGAATTGTTTATCACAAGCATCCAATGAGACGCGGGCAGTAAAGGAGAGAATGTCAAACTGACAAAGACACAGGACGATAAAAATCATCATCGGCAATGGTGTCAGTTGCGACAGATCCGTTAACGACTGTGAATGGTGTTTCATGAAATTATGGTGGTGTGATAACTCCCACTGATCAGCGGTTACTGATGGAAAGCAATAATAAAATTTTCATCCGTAATTGCAGTCAAGATGTGGGCTCTCCAGCGCCTGGGAACAGGCGCTTTTTTTTATCCGTAGATTACTCTTTCCACGGCGTTTTCTGTTACTGAAACGCACAATGATGGGTGACCAAATGACGGATTTAATGGTCAGAGGAAGNCTGAAATCGCTCCGATTTTTCAGTTATAAAATGCATTCCTTTCGTAAAACCTAACGCATAGTTTTGTGTGAGAAAACGTTTCTTCATGTAAAAATCATGCGTCGCAATTTCCCACATCTTTTCTGTTTTTAAACACAATTAGCTATAGCGAAACTTGCTATATAGTTTATTTGACCATATGGTTATTGTTTAATTGACAATATCATTTGGTCTTATTATAAACTGCACATCGGAGTGACCAGACCGGGCCCTTACAATAACAGCAACACTGTTTGGTTTCTTCGATGCAAACCTGTCTGCAACAGACAGAATGTCCTTCACAGTCCTTCCTCCTTTTTCAAGCAGTATTGGTCGAAAGGCTAACTCCTGGAGTCTAATAATGAAATTAAGAATCGCCAGCAAACGTGTGGTTTCATCACTCATCTGTGCGGCAGCGATGTGTGTGTCTGCCGTCAGCGCGCAAACTCTTTACTCAAACCAAACCGGTACGCATAACGGATTTTATTACTCATTCTGGAAGGATTCCGGAAACGCTTCGTTTGGTTTGCATTCCGGTGGTCGTTACACCTCTCAGTGGGATAACAGCACCAATAACTGGGTAGGCGGTAAAGGCTGGAACCCGGGTGGCCCGCGCGTTGTGAATTATTCCGGTACATACAACGTTGATAATTCACAGAACTCTTACATTGCCCTTTACGGCTGGACCCGTAACCCGTTGATCGAATACTACGTCATTGAAAGCTATGGTTCGTACAACCCGGCTTCCTGTTCCGGCGGTACCGACTTCGGCAGCTTCCAGAGTGACGGTGCAACCTATAATGTGCGTCGCTGTCAGCGCGTTAACCAGCCTTCCATTGAAGGTACCAGCACTTTCTACCAATACTTCAGCGTAAGAAATCCGAAGAAAGGTTTTGGTAACGTGTCCGGTACCATCACTGTATCCAACCACTTCAACTACTGGGCGAGCAGAGGCCTGAACCTTGGATCTCATGATTACATGGTATTCGCGACCGAGGGGTATCAGAGCCGCGGTAGTTCAGACATCACGGTAAGCCAAGGCAGCAACAACGGTGGTGGTAATAACGGCGGTGGCAATAACGGTGGTAGCAGCTCAGCCGGTGGCGGTGGCGGTAAGACTATTGTTGTCCGTGCCAGAGGTACATCCGGTCAGGAAAACATCACCCTCAAAGTGAACAACACCACTGTAGCCAGCTGGCGCTTGAGCACCGGCATGTCTAACTACACCGCAACCACCAACCTGTCCGGTGGCAGCGTTGTGGAGTTCACCAATGACGCTGATGGCCGCGACGTACAGGTTGATTACCTCAGCGTAAACGGTCAGGTTCGTCAGGCAGAAGACCAGACTTACAACACTGGGGTTTATCAGAACGGTTCCTGCGGCGGTGGTAATGGTCGCAGCGAATGGCTGCATTGTAACGGTGCAATTGGCTTCGGCAATCTGTAAGGATCGGTTATTGAGAGGGATCTCAAACGGACAAGGGGCAGACCTTCTGCCCCTTGTCTGCCAGACCGATCAGCCTGATTGCAGAAGTTTTTTGTGAATTTACACAGCCAGTAATGACACGTTTCCAGAATAATAATCAGAGGTAGAGCAATGAGTCTTTCTAAAATGCACTTGCTTCTCGCTGCTGCCGCTGGTGCCTTGCTTGTGCAGGGTGCGCATCAGTTGACGACGGATGATTCGATGAATCATCAAGTGGCCCTACTGGAAGATCGAATTAAAGACCTGGAAATACTGCTCGCAAAAAAAGAACAGGAGCTGCTTGATGCGCGTCTGTTTGTATTTGATTCCGAGGCTCCCCGACCTGTCGCAACCAAAAAAATATCCGCTGGCGCTCCGGCTGCAACAACTGCAGATAAAACGACACCAGCAACAACCGGTCAGGAGGTTGTGGTCACTGAACAGACCATGCTGAGAGATCAGGCCGTCCGAGACCTTATTACCCAGACCGACCAGGACCCCCGTTCCTTTACCGATAAAGTAACCGAATTTCTCGGCAGTAACCCGAGCCGGGAAGATCTCGCCATTGCCAGCAAAAGTATTTATGACCTTGCCGACAATGCAACGATTCTGCCTGATTACGCACTCACCTCGCTGTATCAGAATCAAACTCATCCGGATATCAAACGCATTGCAGCGCAGGTGATGTCGATGCGTGGCGACAACACCCTGATTGAAAAACAAATCAACGAGGCGCAGTCAGGTCTCAATAATCCCGACCCGACAGTCCGTCAGAAAACACTGACTGAGCTGGCGAAGACTCGCTACCACAGTGCAGCCAATGTCATTGCTCCGCTGCTGCAGGATAATGATATCGGTGTAAAACTGGATGCCCTTCTCGCACTGCGCGCGACCGGCAATGAAAGTCATGTTTATCTGGTGGAAAATCTGGTTAATCACCCGGACCCGTCGGTGAGCTGGTTAGCGAAGGATGTGATCAATGAGTTACAGATGCTGAGCGGTCAGGCACGTACCCGCATAGCCAGCAGAGATATCGTGGCAGAACTGCCAGTAGTTGAAGCTCCCTGAATACGTGATGGTTAGCATGCATATAAACGGTGGACGGCCAGCCAACGTTTGTATGCATGCTCTTTTTTTCTGAACTACTTCTTATCTTTCCCCATCGGTTTCTGCGCTGACTTGAACAGAAATGAAAAGTCCGATTTGGTGTCGCTCTTCGCCAGCGTGGCCATGGCGTGACAGCCCATACAGCTGCTGGTGGCCTGGGTATAACTTTCCATGGTGACGTTGGCAGCCAGAGCGGGAACCGGCTGGCCCAGCGGATCTTCCGCATGATCCGGAATCGAAGCCCGTTGAGTGGCAACCAACTGATAATGGCGAAACACCGTCTGTGTCAGATTGCGTTGCGCAACCGCGTTGACCTTCTGCGTTTCTGCTGCCAGAGGCAGGACGCGATTCAATGGGTCCGGTGTAGTAATGGTGACGCCCTCTTTCGGCACACAGACCAGCTGGTTATCCCGTTGCTGCCACAGACAGGCTGCGTGGTTCAGGTTCATCGCCGAGGCCTTCTCATTAAAATATGAATAGAAGACGCCTTTGGCTGGCTTATCAACCCATCGGCCGTCGACATTTTCTTTGGGTGGCACATTGTCCAGGTGTTCGAAGGTCGACCATACCCACTGCGGATAACCCTTCGCTTTGGTGGCGATGTGCAGGCCGGTTAATCCGAGGGTAGCAGCGGTGGTTTTACCGGTAGGCTGGCCTTTATCATCAAAGGTTTCCACCTGCGCCTCCATGGTCAGGTAACGGCTCGCATCATCCTGCTTGGTCAGCACGCGCCAGCTCGCCTTGACCGTTGCAGCCGTCTCAGGAAAGCGAATCTCCTGGGCCTGGCTTACGACCTCGGCGTTGTAGAGTTTTTGCTTTACCACATAATCGTAAGCCACCTGGTTGGTGTGGATTGAGTAATAGGTCGGATTTCCCCGCTGATCGATCAGCCAGCCACCAACCGCCTGATCAACAAAGCCAATCACACCGGTGTTCTTCAGTACGGGGATGTTGATCAGACTGAGACGGGTGTCCGGGCCGCCTTTCTCCCACGGGCCGGGGTCGGCTGCATCCGGCAGAAAAATCTGGTCGATGGTCTTATAGGTCTGCCACACCGAGGGCTGTCTGGCATCGATGGGTTGATCGCAGTCGGGTTGTCCCCGTTGAGCGGATTTGGCGGGTCTGTTTAACGCAATAAACAGCTGCCAGCTGTAACGATCGAAATCCTCCTGGCTGGCTGAGGGTGCCGGTGCCTGGTCGGGTGGCGTGCAGGGCCAGGTCCATTGTTGATCGGTAGCGGTTTGTTCGGCGTGGGCTGTCAGGCTGCCCATTAACGCCAGTAACGCAACACCATGGCTGAGTTTGTACATTATTATTGCTCCAAGCTGGTTGTTTTAAAAAATCCTGCGCTGCAGAACCACGGAAATCCTGCAGTGTAAATCTCGCTGCAAAACCTCGCCTTGGTCAGAGTCACAACCCCGTAAAATAGCGGCGGTTCTGATGCGGACGGGCAAGGAGCGATCAAGCCGACTCGATTGTCAGCGGAAGGGAGATGATCTTACAGGTGGAAGGAATGTGCCAGAGGCCGAAGTGACCTGCGGGAGTTTTCCCGCAGGTAGATTGATCCGGGTTGGTCAGTGCTGTCTGCCGTGCCGGTGATACCCGTAATCGCGCCGATGCGGCTGTTGCTGATGGCGGTGATCAAGGGCGCGGTTCTGTTCATCGTAATACCGATTCATCCGGTCCCGTTCGCGGTTGAGTCTGTCGCGCTCACGATTCAACGCATCACGTTTCTGATTGGCGATATGTGCGATGGCCTGATGGTCACCATGACGCTGACGACTCTGCCAGCGATCTATCTCACGGCCTTCCGCATCCAGGTTGCGCATCATCGCATCGAACCGCCGGTGCATCGCTTCCCGCTCGCGATTGATCTGGGCTCGCTCCTGTTCCACCCAATGGTGGTCATGGGCAAACGCCGGCGCCGCAACCACTAACCAACCCCACACAACCAACAATCCAGCCAGTACCGTCAGTATCTTTTTCATGGTTAACCTCCTGGTGTTTACCTGCAAGTTAACCGGGCTTTGCTGAACAACAGCTGAAGAAAAAGTATGCGTTAAATGGGAATTGTCATGTTGGACGGCTGTAAATAATCGCGTGGAGTTCAGCCACCCTGAACTCCTGCAGGGGCAGCGCGGCTAAACCTGGTTCTGCGTATAAAGCTCTACAGTAACGTGCGTAAGCTCTTCATGAACACTCAGAAGATCCCGAAAATAATCCGGTGAAACTTCAGTGGCAGTCTGCAGGCTCAGGATGCATGCGTAGCTGCCTTTGCCAATGCGCCACACATGCAAATCAATAAGGCGGGCAGCTATCGGGCTTTGTGCGATAACTTCGCGCACTTCATCGGTGATGGGTGCTCCCATCTCTGCATCGACCAGCACGCGGCCGGATTCCTTCAGCAGGCCGATCGCCCATATCGCCACAAGTGCTCCACCAACGATGCCCATCATTGGATCAAGCCAGGCTGCACCCCAGAGTTTGCCGCCGATCAGCGCGATGATAGCCAGCACAGAAGTAGCTGCGTCGGTGATGACGTGAAGATAGGCAGAGCGCAGATTCAGATCCTGATGGCCGTGGTGGTGATGGTCGTGATGTGCGTGATCGTGGTGGTGGTGACTGTGTCCGTCTTTCAGCCACCAGGCGCAGATTAAATTAACCACCAGACCCACCACCGCGATGATGATAGCTTCGTTGTAATGAATTTCCCCTGGCGAGATCAGCCGCTCGATAGAGTGATAGAACATCATCACCGCAACCATCAACAGCAGAATCGCTCCGGTGTAACCACCGAGCACCTCAATCTTCCAGGGCCCGAAGGTGAAACGAACATCACCGGCAAAATGGCGGGTGAGCCGGTAAGCCAGTAAGGCGAGGCCCAGGGCCAGGACGTGGGAACTCATATGCCAGCCGTCAGCCAGCAGTGCCATGGAGTTGAAATACCAACCGCCACCAATCTCAATGATCATCATGACCAGCGTGAGAACCAGCGCGCGTAACGTATTTTTTTCGGCAAGCGGATTATGTTGATCAAGCGTATGCGAATGACAGAGGCGTTCTGGCTGGGTCATGAGTTTTACCATAGCTGCGACGGGGACTGTGGGTATGGTAAACCTTGGTTGGATCTGCAGGAAC
>Ga0065721_10005992_pt1 | contig 19890 bp, 14 predicted proteins | sample Mesricmetagenome_FD_59108 | JGI IMG/M metagenome (GOLD analysis project Ga0065721, IMG submission 59108) | Mesophilic microbial community from rice straw/compost enrichment Sample: eDNA_1 v2 (version 2) | ecosystem: Engineered > Solid waste > Grass > Composting > Bioreactor | place: USA: Davis... | reverse complement strand
TAAGTTATACGTCAACTGGGAGGACAGTGAACAAGGCGGTGACTTCGATCAGGACATGTGGGGCGTTATTAATTATGTTGTTACAAATAATAAAGTTACCGTTACAACCCAGGTGATCGCCCAATCTACCGGTGACCCCATGGGCTTTGGGTATGTGATCAGTGGAACAACGGATGACGGTTTCCACGTACATTCAGGCGTAAATGATTTCCGTTACGAGAACAGCTGTACAGCCAACACCGGCTCCCGCTGCACCTGCCGTACATCAGGAACAGAGGGCGCGTGCAATAGTACACACGCAGGTGCACGTTCACAGGAATACACCATTGGTACATCGACAGCCAAGCTTTTAGAACAGCCCTTATATTACGCTGCTAAATGGGGCGGGTATCTTGATGACGCGGCAACCAATCAACAAATTGCCGCAGCCGATCCAGAAACCTACTTTTTTGCTACAGATCCGCGGCAGCTTGAAGCATCGCTTCGAAATGCATTCGCAAGTGTTGCGGATAGCATAGGATCTGCGTCAGCAGTTGCAACGAATTCAACACGCCTGTCAGAAGGTTCGTTCCTGTATCAGGCTCGCTTCAACAGTCGAGATTGGTCAGGAGAGCTGTTGGCATATCAATTTGATGATCAAGGAGGTGTTGAGGATCAATCTATCAGCACTAATAGCACCTTGCATTCGGGCTCTATAAATAGTGCCACGCGTACTGTCTATACATACGACGGGTCCGAAATGGTGAGCTTTGAATGGGCGGAGCTCAATGATGCCCAGAAAAGCTATTTGAGAGATGGTGATAGCGAAGCTATTGGACAAGCTAGAGTTAGCTGGATACGAGGCGCAGTTGTTGAAGGCTTGAGAGAAAGAGAGAAAGTAGGTGCAAACCAACTTCTCCTGGGCGACATTGTCAACTCCAGCCCGGTTTATCTGGGCGGAACTGACATGCGCTATGACCGTTTGCCCGGTACGGCTGGTTCTTCTTATAGAACATATCTGCAAACGAAAAGAGATCGGGCTCCTCATGTATTCGTCGGAGCGAATGACGGAATGCTTCACGCATTTAATGCAGAGACGCTGGAAGAAACATTTGCTTACATCCCTGCCGGCGTATACCCCAAGTTGGCTGCCATTACTAAAACTGGGTATGGCCGGGGTGGGTCTGGTAACCCGCACCAGTATCTGGTAGATGGACCGATAACCATTGGCGATGCATATATAGATAACGAATGGCGAAGTGTTCTGGTTGGTACATTGGGTGCCGGTGGCAAAGGTGTATTTGCGTTGGATGTGACAGATCCAACCTCGCCGGAGGTGCTCTTTGAGCTTAATGATGTTGCTGATCTTGGATTTGTAGGTGGTACTCCTTTTATCGTACCGTTGAAGAACGGCAATGGAATCAGATGGGCCGTTGTATTTGGCAATGGTTATGAAGCTGGTTCATCAAGCTTGTTCTGGGTTGACCTGGAAACCCGCGTGGTCAATAAAATTACTGCATCAGCTACAGGAGCCGGGCTTTCTGCTCCGGAATTGCTGCCTAACTCTAGTGGAGTGATAGTGGCGGCATATGCCGGAGATCTTAATGGGTACATGTGGAAGTTTGACCTGTCGAACTCCAGTGCGGCTGAATGGAGTGCTGTTGCATTATTTCGTGCAATGACGCCGGGCGAAAACCCTCAGCCTCAACCTATAACTGCCCCACCTACTCTGGGGCTGAATGCCAAGAAAAACAATGCGGTGATGGTTTATTTTGGGACGGGGCAGTACGTTTACCAGAGCGATAACAACGCTAACATTCCGGTGCAAAGCTTTTATGCAATAGTAGATAAAGGTGTTGAAATCGGCGGGCGTGATGATCTGCATGAGAAAACTATTCTCACTGGTAACGGGACCCGTACAATAGGCAATAACGAGGTCGAGTGGTCTACTGTTGATGGCTGGTATATGGACTTTCCTACATCGGGTGAGCGCCTTACGACGCGGCCACTGTTGCTGTATGACAAGCTGATTTTCGCTTCATTGATTCCATCTGCAATTCCATGTGAGTTCGGTGGCAGCAGCTGGATCATGGAGGTGCCAGCTGTTGGTGATAAGTACGTAAACTACTCAATTCTGGATGGAAACACCTACAACAACTTCCTGATCTTAGGTGATTTAGGATTCGGGGTCCTTAATGACAGGTCTGGTGATGGTGGAGAGGGTAATGGTGGAGAAGGCGACGGTGAAGAAAACGGTGCTGCACAATGCCCTGCCGGACAATATCCAGCCAAAGTGATATTCGTAAGCTCGAGTGGCGAGCTTGGCAGTGAGGATGGCTGCATCAGTGGAGAAATGCTGGGACGTATGTCTTGGCGGCAACTACGTTAATGAATCGGATTAAACACATGAAGAAAAGATCAAATGGGTTTACGTTAATAGAGGTGATGATTGTGGTAGCGATTCTCGGCATTCTTGCTGGGATAGCTTATCCGAGTTACATGGAGTCGGTTAGAAAGAGTAATAGATCTGATGCAAAGGTAGGGTTGAGTGATGTGGCGCAACGTTTACAGCGTTGCTTCACCGCCTACAGTGCCTACAATAATGCCAACTGTGGTGCTGCGACTGCATACAATGATGGAGCATCCACGGCAACGCCCGAAGGTTTTTACAGCATAACGGCCGCTATCAATGCTACTACGTTCACATTGACTGCAAAGCCAGTGGCGGGAACTACCCAAGCCAACGATGCCAAATGCACAGCGTTCACATTATCTCACACAGGAGCCCGCGGAGCCTCTGGCTCTGATGCCGATAATTGCTGGTAAAAGAGGTAATTAATCCTCATCCAACCCCAGCTTCTGCAATCTATAGCGTAACGACCTGAAACTGATCCCTAGCTGCTTCGCAGCTAGGGTTTTATTCCATTTAACCTGCTCCAATGTGTTGCAGAGAATATCTTTTTCCACATCCTGCAGATAATCATCCAGCGATGGGTATTCCGCGCAGCGGGCCGGGTAGTCGACCAGGTTGCTGCTGGACGACTTATGCGGTGCTGAAATTATCTTCAGCGACTGTTGGCCATGCAGTTGCAGATCTTCGGCTTCAATAACGTCGTTGTCGCTCAGGGTAAAAGCCCGTTCCAGAATATTCTCCAGTTCCCGTACGTTTCCTGGAAAGGCGTATTCGTCCAGCCGCTTTAACGCTTCTTTCGATAGGTGAGGTGTGGGCAGGTTCACGGCTTCGGCGAGTTTCTGCAGGAGGTGATTGGCGAGCAGGGGAATGTCTTCGCGGCGCTCACGCAGCGCGGGGACTGCCAGCTGGATGACATTTAATCGGTAAAATAAATCCTGGCGAAACCGGCCTTCCTGTACTTCCTGCTCAAGGCTTTTGTGGGTGGCGCAGAGTATGCGTACGTCAGTCGGAATTTCTTCAGCGGAGCCAACCGCACGCACGGATTTTTCCTGGATTGCACGCAGCAATTTTACTTGCATGTCGAGCGGCAGATCGGCCACCTCGTCGAAGAACAGGGTACCGCCTTCGGCAGCCTGAAACAGACCTGGCTTGTCCTGATGGGCGCCGGTGAAGCTGCCTTTCTTGTGACCAAAAAACTCGCTTTCCATCAGTTCCCTGGGTATCGCACCACAGTTAACGGCGATAAACGGTTTATGCGCGCGAGGCCCCAGCTCGTGAATTGAGCGAGCGACCAGTTCTTTTCCGGAACCGGATTCGCCGCTGATGTAGACAGGAGCCTGAGAACGGGCAAGCTTTTGAATGCTGCGGATAAGATCCTGGATGGCCGACGATTGTCCAATGATTAACGTATCGTTAGGCAGCTTGGTTGCAGGCAACTGGCTGGACTGAATGGCGGTGGAGACAAGCTTGCGTAACGCGGTGAGATTTACAGGTTTGGTGATGAAGTCAAACGCACCGGCCTTCATGGATTCTATGGCGGTATCAACGCTGCCATGGGCGGTAATTACCGCAACCGGCAGGCGCGGAAGATGGTTCTGAATGAAGTCCACCAGCTCCAGGCCGTTGCCGTCAGGTAGGCGCATGTCGGTCAGGCAAAGATCGTAATGGTGCTGGGCGAGGTATTGACGGGCCTCTTTGATGGTAGCGACGCTGTCCGTATCAATCTGCATTCTGCCCAGCGTTATTTCCAGTAATTCGCGGATGTCCGGTTCGTCATCAATAACCAGTGCGCGTTTGTTGTTCATGGCGATACCATCTTGCTATACATTCAGGTGCATTGGATGTTACAGCGCGCGGTCGTGGTGCGCTAACTGTATGTGAAAACAGCTGCTGCCGTCTTCGGTGCGGCGGTAGTGTATAAAAGCCTGATTTGCTTCGCAAAGCTCCTTGCAAATAAACAGCCCCAGCCCTGAGCCAGTATTCTCGGTGGTAAAAAACGGTTCAAAGAGATGCTTAAGATTTTCTTGGCTGATGCCCGGTCCGCTGTCGATGACATTGATAAAAGGACGCTGCAGTTTCTCATCAATACCGATTTCCAGAATGATGCGCGCGCGCNCAGTGCCGGCTTTGCTGTAGCGCAGNCCGTTGTCACACAGGTTGCTGATGACCTGATGCAGCTGACCNGGGTCAAATTGGCCGACGATATTCTGGTCCAGACAAAGAATTCGAATATCAACAGGTTCTGTCCGGCTATTCTTGTACTCTTCAACNAAATGTTCAATCCAGCTGTTCAGGTGCACCTGCTGTGGTTGCGCGGTGCGGCGGCGGGAGAGCTGCAAAACATTCTCAATAATCTGATTCACGCGTTTGCAATGATTGTCGATGATCTCTATGAGACGTCGGTCGTGTACCGAGAGCTGATCGGACTCACCCAATAACTGACTTGCATGGCTGATGGCGCCGAGAGGATTGCGAATTTCATGGGCAATGCTGGCAGTCAATCGGCCGAGAGAAGCCAGTTTGAGCTGTTGGGCTTGCTGGGCAATGGCCCGGTTGTCCTCGACAAAAATCAAGGTGTCGGTATTCTCGTCCGACTCCAGCGGAGCAAAGTTGATTCTGATTTCATCACTCAGACCATTATCAATCTTCAGGATCGGCGAGTATTTCCGCTTGGCCTGCTGCCATTGTGTGACCTTCTGATCCAGGGCTGGAACGTCACGAAGTGTCAGGCGCGAGGTTTGTTCCGGTGGTAGTCCCAGCAGGTTGCGCGCAGAATTGTTCAACAGCTCAATGCCGCGGCTTTTGTTAAACACAACGATGCCGGTCCGCATACGCTCGACGATCATCTGTGCCAGCTTTTGCAGGTGCGCGACGTGTTGCGCCTGTGCGAAGGCTTCTTCGTTGCTGGTGCGGATTTTGCGCGTTAGGTATTGGAATGCAATGGCAATGATAAAGATCAGTGCACCCAGAGAGCCGGCGGAGAAAAATGCTTTATTGTCCAGTGTTGAAGTGAAAGATCGATAGGTGCTTTCGGAGATCACCGCGATACTTGCCAGAGCCGCATAGAAGATCGCTATCTGCCCCCGCAACAACATCCCCCCTGCAGCGACGGCGATCAGCAGCAAATATCCCAAACCATTAAGGATGCCCCCGCTGCTGTACATCAGCAGAATGATGGCCACCAGGTCAATGAATAACAGACTGAACAGCTGCTTTTGCGATGGAAGAAACTCGACCCGCCAGAACATGATCAGGCTGATGAAGTTGATCAGGGTATAGCTGGCGGAGGTATAGAAAAANACATCGGGGTGGTCGCTGCCCAGGACATTGCGTGCGATATCACCCTGGAACATCAGCAACAAAACNGCACCCAGCAGGGTCCGATAATAGGTATACACCCGCAACAGATCNTAAGGGTTGTAGGTTGGGGAATTAATGGCTGATATCTTCATCGGCNAGTCATCAATCTATAGTGGTATTTTTTAATGGATCACGGGTATGAATCGTTTTGCCTAAATGGCAGGATTGTTCGACAATGCGCGCCCCTGCGTACTATACCCCTTGTTACAGGTTCTGTATCAGTCGCGCCATTCATGTCTTTGACGCTAACTGCAACAACACCTTGGGAGACCCCTTATCTATGTCACGTATGACGATCACACTGGCTCAGATCGACACCTTGGTGGGAGATATCCCCGGTAATACTGAAAGGGTCATTGCTGCCGCACGGCGCGCTGTGGATGAGCACAAGGCCGCGGCGATTATCTTTCCTGAGCTGACACTGACCGGATACCCACCGGAAGACCTGCTGTTGCGTCCGAGCCTTGCCCCGCGAGTTGAGCGTGCCCTTGCGCATATCCGGGCGCAGAAGCTCCCGATTGCTGTCGTCCTGGGCTATCCGCGAGTAAAGGATGGTCGGGTATACAACATGGCTGGGGTGATCCTCAATGGTGAGTGGACGGCGGAGTACGCGAAGCAGAATTTGCCCAATTACCAGGTCTTTGACGAAGAGCGTTATTTTGATAAAGGCAGTCAGCCCGTCATCTTTCAATTGGGACAGGTACCGGTGGCCTTGAGTGTCTGTGAAGACATCTGGCATTCCGAGCCGATGGCGCAGGCAAAAGAGGCGGGGGCCCGGCTCATGTTCAACCTGAATGCCTCGCCATACCATCAAGGCAAGCAAGAGGAGCGGGAGCAGTTACTGGCCATACGGGCCCGTCAGGGTAACATGCCGATAATCTACACCAATCTGGTCGGCGGCCAGGACGAACTGGTGTTCGACGGTGGTTCCCTGGCGGTAGATGCGCAGGGGCAGGTCTGTTTTCGGGCACCCGGTTTTCAGGAAGGGCTATTCGCCTTGAGCCTGGATGTTGATGCCTCAGGGCAGATAACTCTNCCACAACAGGNTATGAGTCCNCTGTTGGATCGGCTTAGCTCAATCTATCAGGCGCTGGTACTGGGCATGCGCGATTACGTTAATAAAAACCGCTTTAAAGGCGTAGTGCTCGGGCTTTCTGGAGGAATTGATTCCGCATTAACCCTGGCGATTGCGGTGGATGCCCTGGGTGCCGACCGGGTAGAAGCGGTGATGATGCCGTTTCGCTATACCTCGGACATGAGCAAGAGTGACGCAGCCGATCAGGCGAAGCGTCAAGGCGTAGCCTACACCTCCATCAGTATTGAACCCATCTACGATGCCTTCATGGCGGCCCTGAGTGACGAATTCGCCGGCACAGCGGTAGATACAACGGAAGAAAACCTCCAGGCGCGCTGTCGCGGTGTACTCTTGATGGCCATCTCCAACAAGAAGGGTTATCTGGTACTTACCACCGGCAACAAAAGTGAGATGGCCGTTGGTTATTCCACTCTGTATGGAGACATGGCGGGTGGCTTCGACGCATTAAAAGACGTGCCAAAAACAGTGGTCTTCGAACTCGCACGCTATCGCAATAGCCTGGGAGAAGTGATCCCACCGACAGTCATCAGCAGGCCGCCCTCGGCGGAACTGGCACCGGGGCAGAAGGACGAGGATAGCCTTCCGCCGTACGAGATTCTGGATCAGATCCTGGCTTTGTATGTTGAGCAGGATTACAGCGCCGAAGCCATCATCAGCCGCGGCTTTGAGCGGGATATCGTTGAACGGGTAGTGCGGCTGGTCGATATCAATGAATACAAGCGACGCCAGGCGCCCATCGGTGTACGTATATCGCAGCGGGGTTTTGGACGGGATCGACGCTATCCCATCACCTCTGGCTGGAAACCGGGGGAGTAGAGGAGCACGTTTTTAAGGCGAAAAAAATCCGGGACTTGCCCGGATTTTTTCTAGCTGCGATTTGGTCGAGCCGGTTTTTTATATTCGGGGTCATAGAGCTCCCGCGTATCAAAGCCAGGCGGGTCACGCTTGTCAAACAAGCCGAACGTAAGGCGGCTGATCCATGAGCGCTCGTCACTGCCGTAACGGAATCGCTCATTGAACTGGCCGTTACTGTCCAGAACCGGATGATTGGGATAGTTGGTGCGAAGAATCGCCAGTATCTGCTCCGCCGAATCCTCCATCTTCAGCTCCTTATAGCCTTGTACCATCACCGCCAGTGCATCGGGGATGGCTGGTGTGCGCGGGAAGTTTTCCAGTACGTAACGCCCCCGGGCTGTGGCAGCCAGATAAGCCCCTCGTTTAAAGTAATAGTTGGCCACGTGGATTTCGTAGCGGGCCAGCAGGTTGCGCAGATAAAGCATCCGCTTCTTGGCATCTGCGGCGTAAGGNCTGTCGGGATAGCGATTCAGTAANTGGGCAAAGTTAGCCAGAGACTCACGGGCTGCGCCGGGATCACGCATAGTNAGGTCGGTGGGTAGAACGCGTTCAAACATGCCTTTGTCCTTGGTAAAAGCGCTCAAACCCATCATGTAATAGGCGTAGTCGGCATTGCGGTGCTGGGGGTGCAGGCGAATGAAGCGGTTAGCCGTAGCAATGGCGGCATCCGGATCATTGGACATATAGTAGGCGTAGATCAGCTCCAGCTGAGCCTGTTCTGCATAGGTGCCGAAGGGGAAGTTCTCTTCGAGAATCTGCAGATTCCTGATCGCGGTTTCCCATTGGCTGCGATTCAGCTGGGTCGTCGCTGCGTTGTACAGATCTGCCTCCGTGGTGTACTCGGGTTCTTTAGGGGTACTGGAGCAGGCCGTCAGCAGGATCAAGGCGCTGAGTAGCAGGAAGTGCATAACTCGCATAGTGGTTTAAACTCGCATCTCGTTTCAGGAATTTAGGCTGCTATTAAAGTAGCGGCGGGTATTTAAACACAGAGCTTGCCGATACCAAAGGGGCAATCACCGTTCTGCCCGGGCGTGTTGCGGACCCCTGCCGGGAGTATTTATTCTGGCTCCAGCTTTTGGATCGCTCATGGTGTAAGCTGAGCGACTTTTTTACGTCAGAGGTTTTGCCAAGCAATGAAAGAAGTGCTTCAACACAGCGCCCAGGTGCCGCTCACTATGGGCGGCATGCGGTTCGACCAAGTGGCCTCGGAGTTGTTCCCCGATTTTTCCCGCTCGCGCCTGCAGACCTGGATCCGTGACGGCCAGCTGACGCTCGACGGCCGCGCCGCCAAACCTAAGGAAAAACTCATTGGCGGAGAACATCTTGAGCTGCGGGCTGAGCTCGAAGCGCAGGGCAGCTGGGAGCCTGAAGCCATCGACCTCGACATCATNTACGAAGACGATCACCTGATGGTGATCAACAAGCCNGCCGGCCTGGTGGTCCACCCCGCAGCGGGTAATCAGACGGGCACCCTGTTAAATGCCTTGCTGAATCACTGTCCGGATCTGATTAACGTCCCGCGCGCCGGCATCGTTCATCGTCTGGACAAAGAGACGACGGGATTAATGGTAGTTGCGAAGACCCTGCAGGCCCACGCTGATCTGGTTGAGCAGCTGGCGGATCGCACTGTCAGCCGCGAATATGAAGCTGTTGCTGTCGGTGCAATGACCGGCGGCGGTACAGTGGACGCCCCTATGGGACGTCATCCGACCCAGCGTAAGTTGATGGCAGTGTTGAGTCACGGCGGTAAGCGAGCAGTTACCCACTACCGTGTATTGAACCGATTTCCTCATCATACCCACATCCGGGTTCGCCTCGAAACGGGCCGTACCCACCAGATCCGCGTGCATATGGCGCACATCCAGTTTCCACTGGTGGGTGACGCCACCTATGGGCGCCGCTTCAAGATCCCTAAAGGGGCTAACGAACACCTGATCAACACGCTCAAGCACTTCCCCCGGCAGGCGCTGCACGCTGCTACCTTGGGGCTGGAGCATCCGCATACCGGTGAATACTGTGAGTGGTCCTGCCCCTTGCCGCAGGATTTTCAGCAATTACTGGCAGCGCTTGAACAGGGATATGACCGGGACGATCAGGAATAGGGAATGACAGTCGAAACACCCTTCCTCGCTTTAAACTGGCCTCAGCCCGATGGCGTGCAGGCCTGCATTACCACGCGTCATGGCGGCAGCAGCCTGCCACCCTATGCCAGCAATAACCTAGCCCTGCATGTCGGGGATGAAGCCGCAGCAGTGATGGCGAATCGTCAGCGACTGTGTGAGTCCCTGGAACTGGTTAAGCCTCCACAGTGGCTGGAACAGGTTCACGGTGTGAAGGTAGCCATGGCCAAGGCCGACGGCCAGGCAAGAACCGCCGATGCCTGCTTTACCACGGAGCCAGGTCTGGCCTGTGTAGTAATGACCGCTGATTGCCTGCCAATTCTGGTGTGTGATCAAAAGGGTACCCAGGTGGCGGCTATCCATGCCGGCTGGCGCAGTCTGGCTAAAGGAATCATTGGACGCACGCTGCAGAAGTTTACGGGTCCGACGACTCAGCTGCTGGCCTATCTGGGACCGGCTATCTCCCAGCCTCATTTTGAAGTGGGCGTTGAGGTGCTGGAAGCTTTCTTCAAGATGGCCCGCGATGGCCAGCACAGTGACGAGATTGCTCATTCCTTTCGGCCGGGACAGCGGCCGCTGCATTTTTACGCCGATATTTATGCTTTGGCGAGAGCAGAGCTGAAAGCCCTCGGGGTGCATCACGTTTATGGTGGGGATTATTGCACCTTCGCCGACAGTGATCGCTTTTACTCATACCGCCGTGACAAGGTCACGGGGCGTATGGCGAGTCTTATCTGGCTTAGCGAGCGTTAACGAGCCTGCGCGGTCAACAGAACAAAAATTCAGCCGCCAACAAAAACCTCTCGCATTCACCTCCTTGATTTGCCGCAAAGACGCCCGGCATCGGGCTTGCTTGAATTCACCCGTTGCGTCCCCATTTTGAAGTCATTCTCTTACATATCTCTTCGAGGTAATCATGCGTATTGATCGCTTAACCAATCAATTGCAAACGGCGCTGTCTGATGCGCAATCGCTGGCTATCGGGCGTGACCATACCCAGCTGGAGCCGCTTCACGTGCTTCTGGCAATGCTGGATCAGCAGGGCGCAGGCACAGTGCGTCTGCTGCTTAACCAGGCAGGTTTTGACGTGGCGGGCTTGCGAAATGCGTTGCTGAAAACTCTGGAGCAACTGCCGCGGATCAAGAATCCCACCGGTGATATCAATATGTCGCAGGAGCTGGTGCGCCTGTTGAATCTTGCTGACCGTCGGGCGCAGAAAGCCGGTGATAAATTTATCTCCAGTGAAGCTGTGCTTCTGGCAGCAATGGAAGACGGTGACAGTCAGGCCGGCAAGCTGCTGAAAGAATTTGGCAATGTCCAGCGACTGGAGCAGGCCGTCGCCAAGGTGCGTGGTGGCGAAACGGTGGATGACCCTGAGTCAGAAGGCAATCGTCAGGCTCTCGAAAAATACACTGTCGATCTGACCGCACGGGCAGAAGCCGGAAAGCTCGACCCGGTGATTGGTCGGGATGACGAAATACGCCGCACGATCCAGGTGCTGCAACGCCGGACCAAAAACAACCCTGTCCTCATCGGCGAGCCCGGCGTGGGTAAAACGGCCATCGTTGAAGGCCTGGCTCAGCGCATTGTTAATGGCGAGGTGCCCGAAGGTCTCAAGAATAAACGTCTGTTGTCTCTGGACCTTGGCGGATTACTGGCCGGAGCTAAATTCCGGGGCGAATTTGAGGAGCGGCTCAAAGCGGTCATCAATGAACTCAGCAAACAGGAAGGCCGTGTCATCCTGTTTATTGATGAGCTGCATACCATGGTGGGCGCCGGTAAAGCGGATGGCGCAATGGATGCCGGCAACATGCTTAAGCCGGCCTTGGCACGGGGTGAGCTTCACTGCGTCGGCGCAACAACACTGGACGAATACCGTAAGTACATCGAAAAAGATGCTGCCCTGGAACGCCGTTTCCAGAAAGTGCTGGTGGATGAGCCTAATGAGTCTGACACCATCGCCATCCTGCGCGGATTGAAAGAGCGCTATGAGGTGCACCACGGAGTGGATATCACTGACTCCGCAATTATCGCGGCGGCCAAGCTGTCCACGCGCTACATCACGGACCGCCAACTGCCCGATAAAGCCATCGACCTGATCGATGAAGCCGCCAGCCGCATCCGCATGGAGATCGACTCAAAACCGGAAGAGATGGATCGTCTGGAGCGGCGCCTGATCCAGTTGAAGATTGAGCGGGAGGCGGTGAAGAAAGACGAAGATGAGGCAAGCAAAAAGCATCTTGAAAAAATTGATCAGGATATCGCGAAATATGAGCGCGAATATGCGCATCTCGAAGAGATCTGGCGTACCGAAAAAGCGGCGCTGCAAGGCTCCCACGAAATTAAAAGCCATCTGGAGCAGGCTCGTCTGGATCTGGAATCTGCAAGACGTGCGGGCGACCTCGCGCGAATGTCCGAATTGCAGTACGGCATTATTCCGCAATTGGAAAAGCAGCTGGATATGGCCAGTCAGGCCGAAATGATGGAGATGACGTTGCTGCGCAATAAGGTGACGGAAGAAGAAATTGCAGAGGTGGTTTCCAAGTGGACCGGTATCCCAGTGTCCAAGATGCTCGAAGGCGAGCGGGAAAAGCTGCTTCGCATGGAAGACGCGCTGCATAAACGCGTCATCGGCCAGCACGAAGCCGTAGTAGCTGTGGCCAATGCGGTGCGTCGCTCGCGTGCAGGGCTGTCGGACGCCAACCGCCCCAACGGTTCGTTTCTGTTTTTGGGGCCGACCGGTGTGGGTAAAACCGAGCTTTGTAAATCCCTGGCAGAGTTTTTATTTGATACATCCGATGCGATGATTCGTATCGACATGTCAGAATTCATGGAGAAACATTCTGTCGCTCGCCTGATCGGCGCCCCTCCGGGTTACGTGGGTTACGAAGAGGGCGGCTATCTGACCGAAGCGGTGCGGCGTAAGCCATACTCAGTCCTGCTACTTGATGAGGTGGAGAAGGCGCACCCGGATGTCTTCAACATCCTGTTGCAGGTGCTGGAAGACGGCCGTCTGACCGATGGCCAGGGGCGAACTGTAGATTTTCGCAACACGGTGATTGTAATGACCTCGAACCTGGGCTCTGACCGTATTCAGGAGCTGGCAGAGGACAANTCATTTGATACGGTAAGNTTTGACGATGTTGTGAGTGATGATGCCAATAACTCCATCAACAACGAGAANCGTTACAATGCGATGAAAGANGCTGTAATGGAGGTTGTAGGTGGACACTTCCGGCCCGAGTTCATCAACCGTATTGACGAAGTGGTGGTATTCCATCCACTGGGTCGNGAACAGATCCGCGGCATAGCCGATATTCAACTGGATCTGCTCCGCAGACGTCTGGCTGAACGGGACCTCAGCCTGGATCTGGATGAAGAGGTGATGGATAAGCTGGCAAAAGCAGGCTTCGATCCGGTATACGGTGCGCGCCCGCTGAAACGTGCCATTCAACAACAGGTTGAGAACCCTCTGGCTCAGGAGATCCTCGCCGGGAAATTCATGCCGGGAGATACCATCTTCGTGGGAGTCAAAGGTGAGAAACTGGTGTTCTCCCGCAGCAAGGCGGAGTTGCTGGGCGATAAGCGGATGCACTGACTATAAAGGTACGCATAGGCACCAACAAAAAAGGCCATCACATGATGGCCTTCTTCAATAACCAGGTTGCTCAGCAGCTTTCATCAATAGCCTGCTGAGTCGACTGGATTCGTTCCTGCTGCTCCTCAGGGCTCAAGTAATGGAACTCACCATCCTCGCCCTTCACTTTGACGCGGCCGAAGTTCTGCAGTGTCTCCATATTCTTCCGGGCGGCTTCGCAGCGGGTAGGGTCCTTCAGGGCCTGGGCCAGATCCTCTTCGGCCTGGCGCTGAGCTGCAGCTTCAGCTGCGGCTTTGTCGTCAGCCGGTGCCCCTGAATCATAATTTACCGGTTCGCTGTGACCAACCTTGGGCTTGATGACGGTTGTCTGGGTATTTTTAGGGGGGTGCTCGCTGAAATGGGTAATGCCATCTTCATCCACCCATTTATAAATCTTGGCAGCAAAGGAAGGATTCGCCAGCAGAACACTGGCCATGCAAAGCGCGGGAACAAGCAATCGTTTCATGGGCAAGACTCTTTACTCAACACATAATGCATCAACTATAGCTGCTAATCGGCGAAGAGCGGAACAGGAATGATGGAAACTGTGACAGCCTGCCGCTCGGCTTTTGCCCTCGACTGAGGAAATGCAGCCGTAAACGCGGTAATCTCGGTATCTTTTCTTGACTTTGCCTATCATCTTGCGAAAAATTGTCAGTTCGCAAGATGGCTTGTAGATCCAGTCGATAACCTCGGCACCACAGTCTGCTTCCGGTAAGTCACCCGCTTATCGAACCATTCGCAATCGCGGAGGCGCGTCCACCGACGACGTCTGCCCTGCTGCCACCGCAATCGCTACCCGCGCGGGGGCAGGGGAATCTGGTTAATCACACTGTCGATGATGCACAGGGCGGCTCCCATATCGGGGATTAGTCGGGCCTGTGCGTTGCCATTTCTGTTATCGCGCAATTTTTACTCCTGTAACTTGCGCCATTTATGTCTTAAAGGGGAATCTAAAGTGGAAATGCTTTCAGGCGGAGATATGTTGATCCGCGCGTTGCGAGACGAGGGTGTTGAATACATCTTCGGCTACCCGGGCGGTGCTGCATTGCATATCTACGACGCTATTTTCAGGCAGCAAGATGTCAAGCACATTCTGGTGCGCCACGAACAGGCCGCCACCCACATGGCCGATGCCTATTCGCGCTCTACCGGTCGAGTGGGTACCGTGCTGGTGACATCCGGCCCGGGCGCAACCAACGCGATTACCGGCATTGCCACCGCATACATGGATTCCATCCCCATGGTAGTTATTTCCGGTCAGGTCATGAGTCACCTGATCGGCGAAGATGCGTTTCAGGAAACCGATATGGTGGGTATCTCCCGCCCGATCGTAAAGCACAGCTTTATGGTCAAGCACGCCAGTGAGATTCCGGAGATCGTCAAGAAAGCCTATTACATCGCCTCCACTGGTCGTCCCGGCCCGGTTGTTATCGATGTCCCGAAAGACGTGACTCATCCGGGGCAGACCTTCCCGTACGAATACCCGGAAAAGGTCAAGATCCGCTCTTATACACCGGCAACGCGGGGACATACGGGCCAGATCAAGAAGGCGGTACAACTGCTCCTCAGCGCTAAGCGTCCGGTCATTTATACAGGTGGTGGCGTCGTTCAGGGCAATGCGGCCGAATTACTGACCCAGCTGGTTCAGCTGCTCGATTTTCCCTGCACTAACACCTTGATGGGCCTCGGTGGTTATCCGGCTACTGATAAGCGCTTCCTGGGTATGCTGGGTATGCATGGCACTTTCGAAGCCAATACAGCAATGCACCACAGCGACGTTATCCTCGCTGTCGGCGCCCGCTTCGATGATCGGGTAACCAACACTGTCAGCAAATTTTGCCCTAACGCCAAGATTATTCATGTTGATATCGATCCGGCATCCATCTCCAAAACCGTAGTGGCAGATGTTCCTATCGTCGGTGCAGTGGATAGCGTATTGAGCGAGATGCTCGCGCTGATCCAGGAAACGGATGAGCGTCCAGATGCGGAAGCCATTGCTGCCTGGTGGAAACAGATCAACGAATGGCGTGATCGTCACGGGCTGTATGCCAAGCCGCGTTATGACACCAGCTCTGAAAAAATTAAACCGCAGGAAGTTATTACGGCGATCTATGAAGTGACCAAAGGTGACGCATTTGTAACCTCCGATGTTGGTCAGCATCAAATGTTCACCGCGCAATACTACCGGTTCGATAAGCCGCGCCGCTGGATTAACTCTGGAGGTCTCGGCACCATGGGCTTCGGCCTGCCTGCAGCCATGGGGGTGCAGGTCGCCCATCGTGACGCCACCGTTGTGTGCGTAACCGGTGAAGGCAGTATCCAGATGTGTATTCAGGAATTATCTACCTGTACGCAGTATCACCTGCCGGTGAAGATCATCTGCTTGAATAACCAGGCCTTGGGCATGGTGCGTCAGTGGCAGGACATGCAGTATTCCAGTCGTTATGCTGAAAGTTTGTATGAAGATTCCTTGCCCGACTTCATCAAGCTGGCGGAGGCCTATGGTCATGTCGGTATGCGTGTAACCAAGCGAGAAGAGCTCAAGGCGAAGCTGGAAGAGTGTTTTGCCCTGAAAGACCGCGTGGTGTTCATGGACATCATGGTTGATCAATCTGAACACGTATATCCCATGCATGTAGCGCCGAATGGCTCCATGCGGGACATGTACCTGAGCAAGACGGAGCGTACCTGATATGAGACGTATTATTTCTGTATTAATGGAAAACGCTCCGGGCGCTTTGTCTCGTGTTGTCGGTTTGTTTTCCCAGCGTGGTTATAACATCGAAAGCCTGACGGTAGCGCCAACGGAAGACCCAACCTTGTCCCGCTTGACCCTGACTACCTTGGGGGATGAGCATAAGATCGAGCAGATTACCAAACACCTCAATAAACTGATTGACGTTGTAAAGCTTGTTGACCTGACGGAAGGCGCGCACATTGAACGTGAATTGATGCTGGTGAAGGTGAAGGCGGCGGGAGCTCAGCGCGCAGAAGTTAAGCGTTGTGTTGATATCTTCCGTGGGCAGATTGTCGATGTCACCAGTTCTCTGTACATCATTCAGATTACAGGTACGAGTGATAAGCTTGATGCCTTTCTGCAGGCGGTGGGCGACGCTGCCATCCTTGAAGTGGTGCGTACCGGCGTCAGCGGAATCTCCCGCGGCGAGAAAGTGTTGAGCTTGTAAACCTTGTTTGCGTAGCGTTGAAAAAGCCGGTCAACGAAGTTGGTCGGCTTTTTTATATCTCTATTTATGGCGACCCTACGTCCTCTGCCGGCAATTGCTGCCAGAAAGCGCTGATGATGGGGCTTTTTAGGCGCCGTTCCATAACGCAGATACCTAGGTCATAAGGTCCCAGGTCGGGTTGATGGCGCAGTGGCTGGACGCGATCAGCCAAGGGGCTGTTGTCCAGCACAATCTTGGGCAGCACACCTATCCCAAAGCCCAGGCTGACCATACTGACAATTGCCTCGTTACCTTTTACCTCTGCATAGATGTTCGGCTTAATGTGCTGCTGGGCAAACCATTGATCCAGTCGCTCTCGCGCCAGCCCCTCCTCGGATAGAATCATCGGAACTTTTAGCCAGAAATCTCGTGCGGTGGGAGCAGAAGGCTGCCACGCCTTCTCATTCCGTGGAGCAATAAAAATGAGAGGAGAGCGGGCAATCAGCTTGAAACTCAGCCCAGCAGGAAGTTTTTCGGGCTTTGCCGCGATGGCAATATCCTCATTGCCGGCCAGCACCCGCTCTATTGACTGAGCGGGATCACCGGTGTGCAGCTTAATTGCAATGCCAGGATGGCTGACGCGAAACTCGGTAAGAATATTGAAAAGGAAGCTATAGCTCGCTGTTACAGAGCAATAAATGCTCAACTGTCCGCGCAGCTGATCTGCCTGAGCCAGCAGTGATTCCTGATAAGTATCCCATTGCAGTAACACCTCCCGGGCGAACAGCAAAAAACTCTGCCCTTCATGGGTTAACGCAACTGACCGGTTATCGCGCTCAAAGAGGCTAACCCCCAGGTCCTCCTCCAGGTGCTTGATACGGCGACTCACAGTAGAAGGGCTCATATGGCAAAGCGCAGCGGCCCGGCCGAAGTGGAGCGTGTCAGCGAGGGCGCAAAAGAGTTTGAGTTTAGTAATATCCATGATATTGCAGTTTCTGCATCAATAAATTGCGAATATATCATTTTACGCCATGGAAAAAGTTTCCTACACTACCGGCCTTTATTTGCCAGGGCGGTAAGCTTGGCAACCTATCAATGCTCAAGTCTCAGGAGTCAGTCATGCACGTCTATTACGATAAAGATTGTGATCTTTCTATTATTCAATCAAAAAAAGTGGCCATCATTGGTTACGGTTCTCAAGGTCATGCTCATGCCTGTAACCTGAAAGACTCAGGCGTTGACGTGGTGGTTGGGCTGCGCCCGGGTTCTGCAACCGTTAAAAAGGCGGAAGCTCACGGTTTAAAAGTAACTGACGTTCCGTCTGCTGTAGCATCAGCAGATCTGGTGATGATCCTGACTCCGGATGAATTTCAATCACGTCTGTATAAAGAAGAGATTGAACCCAATATCAAGAAAGGCGCTGCACTGGCTTTCGCCCACGGCTTCGCTATTCACTACAATCAAGTCGTCCCTCGCGCTGACCTCGATGTCATTATGATCGCCCCTAAAGCCCCCGGCCATACCGTGCGTTCCGAGTTTGTTAAAGGTGGCGGTATCCCGGACTTGATCGCTGTCTATCAGGATGCCTCAGGCAAGGCCAAAGATCTGGCACTGTCCTATGCTTCTGGCGTAGGTGGCGGGCGTACCGGTATCATCGAAACTACCTTTAAAGACGAAACTGAAACTGACCTCTTCGGTGAGCAGGCGGTACTGTGTGGCGGTTGCGTTGAGCTGGTGAAAGCTGGCTTTGAAACGCTGGTTGAGGCTGGATACGAGCCAGAGATGGCCTACTTCGAGTGTCTGCACGAGCTGAAACTGATTGTTGACCTCATGTACGAAGGCGGCATTGCCAACATGAACTACTCTATCTCCAATAACGCGGAGTATGGAGAGTATGTAACTGGTCCTCGCGTCATTAACGAAGAGTCGCGCAAAGCCATGCGCGAAGCGCTGAAAGACATCCAAAATGGTGAGTACGCGAAGAAATTCATCCTGGAGGGGGCGACCAACTACTCATCAATGACTGCATACCGTCGGAATAATGCGGCGCACCCCATCGAACAAGTAGGAGCTAAGCTGCGCGGTATGATGCCTTGGATTCAGGCTAACAAGATCATCGACAAAACCAAGAACTAAGTTCATGGTCTAAAAGATGTTCCCGAAAAACGCGGCTAAAGCCGCGTTTTTTATTGGGCGCGTCATTGCGCCAACTGTGTACAATGGCGCTCTCGTAGAACAAGAGGTCACATATGACGAACCAAGAGACAGAGCAGAATAAAGGGCAGGAATCTGAGGCCGAGAGCCTGCTGCCGTTCGATGAACACGTAGAAGAGGTTTCTGAAAACGGAAAAAAGGTGCGCCATCGGGGTGTATACCTTCTGCCAAACCTGTTTACTACGGCTGCCCTCTTTGCTGGCTTCTACGCCATTATTGCAGCGATGCACGGCAACTTCGACAGTGCGGCAGTCGCCATCTTTATTGCAATGATATTTGATGGCATGGACGGTCGGGTTGCGCGCCTGACTAACACATCAAGCGCATTCGGTGAGCAGTACGATAGCTTGTCGGATATGGTGTCCTTTGGTCTGGCTCCTGCCTTAGTAATGTTCAGCTGGTCACTCCATGATCTGGGCAAGCTTGGGTGGGCGGCTGCATTTATATATGCAGCCTGTGCGGCGTTGCGGCTGGCTCGCTTCAACACCCAGATTGGCGTGGTAGACAAAAAACATTTTGTTGGTCTGGCGAGTCCTGCTGCTGCTGCAATTATTGCAAGCATTGTCTGGACCTGGCACAACAGTGAGATGGGCCAGCTCGCTGCTATTCCTGCTGCATTAATTACCGCGCTGGCAGGCCTGTTGATGGTGTCCAACTTTCGATACAGCAGTTTCAAGAACATTGATTTCCGGGGGCGGGTGCCTTTCGTAGGAATGCTGTTGATCGTTTTTGTGTTTGCCGTTCTGCTTATTGATCCAGCCAGTGTGCTGCTGACGATGTCGGTTGTATATGGTTTNTCGGCTCCGATTATCTGGATATGGCGGAAGCGGAGTTTGTTCTTCAGTCGCAGAAAGGTTGAGGAGAATCAGCGCGNCGCTGATTAAATGCTCAAGATGAGCAGGGTTTGTTCCTCTTTGGCTGTTAAATGTACGCTTTAAAAAATAAATGAAAAATAAGTGAAAAAAGGAGTTGCAAGGCGCGTTAAAGCGGGTATTATGCGCGCCTCTCCAGACGGGGAGCGGTTGAAAAAGGAAGTGTTGACCGGTTTG
>Ga0065721_10005828_pt1 | contig 19895 bp, 15 predicted proteins | sample Mesricmetagenome_FD_59108 | JGI IMG/M metagenome (GOLD analysis project Ga0065721, IMG submission 59108) | Mesophilic microbial community from rice straw/compost enrichment Sample: eDNA_1 v2 (version 2) | ecosystem: Engineered > Solid waste > Grass > Composting > Bioreactor | place: USA: Davis... | reverse complement strand
GCGATAGCGTTTCGACGAAGCCATAGAAGGAGACGATCAGCGCCAGCGGGTCGGTGAGAGGGTGGCCGGTAGCCGCGAAGGGCAAGGCCTTTGCCGCACCGGGCCGATCACTGGTGAGGAAGGCGAGCGCCCCCTGTCCGGCCAGCTTGTGTGCCATGTCGGCCACCGAGGCTTCCGCAGCGTCGCGCGCGGCCAGCCCGAGCACCGGATAGCCCGGCGTGACGATGGCGACGGGACCGTGCATCACCTCGGCGGCACTATAGGACTCGGCCTGGATATTGCAGGTTTCCTTGAATTTCAGCGCCGCCTCATTGGCGATGGCGAAGCCCGGCCCGCGGCCGAGCACATAAAGGGCATTGTGGCCGTCAAGCGCGCCGATCAGTTCGGACCAGTCGCAGGCCACCGCCCTGGCCAGGGATTCGGGCAGTGCATTGACCGCGGCATTGAGCGCATCGTCGCCGCTCCAGCGGGCGATGAGCGACAGCCCGGCCACGACCGAGGTCACGAAGGTCTTGGTGGCGGCGACGGACTTTTCGAGCCCGGCATGCAGGTCGATGGTGAAATCCGACGCCTCGGCCAGCGGCGAGCCCGCAGTATTGGTGATGGCGATAGTGGCAGCGCCGGAGCGGCGGGCCGACTGGGTCATGCCCACAATATCAGGCGACTTGCCCGACTGGGAAACAGCGATGGTCGCGGCGCGATCGAGCTTGAGGTCCTTGCCATAGATCGAGGCGATGGACGGGCCGATGGAGGCCACGGGCAGGCCGAGCGTCAGCTCGATGGCATATTTGAGATAGGAGCAGGCGTGATCAGACGAGCCGCGGGCGACCGTAGCGACGAGCGCCGGATTGCGCTCGCGCAGCGCGGCAGCAGCGGCGTCGAGCACGGCACCGGACTGATCGAGGAAATTGGCCACGACGCCGGGAATGGCCTCCACTTCCTGTCGCATATAAGTCTGGCTGGTCACGTCTTGCTGCCTCCGGTCGCTGGAGAATCGCCGATCCGCAGTTCGGCGACGAAGTCATAGGTGTCGCCCCGATAGATGGAGCGGGTGAATTCGATGACCCGCCCGGAGGCGAGATAGGAGGTGCGCTCGATATTGAGCCCGGCTGAGCCAGCCGGCACCTGCAGGAGATGCGCATCCTGCTCGCCCAGATTGGCGGCACGAATGCGCTGGATAGCGCGGATGGGCCGGTTGCCCGATTTGTCGAGGTGCTTGTAAAGGCTATCGCCGATACTGGCCGGGTCCGGCAGGATGCGTGAGGAGAGGCTGGCGCGCTCGATGGCCAGGGGCGTATCACCCGTCAGGCGCAGGCGCGAAATGCGCGCCACCTGTTCGCCGGAACTCAGCCCCAGGATAATGGTTTCTTCCGGCGACGGCAGATAAAGCCCACGATCGAGCCATTCGGCCCGCACCGCCATGCCGCGCCGCGCCATATCTTCGGTGAAGGAGGTGAGCTGGGACAGCGACTGCTCGACGCGCTGCGTCTGCGGCGCAACGAACGTGCCCGAGCCATGGCGCTGCACCAGCACGCCATCCTTGACCAGTTGCAGCACGGCCTTGCGCACGGTTACGCGCGACACGTCGACCTTGGTGGCGAGATCACGTTCGGAGGGCAGCGCATCGCCCGGATTGATAGCGCCACTGTGGATGGCGTCCTCAATCCAACGCTTGAGCTGGAGATAGAGCGGCCCGCCGGAGGGCAGCACGACGGGCCCCTCGGCGAAGAAACTGTTCGAGACGTCGGCCACTATTCCCCCCTCGCCTTGTTACGATCAGCGGTGCATTGCATATCACTAAAAGTCCGCGGTTTGGCCAAGCCTTGCTCCTTCGGCCTTATAATACCAATAAAATACCATTCACCAAGCCCCAAATCGCATTTCTGCACAATCAGGGCATGGTTCTGGGGCAATTGGCGTTTTGGCTGATCGCTCGCCGTTCGGGGAACCCGATTCCGTCCGTCATGTAGACAAGTGGTATTTTTTTGGCATTATTGCCGCGACTGGAGAGTGGCATGAGCGCAACCCGAACCGAGATGACCCATGCCGAGGCGCAGGGCTTCGATACCAGGCCCCCGCAGGAAGCGCTGGCGATTCTCGCCCGGGCACAGGCCGAAGCGGCACAGGCGGTGCAGCAGGCGGTACCTGATATTGCTCGGGCGGCACGACTGGCGGCCGATTGCGTAGAGGGCGGCGGCAGGCTGGTCTATGCGGCGGCAGGCAGTTCTGGCCTGATGGCGCTGGCCGATGCACTCGAATTGCCGGGCACCTATGGTTTGCCGCGAAACCGCATCAAGGTCCTGCTGGCCGGCGGCCTTGCCGCACTCACCGAAATGGAAGGCGGTCCGGAGGATGACAGCGATGCGGCGCGCGCCGAGATCGCGGCCGCCAAGGTGGGCCGCGGTGACTGCGTCATCGCGCTGACCGCCAGCGGCTACACGCCCTACCCCATGGCTGCCGTCGAGGCGGCCCGGGCTGCCGGCGCCAAAACCATTGGCATCAGCAACAATGGCGGCGCGGCGCTGTTCGACCGGGTCGATGTGGCCATCTGCCTGCCGACGCCACCCGAGGTGATTGCCGGCTCCACCCGCATGGGCGCCGGCACGGCGCAGAAGATCGCGCTCAACATGCTCTCCACCATGATGGCGATTCATCTTGGCCATGTGCATGACGGCTATATGGTCAACCTCATCGCCGACAATATGAAGCTGCGCGGCCGGGCGCGGCGCATCGTCATGGCGGTAAGCCGGGTATCCGAGGACAAGGCCGCCGCGGCACTGGAACAAGCGGGCGGCGCGGTGAAGACGGCGATCCTGCTGGCGGCGGGAGCCGATGGCGTGTCTGGCGCGGAGCGGCTGCTGGCGGATAATGGCAACCGGCTGCGGCCGGCGCTCAAGGCGCTAGGGCGCTCCTGACCTCTCCCTCGGGGGGAGATTCGGAAAGCTGATTGGCGCAGCGAAGCACCGGACCCGCCACCAGCACACCTGCATCCAGTTCCACCGCCGAACTCACCCGGAACGCGCTGCTCTCGCCGGGCAGCAGCGTTACTGGCACGTCGTCTGCGCTGGCGTCAGGATGAATGCGGTCTGCGAACAGGCACAGGTCCTTCAACAGGCTCGAGGGTCCGTTTGTGGAGGGGCATTTCGGCCTTCGGCCTGGAATCAGGCGATATCGTCTTCGCCGGTCGTGCCGCCTTCGCCTTCCCAGGCCTGGATGCGCTTGACAGTCTGGCGCGGGAATTTGAGCCGCACCCCGGCGCCGACCCCATTCTGTTCGGGCAGGAAGACCACGCCCGCCTCTTCCAGCGCCGCCCGGATGGCGCGCTGGCAATCGGCGTCGGGCCGCAGCGTCTCGGATTCGAAGCGCTCGATTTCGCTGGCGGGTACGTTGGTGGCTTCAGACAAGCCAGAAATCGACCAGCCGATCAGCGCCCGGCCGGCGCGGCTTTGCGGCGCGGTAATGGGTGGCGATGGCTCGGTCATGGCAATGCTCCTCGGCTGACGACAGCAAACATCCTACCGGCTTTCCTGCCAAGCGGCGAAGGTGCCGCAGCACAAAAATCGCAAAAATCAGCATGCGGCATGTCGAAACGCCGGAACACCGCTCGTCGCCTTGACGAAGAGCCAATCAAGGAGGACTACCAAATGACCAATACCCTTCCCACCCAGGATACCGACCGCGACCTCGTGCTGACCCGCGTGCTCAACGCCCCGCGCGACAAGGTCTTCCAGTGCTGGACCCAGCCCGACCTTATCAAGCAGTGGTTCGCGCCCAAGCCCTGGACGACGCCAAAGGTCGAGATGGACCTGCGCCCCGGCGGCGGCAATGTGATGACCATGGCCGACGAAAATGGCACCGAATATCCCAATGCCGGCCAGTACCTGGAAATCGTGCCCAACGAAAAGCTGGTCTTTACCGATGCCTTCACCGGCGACTGGGCGCCATCGGCCAAGCCCTTCTTCACCGCCATCCTGACCTTCGAGGATGCGGGTGAGGGCAAGACGCGCTACACCGCCGTCGCCCGCCACTGGACGGCCGAAGATGCCGCTACCCACAAGCAGATGGGCTTCCACGAAGGCTGGGGCATGTGTGCCGCCCAGCTCGAGGAACTGGCCGCCCGCATCTAGCCTCGCTCCATACGTCGCCAGCGCCATCAGGCCCACGGATCACCGCCGTGGGCCCTTCTATTTCTCCCCAGGGACGTCGCGAGGCGATTTTGGTACAAATATTCTATCTATAGAATGCAATGCAGAAGCCGTTCGAAACCGGACGCGTGCACCGCGAGGCCGACGAAATACCTCCGCGCGATGCACTTAAAGGTGCCTTAGACTCCGGCCATCGACAATTCGCAGCCCGGTCTCGCGCCGCGCTGACACCCAGGCATGACGCGTTTGCCACAGGTTACGTGTCCGAACAAATGTTCAATTTTTCCAGATGATTGCGCTGTCACATCTCAAATCTATGACGCGCCGGGAAATCCATATCGAGGCGACTGTTACACGACTGTCGCAGAGCTGTGATTTTTACGCTGGGATCGTTGCGTCGCACGGCGGCGGGTTTCCGCTTGCATAATTTTCCGACCGGTAGTTAGCTTTCGCCCGGGAGAGGTCGACGCAAGATCGATGAAACCTGCAGGCGGAACTGACCGTCGCGTGGAACATCCGTTCCAATGAACGGACTTTGGGAGATAATGATGAAAAGGCGTGATTTCATGCTCGCTGCCGGCACGGCTGCCGGCGCCCTGATGCTGCCCCGCATGTCCTTCGGCGCCGAAGGCGTCATTGACTGGTACACCAGCTCGGACAGCAACATTCTCGATTTCTGGACCAATACGGTGAAGCCGGCCTTCGAGGCCGCCAATCCGGGCCTTTCGATCAACCTGGTCGATGCGGGCGACGGCGCCGGCGTGATTGCCATTGGCGAGCGCGCCATTGCAGCCAAGCAGACTGGCACCGATCCCCAAGCGGACTTCTTTGAATCGGGCGATGCCCTGCTGCCGGCCGGCGCCATCGAAGCCGGCGTCTATACCAACATCAAGGAAGCCGGGCTTTCCAATTATTCGAAGGTCAACCCGCTGGCCATTCAGTCCGACTATTCGCTGCCCTATCGCGGCAGCCAGGTGTTGCTGGCCTATGACAGCACCAAGCTCGATCCGGCCAATGCGCCCAAGACCTGGGACGATCTGGTCGCCTGGATCAAGGCCAATCCCGGCCAGTTCGTTTATAACCGCCCCGACAAGGGCGGCTCGGGCGGCAACTTCGTGCGCCGCGCCATCCACCAGGCCAACGGGCTCGACCCGTCCAAGTTCACCGTGGACAACTATACCCAGGAATTCGGCGACGAAGCGCTGGGCAAGGCTTGGGAACTGCTCGCCGACATCGCGCCGTCGCTCTATGACAATGGCGCCTATTCGTCGGGCAATACGCAGTCGATCCAGCTGCTGGCCCAGGGCGTCGTGACCATGGCACCGGTCTGGTCGGACCAGATCCTGCAGGCGATCGACCAGGGCGTCCTGCCGGACACAACCGGCCTCGTCCAGCTCCAGGACCTGGCGCTGTGCGGCGGCTTCACACGCTCCATCGTCATCGAAAACGGCGTGAACCGCGATGCCGCGCTCAAGCTCGCAGATTTCATCCTCTCGGAAGACATCCAGAGCGCCATCCTGACCGAGCTCGGCGGCTTCCCCGGCGTGTCCTGGGACTATGTCTCGGCCGAACTGCGCGAGCGCTTCGCCGATATCGTGCCGCAGACCATCCCGACCTTCCCGGGCGGGCCATGGGACTCGGCCATCAATGACGGCTGGTACCGCAACGTTGCTCCGAACGTCGATCGCAACTCGTGACCGACGCCGCTGACGGAGCGGCACGTCCGCTCATGGAAACCACTGGTGAAAGCAGGAGGCCAACCGGCCTCCTGCTCGTCGCCATCCCTGTCCTGCTGATGGCCTGGCTCATCATCTGGCCGATCTTCAGCGCGATAGGCCGCACCATCTGGCGGCCGGATGCCGAAGGGGTGCCGGGCTTCACGCTGTCGAGCTACGTCTTCTTCTTCTCGGACCAGTACAGCATCAACAACCTCCTGGTGACGCTGTGGACGACGGGCATGTGCGCTCTGCTGCTGCTGGTCATCTGCCTGCCGATCGCGCTTTATCTGCGCTTCTCCTCCGGGCGGATGCCGGCCTATGTACAGGCGCTGGCCATTTTCCCGATGTTCGTGCCCTCGATCATCCTGGCCTATGCGTTCATCCGCGTGCTGGGACCGAACGGCATGGTGGATATTCTGCTCAATGCTGTGGGCCTGCCCAAGATCCGCACGCCTTATCTCACGCCCTGGGGGCCGGTGATCGGTCTGGTATGGGACAATATTCCGCTGACCGTGCTGATCCTGCTCTCGGGCCTGGGCAATGTCGCCAATCACGCCATCGAGGCGGCGCGCGATGTGGGGGCGAACCGGCTCCAGGTCTTCTGGCATATCGTTCTGCCACGCATTTCCAATTCGGTGCTGGTGGCGATTTCCTTTGCCGTGCTGGGCATTTTCTCGTCCTTCACCCTGCCCTATCTGCTGGGTCCGGCCTCGCCTGAAATGATGGGTCCCTTCATGAACCGCACCTTCCGCGAGGTGAACGACCCGCTCAATGCCATCACGCAGGCGGTCATCACCTTCTGCTTCTGCATCGCCTTCGGGCTGTTCTATGTGCGCTCGGTCGCGCGCAACCAGGGGAAGTGACATGCAGCGCTTCGTTCCTGCCATTTTTGGTCCCCCCAAGGTTGAAAGCCGTCCACCCCTCGATTGGACCGGCATCATCTTCACCGCCCTGCTCTCCGCTGTCGTCGTGCTGCCGCTGCTGGTGGTGGGCACCTGGGCCTTCACCGAGGTCTGGCGCTATCCCAATGTCGTGCCGCAGCAATTCGGCCTGCGCTTCTGGAACCAGACGCTGACCCGCCCGGATGTGTGGGGGGCGCTGACGCTGAGCCTGCAATTGTCCACCGTGGTCACGCTGCTCTCGGCGGTCATCTGCCTGCCGGCGGCTTATGCCTTTGCCCGGCTCGATTTTCCCGGCCGCAATATCCTGTTCTTCTCGTTCCTGGCCGGCCACGCCTTTCCGAAATTTGGTCTCCTGATCGCCATTGCGGCGATCTTCCTGCAACTCAACCTCATTGGCACATTCTGGGGCGTCGTGCTGATCCAGCTCGTGGGCACATTGCTGTTCATGATCTGGATTCCGGTTGCCGCCTTCCAGTCGGTGGACCGGCGCATGGAGGAAGCGGCGCGCGATGTGGGCGCCGGCCCGCTGCGCGTCTTCTGGTCGGTCACGCTGCCCCAGGCCGGCCCGACCATCGCCGCAGCCGTGCTGCTCAGCTTCGTGGGCACTTTCTACGAAACCGAGGGTGCCTGGCTCATCGGCGCGCCGGGTATCCGCACCATGCCGGTGCTGATGATTTCCTTCATCAACAACCAGATGGTCATCCAGTACGGCGCCGTGCTTTCGGTGATGCTCTGGGTCCCCTCTTTCATCGCCCTGATGTTCGCGCGTCGTGTCATCGGCGGCGGCGCCTTTGCCCGCGGCTTCGGCGGCTAGGAAACTGCATATGTCTGTTCTCAAAATCACCGATGTCACCAAGGTCTTTGCCAATGGCAATGTTGTGGCCGTGGACACGTTCTCGCTCGATGTGGCCGATGGGGAACTCGTCTGCCTGCTTGGCCCGTCTGGCTCGGGCAAATCCACTTTGCTGCGTATGGTAGGTGGCTTCGAGCGTCCGACCGGCGGGCAGATCACCATCGATGGCGAAGACATCACCCACCTGCCGCCGGAGAAGCGGCCCACGGGCATGGTATTCCAGAGCCATGCGCTGTGGACGCATATGAATGTGTTCAAGAATCTGGCCTTTGGCCTCAAGCTGCGCCGCCTGCCGGCCGACGAGATCAAACGCAAGGTCGATGCAGTGCTGGAACTGGTCGGCCTGGGGGGCTATGGCACGCGCCATGTGAGCCAGCTTTCGGGCGGCCAGCAGCAACGCGTGGCGCTGGCCCGTTCGCTGGTGCTGGAGCCCAAGATTCTGCTTCTCGACGAGCCTTTTGCCAGCCTCGACCAGCATCTGCGTGAACGTCTCCGCGAGGAAGTGCGCGACATCCAGCAGCGCCTCAAGATCACGACCCTGTTCGTGACACATGGGCAGGACGAAGCCCTCTCCATGGCCGATCGCATCGTCGTCATGCGCGACGGGCGCACCGAGCAGATCGACCGCCCCGACCTGGTCTATCGCGAGCCGCGCACGCCCTTCGTGGCCGGCTTCATCGGCACGATGAACCTCATCGAAGGCAATGTGGCCAATGGCGTCTTCAGCAAGGCCGGCTATTCGACGCTCCTGCCCGTCAGCGACGGGCCGGCCGTCCTGGCCATCCGGCCCGAAGCGCTGGAGCTGGCGGTGGCCGCCGAGGGTAGCCAGGGTAAGGTACATCGCGTTACCGACTACGGCACCCACGGGCTGGTGGACCTTGAACTCAACGACGCGACCCGTATCAAGGCCATGGTCAGCCATCCCGACCTGTTCAAGGCAGGCCAGGGCGTGACGCTGTCGCCAAAAGCCATTGCCGCCTATCGGGACGGCGTGGTTATCCACCGGGCCTGACATGACCGATCCGCTGTTCATTACCCGCAACGGCCACCGCACCTGGCTCAAATGGCATCGCGGGCGCCGCAAGGCGTCCGATCCGGTGTTTACCGGCGCGCGCATCCTCGAAGCCATGCGGCTCGGCGCCAGCGTCGAGGTGGACCTGGTGGTCACCGGTGACAAAGGCATGGCCGTGCTGCACGACATGAAGCTCGACCGGGAAACCACCGGAAGCGGGCCGGTTGCCGCGACAAGCGACGCCGCGATCCGCGAACTTTACCTACGCGGCAATGACGGGGCACCGATCGCCGACAAGGTGATGCTGCTGGACGATCTTTGTGGGTTGATGGCCGAGGGCAAGGTGCATCCCGATGCTCTGCTGCAGCTCGACTACAAGGAGGACGAAACAGTCCTCGACGGCCGGGCCATCGACAAATTCGCGCGGGCCACGAAGCCCGTGGCGGGCAATATCATCATCTCCTCGGGCTCGGCCGCCGCGCTGAAGCTGCTGACAGCAGCCGTGCCGGGCATGCGCAGCGGCTATGACGCCAGCGACGGAGATCGCTTCAAGGATGCCCTGGCCAATGGCACGCTCCAGGCTTTCGTCGATGATGCCGTCGCCGCGCTCGATGGCACCGACCTGATCTACCTCTATTGGGAGATCGTCACCCGCTCGGCCGATGCCGGCTTCGACATCGTCGAGGCCTTCCACCGCCACGGCAAGCGCATTGACGCCTGGACCATCCGCGAGGCCAGCGCAGCGATGAAGCCGCATGTCGAGCGGCTGCTGGCGCTGAAGGTAGACCAGATCACGACGGACGACCCGGAGGGGCTGCTGGCGCTGATGGGGTGAGACGAAAGTACCCCCTCCTAACCTCCCCCTGAAAAGTGGGGAGGAACAGATCGGGCTTTCGGCACGATCCTGCCCCACCCACCAGGCGGCTCCTCCCCCTGTCAGGGGGCGGTTGGGAGGGGGTGTCCGCCCAAAACCCTACTTCGGCTCCTTCCGCGGCACGTCCTTCAGCTTGTCCAGCAAAAACGCATGCGTTGCCTTGTTGGCGACCAGCAGCGTGCCGGTGCGCTCGTAAATCTCCGGCCCCCGCCCCCACCAATCGGTGACGATGCCGCCGGCCTCCTCGACGAACAAAATCCCCGCTGCCGTATCGACAAAGCCCGTTTCCTCGTAATAACCGGTCAGCCGCCCCATGGCGACATAGGCGCAGCTATTGGCGGCGCTGCCGACAATGCGTACGGCGCCGACCGGGGCGCGAATGGCGTCGAGCCGCTCATAGGCGCCGGGATAGAGCGAGAGGCCCGGGGTCGGGAGGCCGGTGCCGATATTGAACAGCCCGATATCGCTCTGCTCGCTGACCCTCAGCCGCTCGCCATTCATGAACGCGCCCTGCCCCTTTATGGCAGTGAACATCTCGTCGGCCGGCGGATTGTAGAGCACGCCGCAGACCGTTTCATTGCCGCGGCGCAAGGCAATCGAGATCGTGTAATGCATGCCGTTGATGAAATTGGTGGTGCCGTCGATCGGATCGACCAGCCAGCGATATTCGTCGCTCTTGTGAACCGGCTCGAATTCTTCCCCGGTGAAGCTCCAGTCCGGATAGCGCTCGAACAGGAATTTGCGGATCAGCAATTCGCTTTCCTTGTCGGCATCGGAGACGAAGTCGGCGGGCCCCTTGATGCCGATCTCGATGTCGCGGAAACGCCTGAACCAGGTCAGCGTCAAAGCGCCGGCTTCGCGTGCGACCGTAACCATGTCCTCGAGGATGGCATCGTAGTTCATTGCTGGCTCCAGATTATTCGGATGCCGTGCTGGGCGAGAGCACGGTATTGGGACGCAGACGGCTCTCGTCGAGCTCGCCCTTGGTTTCGAGGATGGGATAGGCCACCGAGGCCAGGTGCGCATTGATACGCTTGAGGTCTCGCAGGATGTCGAGATGCATCGAACTGGTTTCGACCGAAGCCGGCACACGCTCGCGCACGCGCTGGATATGCGTGCTGGCCGAACGCGCCTCGAGCCGGCGCACGTCCACCTTTGCGGCAACAAGCTGACGCGCCAGTTGCGGGTCGCCTGTCATGAAGACGGTCTGGCTCAACTGCATGTTGAGAATGGTCTTTTCGTAAAGCGCCACGATCTCGGAGAGACCTTCGGTGGAGAATTTGAGCTGCCGCTTGGCAATCTTGCCGGCAACGTCGCACAGCCCGCTTTCGACGATATCGCCGACATGTTCCAGGTTGATGGCAAAGCTCATGATCTCGGCCGAACGCCGGGCATCGTCATCGTCCAGCTCGGTCTGGTCGAGCCGGGTCAGGTAGAGCTTGATGGCCTGGTTGAGGGCATCAACGTCATCGTCTAGCAGCGAGACCGTGCTGCGCGTGGCTGGGCCAGGCTTGCGCAGGGCATCGAGGCTTCCCTGCAGCATGCGCAGCACGATATCGCTGACGCGCAAAGTCTCGCGGGCCGCGGCAGCCAGCGCGATCGTGGGCGTATCGAGCACGGTATCGTCGAGATAGCGCGTGCCGCGCTCGGGTGTCGCAGGCTTCGGGATGGCCAGTGCCGCCAGCTTGCCGATCGGCCCCAGCAGCGGCAGGAACAGGGCCAGCAGCGCCAGGTTGAAGCCGATATGGGCGGCGATGGTCAGCGCGTTGGTGCTGGGCAGGATGGCCTGCAGCAGGTTGGCGGCCGGCACGGCGAAAATGGTGAGCACGATGGCGCCGATGGCGCGGACCACCAGGTTCGCCAGCGTCAACCGGCGCGCCTCGGTACCTTCGCGCAAAACAGCCAGCAGCGGCGGAATGGCGCCGCCCAGATTGGCGCCGGCCACCAGCGTCACCGCCAGCGGTGGCTCGACGATCCCGGCCGATGCCAGCAGAGCCACGAACAGCACGACGGCCAGGCTCGACGACGACACGAAGGCCAGGATGGCCGCGATGATGAGCGCAAAGGCCGGCGCGTCGGCCAGGCCAGAAAGAATGGTGATCATCACCTCGGATTCACGCAGCGGATCGGTGACATTGCTGACCAGTTGCAATGCCAGCAGCATCAGCCCCAGGCCCAGTACGGCCCGGCCGACGCCCTTGCCGCGGGCATACTTGCTCAGCGAGAAGACCGTGACCCCGACCAGGATCATGGCGGAGGCGAACCAGTGGACATCGAGCGACAGGATCACCGCTGCAATGGACGTACCGACATTGGCGCCCAACATCACGGCCTGGGCCATGCGTGGATTGATGGCTCCGTTGCTGGCGAAGCTCGCGGTTATGACGGCGGTGGCCGTGGAGGATTGCAGCGCCAGCGTGGCCATGATGCCGGAGAGGACAGCCGTGAAGCGGTTGCCGGTGCCCTTGGCAATCCACAGGCGCAGCGAGGCACCGAAGGCCCGCATGACGCCAGTCTTGATCATCCGCAGGCCCCAGAGCAGCAGAGCCCCTGCGCCAAGCAGATCGATCAGTTGTATCGTGGAATGCATGTTCCCTTACCGGACGCGTTTAGAACAGGCATTGTACGCCAGTTCACGAGTCTGTCGAATGAATTTACGCGCCAACCAGTTCCGGTTGTCCGGTAACCGTACGCAAATTCAATTCATTCGCCCGGATACAGGCGAAACGATGATCCGGGGCACCATCAAGGGGCGGCATAACCGCGCGGCAGGCCGGTTTGGCATATTGGCAGCGGTCGGCAAAGGCGCAGCCGGCGACCTGCTGGCTCGGGTCCGGCACATGGCCGGAGAGCCGGATGCGATCCGTGCTTTTGCCCACGCCGCGGCCCGGAATGGCGGCCAGCAGAGCTTCGGTATAGGGATGACGCGGATTGCGGAAAATTGCCTCGGTCGTACCGATCTCCACGATCCGCCCGGCATACATCACCGCCACGCGGTCGCTGATATTGGCGATGACGCCCAGGTCGTGGCTGACGAAGAGATAGGTCAGGCCCATTTCGGCCTGCAATTGCTTCATCATGTTGATGATCTGGGTCTGCACCGACACGTCCAGCGCCGACACCGCCTCGTCGGCAATCACCAGGCGCGGATCCGACGCCAAGGCGCGCGCAATGGCGATGCGTTGCCGCTGACCACCGGAAAAGGCATGCGGATAGCGCTCGGCATAGTCGGGGCTCAGCCCCACCCGCGACAGCAGGGACTGCACCTTGGCCTCGATCTCGGCGGCGCTGTACTTGCTGTTGACCTGCAGCACTTCCCCGATGATGTCGCGCACCCGCATGCGCGGATTGAGCGAGCCCGTGGGGTCCTGGAAGATCATGCGGATGTCCGTGCGCAACCGCCTTGCTTCAGCCCCGCGCGCCGTCAGCAGGTCCACCGGCTGATGTTCGCCATCGGCGAAGCGGATCGCGCCGCTATCGGCCCGGTGCAGGCCGACAATGGTCTGGCCGAGCGTGGACTTGCCGCAGCCGCTCTCCCCCACCAGGCCCAGCGTTTCGCCGGGATAGATATCGAGCGAAATATCGTTGACCGCCCGCACCGCCCCGGTCTGGCGCTGGAAGAAGCCGGAGCGGATGGGGAAATGCTTGTGCAGGTCGCGCACGCTGAGCAGGGGTTCGCTTGCCGCCGCCTTATGCGGCGACACCGCTACCTCTGCCGGCGCCCGCAACGGCGTTCGGGTGACCCTGCCAGCCTGCGGGCCATAGGCATGGCAGGCGACCATGTGGTCGTTGCCCAGTTCGGTCTCCAGCACCGAAATCGTGTTGCAGAACCCCGCCACCGCCCATTCGCAGCGCGGATGGAAGGAACAGCCGGTGGGCCGCAAAGCCGGCGGTGGCACCATGCCGGGAATGGACTTGAGCGGCGCCTTGAAATTCCCGTCGAGCCGCGGCATCGAGGCCAGCAGCCCGCGCGTATAGGGGTGCTTCGGGTTCTCCAGCACCTCCTTGACCGGCCCACGCTCGACGATGCGGCCGAGATACATCACCGCCACTTCGTCGGCGATCTCGGCCACCACGCCCAGGTCGTGGGTGATGAACAGCACCGACATGCCGCTGTCGCGCTGCAATTGCGCCAGCAGGTCGAGGATATTGGCCTGGGTCGTCACATCCAGCGCCGTGGTCGGCTCGTCGGCGATCAGCAGGCGCGGCCGGTTGATCAGCGCCATGGCGATCATGGCGCGCTGGCGCTGGCCGCCGGAAAGCTGGAACGTATAGCTGTCATAGCGCCGCTCCGGGTCGGGCATGCCGACCTGTTCGAGCATCTTGATGCCCTCGGCGCGCGCCTCCTTTTCGCTCACCTTGCGGTGCAGCGTCAGCGCTTCGCTGATCTGGTTACCAATGGTGTAGAGCGGCGACAGGAAGCTCATTGGCTCCTGGTGGATCATGGCGATGTCGGCGCCGCGCACATGGCGCATCACCGAACTGGTCGGCCTTGTCGCCGCAATATCGAGCACGTCCCCATTGGCCTGCCGGAGGTTGATCGACCCGCCAGACACCCGGCCGGGGTGGTCGATGACCTGCAATATGGCCTTGGCCGTCACCGACTTGCCGCAGCCGCTCTCCCCCACCAGGCACAGCGTCTTGCCCGCAGGAATATCGAGATCGAGGCCGGTCACCACGTCCACGGAGTGGGCAAAGGTGATTGTGAGGTCGCGGATTTCTACCAGATTGTCCATCAGCCTCAGTCCGAATAGGGGTCGGCGGCGTCGCGCAGGCCGTCGCCGAGGAAATTGAGTGCCAGCACGGCGATGACCACCGCCCCGCCCGGCAGCAGCAGCCAGGGCGCCGACGCGATCGTGCGCACATTCTGCGCCTCCTGCAGCAGCACGCCCCAGCTCACGATGGGCGTACGAAGGCCAATGCCGAGATAGCTCAGAGCCGTTTCCGCCAGGATCATGCCGGGAATGGCCAGCGACACGGTAGCGATGATGTGGCTCAAAAAGCTGGGCAGCATGTGCCGGAAGATGATGCGCACCGGCCCGCAGCCATCGAGCCGCGCGGCCTTGACGAAATCCTCGCTGCGCATGGCGAGGAACCGGCCGCGCACCACGCGCGCCAAACTGGTCCAGCCCAGCACCGACAGAATGATGGTAATGAGGAAATAGACCTGCAGCGGCGGCACCGATTGCGGGATGGCGGCCGCCAGCCCGATCCACAGCGGGATCGCCGGCACCGACTGGATGAATTCGATGAAGCGCTGGATCAGATTGTCGACTACCCCGCCGAACAGGCCGGAAATGCCGCCGATCAGGATGCCGAACAGCAGGCTCAGCGCAACGCCGATCAAGCCGATCGTCATGGAAATGCGCGTGCCATAAATGGTGCGGCTCAGGATATCCCGGCCCAGCCGGTCGGCCCCGGCAACGAAGAACGGCTGGCCGGCCTCGACAGGCCCGAACAGGTGCCGGTTGGTCTGGATGAGGCCCAAGAGGTTGTAACTCTCGCCCTCGACGAACAGGCCAATGGGAATGACCGTTTCAGGATCGGCCACGAAGAGGCGCCGGCCGGAATTGTAGTCGATTTCGGTCTTGTAGGCGTTGACATGGGGCAGGAAGTGCCAGCCCTCGCCATCGTCGCGGCCCCATTGGATCGCCTGGGGCGGCGCATAACTATAGCTTGGGTTGTAGGCTTCCAGCGTCACCGGGGCGAGGAATTCGGGGATCAGCGCCACGACATAGGCCAGGATCACGACGATGCCGCCGGCCACGCCCAGCTTGTGCCGCAGGAATTTCTGCCAGACCAGCGCCCAATGCCCGTCATAACCGCGCCCGCGCTGGTGGGTAGCGGCAATAGGGACGACCTGCCCCGTGGTTTCGTCGAAAGTGCTCATCCGCCCTACCCCTGCTGATACCGGATGCGAGGATCGAGCCAGGCCAGCAGCAGGTCGCTCAGGAGCGTGCCGACCACGACCAGCACACTCAGCATCAGGATGAAGCTGGCGGCCATGTACATGTCCTGCGTGCGTAGCGCGTCGAGCAGCAATGGCCCCGTGGTCTGCAACCCCATGACGATGGCGACAATAGTGCCCCCCGAGACGATCTCGACGAATATGTCGTTCTGCCCGGAAACGAACGGGTTGAGCGCGTGGCGCACCGGATATTTCATCAGCAGGCCGAATTCGCCCTTGCCCTTGGCGCGGGCGGCCGTGACATAGGGCTTGTGCAATTCGTCCATCAGGTTGGCCCTGATAACGCGGATCACGCTGGCCGTGCCGGCCGTGCCCAGCACGATCATGGGCAGCCAGAGGTGGTTGAGCAGGTCCAGCACCCGCTCCCAGCTCCACGGCGCTTCGAGATATTCGGGCGAGAACAGCCCGCCGACATTCATGCCGAACCAGGCGAAGGCGATATACATGACTGCCAGCGCCAGCAGGAAATTGGGGATGGCAAGGCCCAGGAATCCGAGGAACGTCGCCAGGTAATCGCCGGCCGAGTAGCGGCGCACTGCCGAATAGATGCCGATGGGAATGGCCACGACCCAGATGAAGAGCAGGCTCGCCACGCTCAGCACCACGGTCAGGCCAAGGCGAGGCCAGATGACGTCCTTGACCGGCAGGTTGAACGAGAAGGAATAGCCGAAATCGCCGCGCGTCAGCACGCCGGATATCCAGTTCCAGTATTGCACCATGATGGGCAGATCGAGCCCGTAGGCCCGGCGCATGGCCTCCTGTTCGGCGATGGGCATGATATCGCCCTGGGCCGCGCGCAATTCGGCGGTGCGGCTCACGAAGTCGCCGGGGGGAATGGCGATGACAAGGAAGGAGATGAGCGAGACCGCGATCAGCGCGGGGATCACATAGATGATCCGGCGCAGCATGAATGATCCCATGGTCGGTCTCCTTTGCTTTGTGCCACGCCCTCGTGGCTCGAGGCTCGCGAAGAGCTCGCACCTCACCATGAGGGCTACTTTGAACCCGGCGCTCCAGTAGCCCTCATGGTGAGGCGGAAGCGCAGCGACCTCGAACCTCGAGGGCGTGGCACCGAATAAAATGGCCGGCTCCGCAAAGGGAATGAACGAAGCCGGCCAGGGATCGGATGGCCCTTGGCGGGGCCATCCTGGCTCTGGGAGAGCTTACTGCTTGAAGAAGAAAGTGGCGAAGTTGGCTGGTGCCGGGCCCGGATAGAGCCAGCCTTCGATCAGTTCGGCCGGCACGTTGTGCAGGTCGTTCTTGACCGAGCGGTAATAGCCCGCCGGATTGGCGATGCCGATGGTGAGGAATTCTTCGGCCAGCAGGTCGGTGAATTCATTCATCAGCGTCGCCTGTTCCTCGCCCACTGTGGTGGGGATGATCGAACGCAGTTCATAGAGGCGCTGCACATTGGCCGGCGGCTCAACCGGCGCCCAACCTTCCGGCAGTTCGGCATCGGGGTTAAGCCGCAGCATGTCCCAGGCGGCCCAGCCGGACCAGTTGCCCAGTGACCAATAGCCATAGTCGTTCATGAAGCGCCCGAGATTGAGCAGGGGCAGTTGGCCACAGCCATTCTCGCCCACCCACACGGCGGCATCGGCATCGGGCTTGGCCCGGGCATTACCGAACAGCTCGTCCGAGTGGTAGTTGATCGTCACGTCAAGGCCGGCCTCTTTCCAGGTGCGCTCGATGAGCTGGAAAGCATCGACGGTATCGGGCTTGAAGTCGGCATTGATCTCGACGGAGAACTTGAACGGCTTGCCGTCCGGCCCGACGCGAACACCATCGGCACCCATCGGGATGATCTTGTCGAGATGCTCGGCTGCTGCGGCCAGGTCGAACTCGGTGAATTCCTTGGCCAGCGTCTCGTTGTAGAAGGGCGAGTTCGGCAGTGGCGCCGGCTGGAAAGGTTCCCCCTGCCCCAGATAGATCGTGTCGATGATTTCCTGGCGGTTGATCGCCAGGGATACGCCGGCACGGAAATCCTTGGAGCCGAAGACCTGGGCCTTGACCGGATCAGGATGGTTCACCGAGAAGCCGAGTACGGCCGTGTTGTAGTCGCAGCTCGTGGCTGGCACGAGATGGTAGTTGCCGGCCTCCTGGCTGTCGAAGAACACGGCGCGGTTCTGCGGCGTCGACACATTGCGCGGCGACATGGTGATCTGGCCCTGGATGGCCTGCAGGAGCGTGACTTCCGGATCGGCCGCCACGGTCCAGACGCGCTCGTCGATATAGGGGAGCTGCTGGCACGAGGGATCGACGGCGAAGTAATAGGGATTGCGGATATAGGTCACGCGCTCCTTGCCCAGCAGCGTATCGGTGCCAATCCAAGCGTGGATCGAGGGGCGCTCCGGATTGTTGAACTGAGCCGCGTCGTTGTAGGAGCCGACATTGCCCTTCCACCAGGCGGCATAGTCCGTAGCGCCGGCAGCCTGCATCATTTCAGCCACGCCATCGGGATTCAGGTCGATGTCGAACTGTTCCATGTAATGCTTTGGAAATTGGACCGCGCGCTGGCCGTAGGGGCCGGCCATGTTCTGCAGGAACAGGCCATTTGGCTCGTCATAGGCGAAGGTCACCGTATAGTCGTCGACCTTGGTCACGGTGGGTACCGCGCCGTTGTTCTTGAGTTCGCCGCGCGGGCCGCCGGTCATGACCTTGGGATTGTTCTCGACGCGCTCCCACCAGAAGACGATGTCGTCGGCGGTGAAGGGATGGCCGTCGGACCACTTCATGCCTTCGCGCAGGTGGAAAGTGTAGCTGCGGGCATCCTCGCTGATGTCCCAGCTCTTGGCGATGCCGGGCACCACTTCTGAGCCATCGACGCTCCAGCGCACCAGCGGTTCATAGCCGAACTGGCGGATATCGGCGATATTGCCGCCGCCCCAGCTATCGATGAACTGGCCGCCATAGACGCCAATTTCCTCGGCCGGCTGGATCACCAGCGGTTCGAGCGGCAGGCGCTCGGCCACCGGCGGCAAGGTGCCCGCATCGACCATGGCCTTGAGCTGCGGAGCTTCCGTATAGCCGCTGGCGCAGGCATTGGCTGCGTCCTGCGCCTGAACCGGCAACGCGATGGCGCCGGGTAGAGCCGTTGCACTGAGCAGTACCGACGTCGCCGCCAGCATCCGCGTTACGCCGAAACGATCCTTCTGCATATGCTTCCCTCCCACGAAATGAAAACGTCACATCCTCCGAGGTCCGGCCGGTGGGTCTGAGCCGGAAGCCTCACTTCCAAGGGTGCTTGATGCACCTCGTAACTATTACCCACTCATATCGATTGGGTGACGGTATCTTGTAAACGTTTTCAAAACAAGATATGAAAACCGACATGGTCGGAACGGTGAAAAACCGTTAGCGTATAAGGCGCTTATTGACCCCCTGCGTGACTCTCGAGGGTAACAGTGTGGTAACAATCAAGGACGTTGCGCGACTGGCGAATGTGTCGATTGCGACCGTCTCGCGGGTGGTCAATGGCTATGCCCATGTGCGGCCCGCCGTGCGCGAAACCGTGACCAAGGCGATCGCTGAACTGGGCTATCGGCCCAACGGGCTGGCCAGCTCGTTCCGCACGCAGCAGTCCAATATTGTCGGCGTCCTGCTGCGCCAGCAGCGCACGCCGTTCAGCAGCGCCCTGGCCTATGCCATCGAGAACACCATGTTCGACCAGGGCTATCGCGTGCTGCTCTGCTCGACCAATGGCGACGCCGACCGGGAAGAGGCCTATCTCAACACCATGCTGGAAATGCGGGTGCAGGGCGTGATCATCCGCCCCTCCGCCGCCACGGCTCGTACCATCAAGCAGATCAACATGTTGCGCGAGCGCGGCATTGCGCTGTCCTTCGTCGACATGAAGCCCAAGGTCGCGGCCATCAGCTCGGTGGTTTGCGACAACTTTTCCGGTGGCTACCAGGGCATGCGGCACCTGATCGAGCTGGGCCACCGGCGCATCGGCGTCGCCGCCGGCATCGTGGCGCAGAAGGGCGGCAGCAGTGACGTGGGCAGCGAGCGCGTGCGCGGCATAAAGCAGGCCGCCGCGGATCTGGCGACCGATGTCGAGATCATCTGGTCGCCGCCTTTCGACATTGCCAGCTTCGAGATCGGGCGCGAAGTCGGCGACACGATGATTCGTGAGAATCCAGGGATGACGGCGATCTTCGCCACCACCGATATGCTGGCTATCGGCGTCATGCACGCCGCCCACGCCCTCGATCTCGACCTGCCGAAGGACCTTTCCATCCTGGGCTATGACGGGGTGCTGGAATCGACGGTGACCTTTCCCACCCTCTCCACCATCGCCCAGCCAATCCATGAAATGGGCCAGCTCGCCGCCACGACGCTGATCGACCACATGACCGGCGCCAGCAAGTCGCCGCGTCAGGTCGTGCTGGAAAACACGCTCATTCACCGCGCCTCCACCATC
>Ga0065721_10005400_pt1 | contig 19895 bp, 10 predicted proteins | sample Mesricmetagenome_FD_59108 | JGI IMG/M metagenome (GOLD analysis project Ga0065721, IMG submission 59108) | Mesophilic microbial community from rice straw/compost enrichment Sample: eDNA_1 v2 (version 2) | ecosystem: Engineered > Solid waste > Grass > Composting > Bioreactor | place: USA: Davis... | reverse complement strand
GTTACTATGAGTCCTGATGTAAGGTCACTGGACGAAGTTGTAGTGACTGCCCTCGGCGTGCAAAAAGAAACAAAGAAGCTGGGATATTCAGCAACTGCAGTACAAACCGACGAGTTGGTGAAGCACCGCACAACAAACGTGATGGAATCGCTTGAAGGTAAGATCGCAGGTCTCAACATTACACCTCCCGCAGCGGGTGCCGGAGCAAGTATGCAAATACGGCTTAGAGGTCAGGCTGCTTTTGCAGGAGCCAACAATGCACCGCTCTTTGTTATAAATGGTTTGCCTATGGACCAGGGCGCACGTGGCGCAAACGGAACTGGACAGGTTGAACAACGCGATCGCGGTGATAATCTTCAGAACATCAACCCCGATGATATCGAAAGCATGACTGTTCTGAAAGGAGCTACCGCTGCGGCTATTTATGGTGCTCGTGCAGCCAATGGCGCGATCATTATCACCACGAAGTCAGGCCGTAAAGACCAGGGACTGGGAGTAGACTTTACGTCAAGTTACACCACTTCACAACCACTTAATTTTATTAAAGAAATTACTCAAACAGAATATGGAATCGGGACGGGAGGAGTTCGCCCGCAGACTCAGGGGGACGCTCAGTCCTTTGGTCAGTTCAGCTTTGGTGAACGACTTGACGGAGCACCTACTGTCAACTTCGATGGCGTGATGCGTCCCTATTCCGCATACCCCAATCAATTATTCGATTTCCTTCGGACAGGAACAAACTTCACCAATACTATCGGATTATCTGGAGGTGGCGCGAACGGAAGCTTCCGCGTGTCATTCTCAAATACGGATGCAAAAGGCGTTGTACCTAACAACGACTACAAACGCCGAATCTTCAACCTGGGTATTAACCATGATATTACGAAAAAGCTGACACTCTCTGTTAACGTGAACTATGCCAACGAGAAAAATATCAATCCCCCGCAGATCGGGACACAGGGTGATGGAGCAGTTAACTTCTTCGGCCGGATGGGTATTTCAACACCGCTCGAGGCTTATCGCGAAAGTGCAATAGATCCGGCTACTGGTGCCGAATACCGCACGAATGGTTTTATCGGTACAATAAACAACCCCTATTACCAGCTTCAGAAGAAACAATACTTCAACGACAACAGAAACCGTCTGCTCGGTACAACGACACTTCGTTATCAGATTACAAACTGGCTATACGCGCAGGGTCGTTTCAACTATGATCAGGCTAATGGATTTATGGAGTGGAATTCACTGAATGGATCCGGATCGACTACGCTGTTTAATGGCGATGGAACATATCGTGGAAACTATAACATCCGACAAGATCAGACATATGATTTGAACGCTGACTTCCTTGTCGGTGGTAACAAAGATTTCGGGAAGTTTTCTGTCGATGCCAGCTTCGGAGGAAACACATGGCGCACCCAGTTCCAGCGAAACGAACAAAACTCAAGCAACTTCATCGTCCCTGACTTGTATTCGATATCAAACGGTACGCTTCGCAATCAGGGCATCGCCGGATACGTCTTCAATCGTACGCGTGTAAACTCGCTGTATGGATGGGCTGAGTTCGGATACAACGACCTTCTCTTCCTTAATTTTACTGCGCGGAATGACTGGTTTTCAGTCCTGAATCCTGCTAACAACAGCAAGTTTTATCCATCCGTGTCGGGAAGCTTTGTGTTTTCTGAACTGCTACCAGATCAGAACTGGCTTTCATTCGGAAAACTGCGTGGATCGTGGGCAGAAGTGGGAAGTGCCAATGGCGTGAACCCCTATGAAGGCGTACTTCGCTATTCGATCAATGCCAATCAGTTCAACGGTCAAACGCTTGCCGGCGTGAGCGGATCCTTCGCTCCAAACCCTGCTTTGCAGCCCTTTACTGTAACGGAAAAGGAAATTGGTTTGGAAATGCGTCTCTTTAACAGCAAGGTTCTTTTGGATGTGGCTGCATTCGACAAAGTGACCACAGATCAAATTCTTGATGTTACCATATCCAACACTTCTGGATTCAATAACTCAAAACAGAATAAGGCTTCACTGAAGAACAGCGGGGTAGAATTCCTGGTCGAAGTTGTTCCCTATGAAACAAGAAACTTCAGCTGGACAACCTCATGGAACAATGCCTATCTGAAAACCGAGGTTCTTGATGTTGGAAATGACAGCGGAACAATCCTTGTACTTTATTTCAATGGTACAGGTAACGAATTCCTTGGTGAGCTACGCTACACGGAAGGTTTGCCGATGAATCAGCTGTATACTAGAACTTACAGGAGAAACGACAGGGGTGAGATCGTTGTTAGCGACCAGGGACGTCTACTTGCTTCAACCAATACAACGACCGGAGCAGAGAAGACAAACGGATTCCTTCCAGTTGGTAGTTCGATCCCTAAGCACGTTGGGGGATGGACCAACACGTTCGAATACAAGAACTGGTCACTCGGCGTGCATATCGACTACAAATTTGGCGGTACCGTATTGTCATCTACTCACCTGAACATGCTTCGTCAGGGACATTCCAAGTTGTCGCTTGAAGGCCGCAGAGATGGCGAGAATGGACTTGTTTTCCCTGGTGTATATGAAGATTCAGGCGAACCCAATACTACTGTTGTAGCGAACCTTCAGTCATTCTATGCCGACTATCGCAACCTTCAAATCGGTGACCCTTTCACATTCAAATCTGATTTTGTGAAACTTCGTAACATTTCGTTATCATACAACTTTACCGAGTTGCTTGAAAAAGCTCCGGCCTTAAAATTCATAAGGGGATTAACATTATCTGCAGCTTGTCGTAACGTTGCTATCCTTTATAAGGATCTTCCAGGACTTGATCCGGAATCCGTTCAATCCTCCGGTGACTTCCGTGCAGGTTATGAGAACGCCGCACTACCCACTACCCGCAATTACAACGTATCCCTCAATGTTAAATTCTAGACCATGAAGACTATAAGATATTTTATTCTCATCACGACATTGATACTGGCTGCGTGTGATAAAGACTTTGTTGAAATCAACACGGACCCGTATGCAGTAACTGATATTGATCCGGCTCTCCTTTTTGCCGGAGCTCAGCGCAGCCACCTCGGCACGTGGGCGGCGGAGCATACCATTGTGCAGCATTTCGTCAACCCATACAACCAGGGTGCTACACTCGGTTTTAATTTTAACGAAGATATCGACGGAGTGAGCAGTCCCCGGTGGGACCAATCCTATCCCGGAACTCTTCGAAATCTCACTCAGGCGATGAATCTGCTGGGCGAAAACACGGATCGTGTAAACCTACTCAGCATGATCAGAATCTGGAGAGCAAACGTGGTCATGGGACTTGTCGATAGCTATGGCGATGTGCCCTATTTCGAGGCGGGCCAGGCAGTATCAGCCGGTATCTTTTATCCGAAATACGACGATGACGCATTGATCTATGCCGATATCGAGAAGGAACTCAGAGAAGCGATTGCCGCGTTAAACAGCGGTGCGGACTATGTTTCCTCTGACTTGTTCTTCGGGTCAAACAGCGAAAACCCCACTGGCAGCGCCGGAGCACAGGTGGATAAATGGAAGAAACTTGGAAACTCAATTCTGCTCCGTTTAGGAATGAGGTACTCAAAACTTAATCCAGGAAAAGCACAATCCATCGTTGCTGAGGCTGTTCAAGGAGGTGTAATGACATCAAACAGCGATAACGCCTATGTTAAGTATGATGGGACGCTTTATGTTCAGGCCGAGAATAACAACCTTCGGAACTTCTCGTACTTCTATTATGCTGCCGAACCTTTTGTAGACCAGTTAAAGTCGACCAACGATCCTCGTGGGAAATTCATCCTTGCCAACTTCAGCGATCCGGCAGCGGTGGCTAATGATGCCGAGCCTGACACAGAACTTTCCAATCAGTTTGGCGCGCCAGTAGGTATTATCAGTACAGAACTGGCCGATCCGAATAAGCCGTACCGGGGACCACGTGCGGGTGGATTAAATTACTCGCAAATGAACGTATGGATCATCGCATCACCTGCCGCTCCTGACTTCTACCTGACCTATGCACAAACGTCTTTGCTTCTCGCAGAAGCAGCGGTGAGGGGATGGGTTCAGGGCAATGCCAAAACGTACTATGAAAACGCTATTCGCGCCGATATGGAGATTTACAGCTTGTATCCGAATACTACGCCGATCACCGATGCTGAAATTACGGCATACCTGAACGACCCGGACGTTGCATATGACGACGCGCGGGCACTTGAACTCATCAATACGCAATATTGGGTGGTCAATATCAGAAACGGCACCGAAGCTTATGCAAACTTCAGAAGGACCGGGCTGCCCGCATTGAGCCCTAACCTCTACAACAATAACTTAAATGGCGGATTCGCCAGACGCCTCAGCTATCCCGACTACGAAGCATCTTCCAATGCCAGCAATTATGCTGCTGCAGCGCAGGCAATTGGTGGTGACAACCTCCTGTCGAGAGTCTTCTGGGACGTGCCTTAAAAATTTGGGTTACTTCGGGTTTAGTTTGGTTTACGAATGGCCGGGCATGTCCCGGTCATTTTTTTTTGTAAACGATAGAAGCCTCCTCCCCGGGAATTCCATTAAGCGGTTGCTTTGTCGACAGAAGCCCGGTGTGTGTTCCTGTGTTGCATCTCGGAGATGTCGTCGAAAGCATCTGCGAGGTAAGTGCTCATCTTTTCGAAGATGCCAAAATACTCCTTGTACACTGCATGGTTGTGCGGATTGGGGCTATAAAAATTGGTGGGTTCTACCGCCTTTGAAGCTTCTTCCAATGATGAGTATTCACCCAGCTGTGTGGCGCTCAAAAGGAACGACCCTATTGAAGTACTGTTGGTATTCTTGCTTGTAACCGGTTTGTTGAAAATATCGGCGATCATCTGACTGCAGAATGGAATTGAGGCAAAGCTTCCGTTCACGGAAAGAGAGTCGATCCGCCGATGTTCACCGAGCGTTTTGCCAATGCTGTAGACCTGATATAGGATACCTTCGATAGTTGCACGAATAAAGTGCTGGCGTTCGTGTTTTATGTTAATACCGAAGTAAGAACCGCGTGCATTAGGGTTCCAGATCGGTGCACGCTCTCCCAGGAGATAGGGCAGGAACAGGAGACCCTCTGAACCAACGGGGACCTTTGCAGCCTCCTGGATAAGATTCTCGATCGTATACTCGATATCGTATGGTCCGCGGAAGTCGCCAAATTGTTTCGCAAACCATTCAAATACAACGCCCCCATTATTGGTCGGACCGCCCGACACGAAGCAGTCTTTCTGAAGCAGATAGTTGAAGAAGCGCCGTTTCTCGTCGCGAAGCATCCGGTTCCCGACCACGCGCACCGCTCCGCTGTCCTCAATTGTAATCGTTGCTTTCCCTTCCGTCCATACCCCTGCACCAAGCGTGGCCATACATCCATCGCTTGATCCCAGGATGATATTCGTTGAATCGGATAGTCCCAAAGACTTCTGATACTCCTTGCGGAGCTTTCCCGGATAGTGAAATACTGGAGCCAGCTGTGGAAGTTGGTCCGCTGTAATGCCAACGTACTCGAGCGCCGCAGGTTCCCATTGGATCTGCTGAATATTCAGCAGGCCAGTTGCTGATGCAAGGCTATAGTCAATATAGTATTCCCCTGTAAGTTGTTGAATGATATAACTCTTGATCGAAAGAAACTTACTGGTTTGTTTAAACTGCGCCAGGTCGTGATTCTTCATCCAGGCTATCTTCACCAGCGGAGACATCGGATGGATAGGAGTTCCGGTTATTTCATAAAGCTGTTTACCAAGCTCTGATTTTTTCAGCTCTTGCGCTTCAAGCTTGCCTCTGTTATCCGCCCAGGTGATCGCATTTCCGATAGGAACTCCACGTTTGTCAATAGCCAGAACGCTGTGCATTGAGGCGCTGAAGCAGATGCTGACAACTTTGTATTTGCCTGGATTTATCTTTTCGGTGAGAAGGTTCTTCAATACGTACAACATGGTGATGAATACCTGCTCGGGGTCTTGCTCACTATAGTCGGGTTCAGTATGGAACGTCGGATAAGATCCCTTCATCGAGCCAATCGTATTGCCCTTCATATCGAACGCGAATATTCTGACCGCGTTTGTGCCGAGCTCAATGGTAATAATTGCTTCCATCTATGTTGATATTTTATTGCCTTGTGGTGAGTTCCTCTTTCTGAAATCGCTTGGTGTGTACCCTGTAAGCTTCTTGAATGTTGTAGAAAAATGCTGCGACGAGTAGAACCCTGTTCGCAGCGCTATATCGGTAACGTTATCTTCCTGTCGATTCAATAATTTGATAGCCTCAGAGATCCTTATGTTAATCAGATAGTTCAATGGCGAGAATCCTGTATACGCTTTTACTTTTTCGGTGAATGTCGTGGTCCCGATACCAATCAATGCCGCCATTTCTTCCACACTCCACTGGTGCGCAAGGTTCTGGCGGAGAGCCTGCTCAAGCTTCATGAAGGTTTGTGGAAAGTCACGGTGTGAATTGCTCTCCCGCGTACACTGCCTGGCGATAAGGATGAACATCTCATCCAGCAGCTGATTTACTCTTGATGCAAATCCAATTTCGCGGTCCGTCAGCTCTGAACGCAGATTGTGGAACAGCGTGATCAACTCTTTCAGTTTAATAACTGAGGATTTGTTCAGAGAAAGGATTTTGCCAATGGCAAGACACTCGTTCTTCGACAGCTGACTCCATTTGCCTAACGACATACCGTTCATGTCCAGCTTTTGGACCTGAAGGCAGATCCATGATATCGTTCCGATGTGAAGGATGTTGTTTTCTCCGCCGAAGACCTGGCCTGGTAGTACAATTGCAAGATCCCCCGGATACAAGATATAGTTCTTGCCATCGATGATCCATTCGTATTTTCCCTCCAGTACGATGTATATCCGTATACTCGTGGTGCTCGTTGCGTTAAGGGAGTTTAGCTGAATGCTGTTGTTTTTCTTTAACGCAAATTCGAGAATATGCGGAAAGTGCTGGATTTCCTGACTTTGAGTTTGTCTAAAGAAAAACTGATTCATGCAAAGTGGTGGATCAGACCTGGAACATCGCAAATTCAGCAGTCCGGGTCGTTAACAAATCTCCAGAAAAATAATGTTCCGGCCAAGTATCAGGGGCCATTATTGCAATGGTTTTCGCCGGGTTTATTCGTCGAAAATGGCGATTTCGCCTCGCTGTACGACCGAATCGGCCGGGGTGGGGCGAATCCCTGATTTGATTGTCAATCTTTTTTGTTTTCTTCACACTCCTCGTATTTTGATCGTATATGCCGAATCAAGAAGATGTTGAGTTTGACGTGATCATTCTCGGAGCCGGACCTGCAGGGTCAACCTGCGCGTTGGCGCTGTCAAAATCTAAGCTCCGGGTGGCCCTTCTTGAGAAAAATACTTTCCCGCGACAGAAGACGTGTGGTGATGCCGTTGCTGCATACGTTCCGAAAGTACTCGGAACTATAGACCCGGGGTTACAGAGACAATTCGAAAGCTTTGCTGAAAAGCTTCCTGTTAATTCATGTCGTCTTTTTGCCCCTAACGAAAAGTATTTCGATCTCCGATTCGAAAAGACTGGCTTCATCTCCCGAAGGCTTGATTTTGATAATTTTCTATTTGAACAGGTGGTGGCCACCAATAACATTGCAGTGTTCGAGAATCATCAAATTACCGACGTTTCGATCTCGGCACATGGAGTGAATGTTATGACATCTGATAACAAAACGTTCAGAGGAAAGCTTGTGATTGGATGTGATGGAGCTCACTCTGTTATCAACAGGAGGATCACAGGAACCAGGCGCGATCCTGATCATCATTGCGCAGCGGTGCGCGCCTACTATCGGAATGTAACAGACATTCCGGAGGGAACCTTTGAGATTCATTTGCTGAAAAATATTTTGCCCGGATACTTCTGGATTTTTCCGGAAAAAGGAGAGGGAGCCAACGTCGGACTTGGTGTTCTGTCTTCTGTTGTTGCGAGGCGAAAGTTGAACCTCCGTGCGATATTTAATGAAGTGCTAACTGAGATACCCTACATCACAGACCGGTTCAGAAACGCCACACAAATTGGTCCGGTAGAAGGCTATGATCTTCCCCTGGGCTCTAGAAAGGTCCCCATCAGCGGAGATCGCTTCATGTTGTGCGGTGACGCAGCTTCGCTTATCGATCCCTTGTCAGGTGAGGGGATCGGGCAAGCCATTGTGTCTGGCAGATATGCGGGGTGGCAGGCAATGAGATGTTTTGAACAGGATAATTTCTCTGCTCCTTTTATGCATTCATACGACAGACAGGTCTACGCTAAGTTCTGGTCCAGACATCGCAAAAATTATTTTATCCAACGACTGACAAATCACGAGTGGCTACTCAACGGACTTTTTAATACTGTCGTAAAAAATGAGCTTCTGAAAACCTTAATCTCAAAAGGCTTGCGTTAGCGCCTCGAGGCCCAAATAGCGGTTAGTTTGGCTTGTTTTCTCCTTTTTACAGTTTTTCTCCATCCTTCTAACGGTAAAACCTATTCAAAAAAAGTCCGCCAATTGCTTGTTCATATGTCCATACATACTAACTTAGCAAACGTTTGAACCACCCTAAACTGGCCTCATGAAGTGTCTTGCCCTTATAATATCACTTATTTTTATAAGCCCATTTGCCTTTTGCGGGACTGATAACATCGCGCCAAAAGCTACGATTACAGCGTCGTCGTCCAGGGGTACTGACTTCAACGCGGAGCAAGTTGCCGACGGATTAATTCGTATGGATGGAATCGGGGAGTGGGCATGCGAAGGCGTCACTACAGACTGGGGCTACATTCGGTTTCCATGGATTGAACTCCGCTGGGAACGAGCGTATACAGTAAATCGTATTGTTCTTTTTGACCGCCCCTCACTGAAGGAACACATCGCAGGAGGAAGGTTGATTTTCAGCGATGGCTCAACGGTCTATGTCAATCAGATCCCGAATAATGGCGAGGGCAAAGCCGTCACATTTGAGCCAAAGACTATTGAGTGGGTGAAGTTCGAGGCTACTGACGGAACTGGAAGCGACCTGGGCCTTTCCGAAATTGAGGTCTATCTGTCATTTGATGAGTTTACGGATTATGTTTCCATGGTTGACCCGTTCATAGAGACTAATCGCGGACGTTATTTCTTTTTTGTGCCAGGAAATCGGCCTTTCGGAATGGTAGGCGCTGCCCCGCATACCCGGAATAAGAATCAAAATGGCGGTGGATATAATTACAATGAACAGTATATCCTGGGCTTTGGTCAGATCCACTGCTGGATGTTGTCTGGAATCGAGGTGATGCCTGCATCAATAAACGTAAATCCTTCCGGTGGAGAAGATGCGTGGAAGTCCCGATTCTCTCATGACGAAGAAATTGCGCAGCCTGGTTACCAACGACTGTATCTTCATGATCCTAAAGCGTGGGTGGAGCTCACCTCTACAGACCGGGTAAGCTTCTATCGCTTTCGGTTTACGGAAAATATGCAAACTCAGATTCTCACAAACCTCGGTGGGTATCTCGGAAATTCAACGATGGCCGACGCCCAAGTCAGAAAAATTTCTGATCGCGAGTTCGAAGGTTCTGTAAGTACGATAAAACGTTTCTGGGGCGGTCCTGAGGATGTAAAAGTGTTTTTTGTAGTTCAATTTGACAAAGACTTCGATGAACTGAAAGGATGGAACGGCCGCGAACACGTAAAAAATGCTTCCACTGTTGAAGGCGACAGCGCGGGAGTTTCGGCGATTTACAACGTCAGCGCCGGTGATCTCTTGCATATGAAGATTGCAATATCCTATACAAGCATAGATAACGCCCGACTGAACCTGAATACAGAATGTACAACGTGGGACTTCGACGAGGTCCGTAATGAATCACGCGACATATGGAATGAATGGCTGGGGAAAATTCACGTGGAAGGTGGACGTACTGATCAGCGAGTCAAGTTTTATACGGATCTGTGGCATGTGCTGATGGGCCGCCACAAAATCAACGATGTGTCCGGCGATTATCCGGACCGAACTGCGGGTAAGCGCAAGGGAACGTTTACAGATGCGGAATTTAAGATACGTACGTTGCCGAAAGACGAGGCCGGTAATCTTAAATTCAACATGTACAACTCCGATGCATTCTGGCTTTCTCAATGGAACCTGAACGTTCTTTGGGGCCTCGCCTGGCCGTCAGTTCAGGATGAGATTTCAGCGTCGCTGATTCAGTACGCCGACAATGGGTATCTCTTGCCTCGTGGACCTAGTGGTGGCGGTTATTCTTACATCATGACAAGCTGCCCAGCAAGTATGCTGGTGATCAGTACGTATATGAAAGGGTTGCTGACCAAGACCAAAGCGGAGCACGCCTTTGACGTGGTGAAGCAGAATCATCTTCCCGGAGGAATGTTAGGTACGCCCGATGAAATCAATTTCTATACAAAGAACGGTTATTGGAAAAACAATGCTGGGATTAGCATAGAGGCTGCGTTGCAGGACTGGGCGATCGCTCAAATGGCACAGAAACTTGGCCGCAAAAAAGATCATTCGTTCTTTCTTAAGCGATCGGAGGGTTGGGTGAAGTGCTTCAATCCTGAATGGAAATTGCTATTTCCTCTCGATGAAAAGAAGCGTTTTCTTCACAATGATCCGCTAAGTGGAAACGGATGGGTTGAAGCCAATGCGTGGCAAGGTACGTTTGGGGTGTCGCATGACATTCCACGCCTGGCAAGGTTGATGGGAGGAAACGATTCGCTCTGCGCGAAGCTGAACTTTGCTTTTGAACAGGCTAGTACAAGTGATTTTGTGTTCGCGTATAATGACGGATACGTGAGTTATGCCAATCAGCCGGGATGTTCAAATGCACACGTATTCAGCCACGCGGGCAAGCCGTGGTTAACACAATACTGGGTTCGGAGAGTGAAAGAACAGGCGTACGGTGGCGTGACACCAGATCTCGGCTATGGCGGCCACGACGAGGACCAGGGGCAGATGGGAGGGACCAGCGCGCTTATGGCAATTGGTCTGTTCAGCCTGAATGGAAATACGTCGGCGACACCGACGTATGAAATTACAAGTCCTGTTTTTGATAAGGTGATTATCAAACTGGACCCCCGGTATTATTCAGGCAGGACGTTTACGATCACCACTCACAATAACGCTGATGAAAATGTATATATACAACGAGCATCTCTGAATGGAAGGTCTCAGGATACGTTCTTCTTTCCACATAGTGAATTCGCTGCCGGAGGGGATTTGCAAATCTGGCTCGACAACAAACCATCAAATTGGGGAACATCAAACCACTAATCATGAAGCCTTCTATTGTTTTGGTATTGCTGGTAGTAACGTCAATATACGGTGTAGCGCAATCGCCTGCCTATAAAGACGAAGTCTTTACAGAGTACTTCCGACGGAACAGTGAATGGGTAGCATCGGATGGGACGATCTCTGTGCCACTTCCGAATGGAAGATCCCTGTGGCTAATGGGGGACAGTCATATCGACGGACTCAATCAGGCGGATACCACTCTTCCATGCTTGTTTCAGGTTAGAAATGCTATACTGGTTCAGAATAATGCTTCGCCCAACGAGATAGAAACCATTCTTGATAATACGCAATCCGGTGTGAACAGAACACCGGTGAAGCTTGGAATAAATGATAGCAGGTACTTCTGGCCCGGGCACGGTTATGCCTACGGTGACACAGCTGTTGTGTTCTGGCAACTGTACGAAGGTGCAGCAATGACGCACGTGGGAAATTATGCTTCCAAGATTTATACAAAAAATATCGCCGACGCGTCTTCGATAAAAAAGCTGGAGAAACTACCAGTTCCCGATGAATTCGAATTCGGAAATTCTGTCGTTGTGGATTCAGCGAATAACTACATCTATTTCTATGGCATAAAGAAGGACTGGATCATTCTCCGTCCTTACGTGGCNAGGATCCCGCTGGGTGCTGATATTTTTTCNCCCTGGGAGTTTTTCGATGGAACCGGTTGGACAACAGACGTGGAAACATCTGCCCAGGTGNTGGAGAGCANGAATGACTATGTTTCTGCCAGTTTTANTGTCGTCAAGTTNCAGGACAAATATTATATGATATCGCAGGATATTGGTTTCCTTACGTGTGGATTGGGACGCGATATTTTTTCGTGGGAAAGTGATAGTCCGGAAGGCCCATTCACAAATAAAAAAATCATATACACTATTGAGGATAAGTATCGCGGCGAGTATCTGATAACGTATAATGCGAATGCGCATCCTCAGTTCATTCGAAATAATGAGATGCTGATTTCATACAATGTTAACCGCACCTGTACGGATTATTGTTCCTCGCCGTTCACTGACCGGTATAATGCAGACATGTACCGGCCTAAATTCGTCAGAGTTCCTCTTGATTATATTGATGCGGAGTTGAACGTACCCGATGCTGTTTACCCATCTGAGCCGCCAATAACCAGTGTGGAAGAATCCGGTTCTTATGGATTTCGCGTTTTCCCGAATCCTAATAACGGAAACGTTACGATAATGATTGACGGCATGCGGAAGGAACGAAGCATTGAAATCTGCAGCGCAGTCGGCCACCGCATTCAGGAAATCGTCACCAGCGAAAGTGAAGTCCAGATCAAAATCAGCAATCCTGGAATTTATGTAGTTGGGGTGTGGGAAGACGGTCGCAGACCCCGTGTTCAAAGGATCATCGTTTTCTGATCAGATTCGCACCTTTTAACTGAAAGAAAAAATCTCCGAAATCGTTTTCAGAAACCAGATATTTCTCGATCTTTATTTTGTTCATATGTTCATACATAATACTCCAATCCAGAATAACCTAAACACAAATTCTATATGCTCAAACTAAACGGCTTATATGGGCTGATACTCATAATGCTCCTGGGAAGCTCTGTCCTTGCAGCATTGCCTGTATCACCAGTCCCCGTACCCCAGCAGCGCGTTATCACGGGAAAGGTAACTACGACAGATAACGAAGAACTTCCCGGCGTCAACATTGTCATCAAAGGCACAACTGTTGGAACTGTCACCGATGGTTCCGGAAACTACAGTCTCAGTGTTCCGAATAATGATGCAGTACTCGTATTTTCTTTTATCGGTTTTGTTGAACAGGAAATTGCTGCGGGTAGCCGTTCCGTGATCAATATTGTGCTGGAACCCGCTGTACAAAGCCTCTCAGAAGTAGTCGTAATCGGATATGGCGAAGTGCGAAAGTCGGATCTCACCGGCTCTGTATCTTCCGTTAAGGCTAATGAACTGAGAGCGGTTCCCGCAACGTCCTTTGATCAGGCACTGCAGGGCAGGGCCGCAGGCGTGCAAGTCTCTCATACATCCGGGCAACCCGGCGCAGAAGCATCTATCAGAATTCGCGGTATCAGCTCTATCACCGCAGGCAATGAACCACTTTACGTGATTGACGGAATGTTGATCAACAGCAATTCAGGTGATGTTACGGCTGGAGGAACGTCGGGTCCTCGAATTGGACCACTCTCAGCACTCAATCCCAACGATATTGAATCAATTGAGATCCTTAAGGATGCATCGGCTACCGCGATATATGGATCGCGTGGCGCGAATGGCGTCGTTCTGATTACTACTAAGCGCGGCAAACAGGGAACATCAGCCATCGACTTTGAGGCATATTACGGCTTCCAGCAGGTTTCGAAAAAGCTTGATGTTCTTAATGCCTCACAGTTTGGAGAGTTTGTGAATGAGGCCAGAGCGAATGCCGGACAACTCCCGGCCTATGTGAATCCGGAGAACCTTGGTAAGGGAACAGACTGGCAGGAGGAAATATTCCGGGTTGCACCTATTCAAAGCTATCAGCTTTCTTTCTCCGGTGGAACTGAAAAAACTCAGTATGCCATTTCAGGTGGCCTGTTCGACCAGGAAGGGATCATTATCAATACAGGGTTCAAAAGATACTCCTTCCGATCGAATATCAATACGCAGCTCACGAATCGCCTTAGTGTTGGAACAAACCTTGCCCTTGCGCAGACTTCCGGAACAACGGCGAACACCGGGCTCCAGTTTATCTCTCCGGGGGTAGTGGGTGCAGCGTTGACGATGAACCCAATCCTTCCTGTGTATGATCCCCACGAAAGGGGAGGTTATACCTATGAGAACGTTATCGGCGGCGGACCGGTAATGGTGGGCACCGTCGCGGCCAACCCCGTAGCAGAGTTGATGGGAACGGATGTAAAAAGTACCAGCTCGAGGGTGATAGGGAACATGTTCGCTACCTATAAGTTCATCGATGGCCTTGTATTCAAGACATCTCTTGGTATTGATGCGGTTTCGTCACGGGATCGCAGTTTTCAACCGTCATGGTTAAGAGCCTCGCGGAGTGTACAGGGTATTGCAGGCATTGCGACGATTGAAGCAATGACATGGCTGAACGAAAACACGCTGACCTATGATAAACGCCTCAGGGAAAATGACCACTTCAACGTCGTGGTAGGATTTACAGCCCAGGAGTTTCAAAATGAATCGCTTAGTTCCCTCGTGTTCGGCGCNAGNGATCAACTTGGCTACCATCGCCTCAGCCTTGCATCTGACCCACAAAGTCCTTCGAATGGTGAATCCCGCTGGAGCATGATTTCATACCTTGGACGTGCACAATATTCCCTGAACGATAAGTATTTGTTTACCGTGACCGGAAGGGTCGACGGATCTTCTAAGTTTTCAGCCGATAACAAGTATTCGTTCTTCCCTTCGGCAGCTGCCGCATGGAGGATATCACAAGAGTCGTTCATGGACAACGTGACAGCTGTATCGGATTTAAAACTTAAGGCATCGGTCGGCGTCATCGGAAATCAGGCCATTGGGCCTTACGCGTCCTTGCCACTGGTTGCATCCTATGGACAGGGTGTTTTTAATAACGGTCCAAACGTCATTTCATATACTGCCAGTCAGCCTCAGTCGTACAATAATCCCGACCTTAAGTGGGAGACCACACGTACAATTAATGCAGGATTTGATGCAGGTTTCTTCGACGGGAGAATTCAGCTTACGGCAGAGTATTATCAGAAGTATACGTACGACCTGTTGCTTTCGACTCCTATCGCCAGCACGACTGGATTTGAACAAACCATCCTCAACGTCGGAAATGTTGAAAACAACGGTTTCGACCTGGAGTTAAGTTCCGTAAACGTGGCCTCATCGAGAGCTCTGCAATGGAACACGTCACTTAATTTTTCTCTCGTTCGCAACAAGGTCACGAAGCTTGCAACAGAGAATGACGTACAGCTTGGGTCCGGCCTGATCCTCCGCGAAGGCGAATCAGTAGGAACATTCTATGGATATCAGTTTGACGGTATCTTCCAGTCTGACGCCGAAGCCAGTTCAAGTGCCGTGTTTGCAAATCAGGTATCGGGCGCCGGGCGCGCACGCGCAGGTGACAGAAAATACAGGGACATCAATTCCGATGGAGTGATTGATGAACAGGACAGAATGATAATCGGAAATGCGTTGCCGGACTTTACCTGGGGACTGAACAACAACCTGACGTACAAAAATATCAGCCTGAGTTTCTTCATTCAGGCATCTCATGGAAATGATATGATCAACCTCAATCAGTTGTTCCTTGAAGACATGACGGCCATTCACAACGTGTCCACTGATGCGTGGGAAAAACGCTGGACACCGGAGAATCCATCCAACGAATATCCCCGCGTACTCGCAAACCGCACGACAGACGTAGGTGTTGTTTCGTCCAAGTTCATTGAAGACGCCTCTTATGTGCGTTTGAAGAATGTTACCCTGGGTTACAACCTGCCAGCCTCACTTCTGCAGCAAATGCGGATGAGGAGCTTCCGTGTATTTGCAAGTGCTACCAATCTCCTGACAATTACCGGATATAAAGGCTATGATCCCGAAGGCAGCAGCTACGGGACGTCTACTGCCTATCCAGGTGTCGACCAGGGACGCTATCCACTGACCAAGACGTATACGTTCGGACTTAATCTCGGATTTTAATCATCGAAGTTATGAACCACATCATAAAACATTTAAAAACATTTGGGGCTGTTCTTGCCCTTGGAATTCTGTTGCCTTCCTGTGGTGACTTTCTGGAGGAGAATCCGAAAGACAGGATTGCTGTTTCAAATTATTATACGACGGAAGAAGCTGCGATTTCTGCGGTAAACTCAATCTATGCTCATCTTAATGGTCAGAGCGGCGACTCCTTCGGAGGTGTCTACTTTGGGGGAATATGGGTTGCCCCTGGCCTTGCGTCCGATGAGATGGTGAATTTGCAGGCAGGTGCTCCTGACCAGGATCAGCTGGCTACGTTTTCATGGAATCCCGAAAATGGTATGCTCTATGAAATCTGGAAACAACACTATAAGGCCATCACGCTGGCGAATATTGCTATCGCGCGAATTCCTTCCATCAACATGAATGAAGGAACGCGTGACAGACTCGTGAATGAAGCGAAATTCCTGAGAGGGTTACTGTATTTCAATTTGGTCAGGATGTTCGGAAATATTCCTCTGCTCGTGAACGAAGTAGAGTCGCCAACACCTGAAACAGCGTCAGTGGATGCGATTTATGCGCAGATTATCAGTGACCTTCAGGCGGCGGAATCACTCCCCTGGGAACAGCCGGAGGGAAGAGGCAAAGCAACTGCCGGGGCGGCGAAGGCGATACTTGCGAAGGTATACCTGACACGTGGTAATTGGTCTGATGCAGCTTTGAAATGTGAAGAAGTTATCAACTCTAATCGTTACGAGCTCTTTGAAAATTTTGCCGATATCTTCAAAATCGTAAACCGCGGACTGAAAGAAGCGATCTTCTCGGTTGGATTCGGAACCAATAATGGAAAGATCATCTTCTGGGAAATTTCACAAATGCACGTGCGTCTGCTTCCTCCGGAATTAACGGCTGCGGGAGTGACTTCCAATACATTGGGCTGGACCGGCCCGAGCCAGTCGCTGGCGGATAGCTACCTTCCCCAGGACGAACGAAGGAACGCTACTGTATTCAACGCGTTCAATGAAACTGTTAATGGCGTTGATTACAACGTCCCTTTTAGTCGTTATTACTTCCGCAAGTACTGGGACGTGACAGACCCCGATGAGTTCACGACGTCTACTACTGCTGACAATGACTTCCCTGTTATTCGTTACGCTGACGTATTGCTGATGTATGCTGAGGCACTTAACGAACTCGGTGATGCAGACGCCGCACACGATGCCCTCAATGAGGTACGCTCCCGTGCGGGCTTGGCAGGTCTTGGCGGTTTAAGTAAGGAAGCATTCCGCACAGCACTTCTGGAAGAACGCAAACTTGAGTTTGCTGCCGAAGGCCATCGTTGGTTCGACCTTGTACGCTTCGGAAAACTTGAAGAGGTCGTTCCTGCAGCTAAGCCTGGCGTTGCCCCTCAGGCAAAACACTATCTGTTCCCCATTCCACAACGGGAAAGGGATCTCAATTCCAATTTGCCCCAGAATGACTTTTGATGAACCCTTTTTGACATCATTATGAAAGATATATTTAAACTCAATTTGATATCGGCCCTTGTGCTGCTTATGGCAATCGCGATCGTTTCATGCGAAGATGGTTTTGATAACGATACCGATGCTGATGATCCCGCGATACCATTGATGGTTGCAGACACGTCAGTGAAGGCACCAGGTCGTGGACAATATAAACTCAAGGTACTCTCAGGCGAGGAGATTAACGTGCGCGCTGACCTGTCGGATATTTCGCCCGTGTCGTCCCTTGTAATCAAAAAGACCCTGAACCGTGTCGTGGATCCCTCGTTTGGCACCAACGGCACACTAACGGTCGCACAAAATGATATCGGGAGCAGTTACGAGTTTAACTACGTGACTGATTTAGCAGATATTGACCAATTGGTTGGATTTACCTTTGAGGCAACCGGAAGTGATGGAAAAGTGACGGTAAGTGACCTTACGCTGATTGTGACCTTATCACCGCGTGACAACATTCCCCAAAAGCGTTGGGCGTGGACCGACAAGATTTGGGTAGACGGAAATAATGCGCCTGATTTAAAAGACTGCGAGAAAGATAACTTCACCTACTACAACGCAGACGGTTCGATGTCCATTGACTATGGTGCAGACACTGGCGCAGGGGATTGCGCGTTTGATGGCTTCAACATATATCACAACTGGGAACTTTCGGAAGATGGGAAATTCTTCACGACAACAAGGTCCGGACTTTTTGATCCGACTGTCATTACGGAAACATACCGTGTCGTTAGTCTGACCACGGAAAAGATGGTGCTTGAAATAGATCTGGATCTGTCGATTTTTGGCTTGGGTACCGAGGAGACGTATCGTTATGAATACACAGCGATGCCGAAATAGTGAATACTTAAAACAGTTAAGATGATTAGACGAAAAGTTATAGCTAATATCATTTTTGGGGTTGCCGTATTGTTGACGGCATGTAGCGATGGAAAACGGGAAGCGCCGGAATCGCCTCAGGCCGGTATTGACTTCACTGTTGAACGCGCGCCCGAATGGACGGAGCTGTTTAAACGTGGTGATGGGTGGTTCGGTGGTGATGGCATTTTTGCGATTCCGACAAACGGCCAGGAATCGGGTGAGTCCGACAGCGTGCTCTTTGTATTCAGTGATACAATGTTCGGTCAGATTGTCGACGGAAAATTGCAGCCGGGATACACGATGCTGAACAACTCGGTGATGATCCTTCGCGGGGAAGAAGCGGATCCGGAAAAGGCATCATTTCTCGTGAATGAAAAAGACGGACAACCTAATACGTTGTTTGTTCCGCAGACGCCGGAACGAGGCAAAGACGACTACTATTGGCTTGGTGATGGATTTGTCAACACCTCAGGTGACGGAACAATGTACATCTTCGCATATCGGATCCGGAATACTGACGATGGGTCCGCGTTTCCCTTTGTGGAAGTCGGCAATAGCCTCATTGCTATCCCGAAAGGGGATACATATCCCTTCAGCGGTCATCGCCAGCTGGATCTTCCTTTTTCAAACAAAGCTGACTCGCTCTCGACATCATTTGGTGTAGGCGTAACGACAGATCAGGAGTCTTCCGACGGGTATATCTACGTGTATGGTGTCCGTGGCAAGTCAAAGGAACTGGTCGCCGCAAGGGTTAAGCCGAACGCAGTTGAACAATTCTCCTCGTGGGAGTTTTTCAACGGCAATGGCTGGGGTGAAAACCCTGAATCAGCGCGCGCCATCAGCGACAGCGTATCCAATGAACTTAGCGTAAGCCCGATCGGAAATGGGAAGTTTGCTTTGGTCTACCAGTATGCAGGACTTATGCCTACCATCTATATGCAGATTGGCGAGTCACCAGTGGGACCTTTCGGACCAAGGCTAAAAGTTTGGAATACAGCAGATGATATCAAAGAGCCCGAGTTGTTTACCTATAACGCCAAGGCTCACCCGGCAATTTCGAAACCCGGTGAACTCCTGGTCAGTTACAACGTCAACAGCTTCAAATTTCACGAAGTGATTGAGAGCATGCCTAACCTGTATCGCCCGAGATTTATAAGAATATTGTTCAACGACGGGACGTCACAAAAACCATCAAATTGAGTATGACTGATTCGGTAAGACAAGGTGTAATGCAGGAGGCTTCCAGGGGGTTCGTTGTTAAAGTCTCCGTCGTTGCCGCGCTGGGTGGGCTTCTCTTTGGTTATGATACTGCAGTTATTTCTGGTGTCATTGGATTTCTTCAAACGAAGTTTGATCTCAGTCCGGCCATGGTGGGGTGGGCCGCCAGTAGTGCGATATGGGGATGCGTATTTGGTGCAATGTTCGCGGGATACCTAAGTGATGTCTTCGGCAGGAAGAAGGTTCTTATTGTTACCGCGGTGCTGTTCTTTATCTCTTCACTGGGAGCAGCAATCCCTTCGAATCTGACACAGTTTGTCGTTGCG
>Ga0065721_10050474_pt1 | contig 19903 bp, 15 predicted proteins | sample Mesricmetagenome_FD_59108 | JGI IMG/M metagenome (GOLD analysis project Ga0065721, IMG submission 59108) | Mesophilic microbial community from rice straw/compost enrichment Sample: eDNA_1 v2 (version 2) | ecosystem: Engineered > Solid waste > Grass > Composting > Bioreactor | place: USA: Davis... | reverse complement strand
CACCTCCGACCGCCTGTACTTCGAGCCGCTGACGCTCGAGGACGTGCTGGAGATCGTCGACAAGGAAAAGCCGGTCGGCGTGATCGTGCAGTATGGCGGCCAGACCCCGCTGAAGCTGGCGCTGGATCTGGAGGCCAACGGCGTGCCCATCATCGGCACGAGCCCCGACATGATCGACGCGGCCGAGGATCGCGAGCGCTTCCAGAAGCTGCTGCAGGAACTCGGCCTGCGCCAGCCGCCGAACCGTACCGCACGCGCCGAGGACGAGGCGCTGAAGCTGGCCGAGGAAATCGGCTACCCGCTGGTGGTGCGCCCGTCGTACGTGCTGGGCGGCCGCGCGATGGAGATCGTCCATGAGCCGCGCGACCTCGAGCGCTACATGCGCGAGGCGGTCAAGGTGTCGAACGACTCGCCGGTGCTGCTCGATCGCTTCCTCAACGATGCGATCGAGTGCGACGTCGATGCGCTGTGCGATGGCAAGCGCGTCTTCATCGGCGGCGTGATGGAGCATATCGAGCAGGCGGGCGTCCACTCGGGCGATTCGGCGTGCTCGCTGCCGCCGTACTCGCTGTCGCAGGCGACCGTCGACGAACTGAAGCGCCAGACCGCCGCGATGGCCAAGGCGCTGAACGTGGTCGGCCTGATGAACGTCCAGTTCGCGATCCAGCAGAAGGACGGTCAGGACATCGTCTACGTGCTCGAAGTGAACCCGCGCGCCTCGCGCACGGTGCCGTACGTGTCGAAGGCCACCGGCCTGTCGCTGGCCAAGATCGCCGCGCGCTGCATGGCCGGCCAGTCGCTGGACGAGCAGGGCATTGGCGACGAGGTGGTGCCGCCGTACTACAGCGTCAAGGAAGCGGTGTTCCCGTTCAACAAGTTCCCTGGCGTCGATCCGGTGCTCGGACCCGAGATGCGTTCGACCGGCGAGGTGATGGGCGTGGGCAAGACCTTCGGCGAGGCCCTGTTCAAGAGCCAGCTGGCGGCCGGTTCGCGCCTGCCGGAACGCGGCACCGTGCTGCTGACCGTCAAGGACAGCGACAAGCCGCACGCGGTCAGCGTCGCCCGCATGCTGCACGACATGGGCTACCCGCTGGTGGCGACCCGCGGCACCGCGTCCGCGATCGAGGCGGCCGGCATTCCGGTGCGCGTGGTCAACAAGGTCAAGGACGGCCGTCCGCATATCGTCGACATGCTGAAGAACGGCGAGCTGGCGCTGGTGTTCACCACGGTCGACGAGACCCGCACCGCGATCGCCGATTCGCGCTCGATCCGGATCTCGGCGCTGGCCAACCGCGTGCCGTACTACACGACCATCGCCGGTGCCCGCGCCGCGGTCGAGGGCCTGAAGCAGATGCAGAATCTGGAGGTCTACGACCTGCAGGGCCTGCACGCTTCGCTGGCCTGATCACGGTCCCGGCCGAGCCCAGGTTCGGCTGACGGGACCGGATGCGCCGGACCCCTGCGTCCGCCGGTGTTGATGCCGGCGGACGTCTTGTCCTAAACTAACGGGAATTTCGGCGGCCTGCCGGCCGAAAAAGAAGCAATACGAAGCAATATCCGGTATTGCAACGGTATCGCAACGCATTACCGAATATTCCCTGGTAGTCACCAACGAACCTAAAAGCCGCGGTTGAGCGGAGGTGTGCCGGCAAAACCGCTGCGTACATCGCCCGCTGCGCTGCGGCTCATTTTTTTGCCTGACGAAGACATGAGCACCATTCCGATTACCAAGCGCGGCGCAGAACTCCTGAAAGCGGAGCTGCAACGCCTGAAGGCCGTCGAACGTCCCGCGGTGATCAATGCCATCGCCGAGGCGCGCGCGCAGGGCGATCTGTCGGAAAACGCGGAATACGACGCAGCCAAGGAAAAGCAGGCCTTTATCGAGGGCCGCATCCAGGAAGTGGAGGCCAAGCTGTCGGCCGCGCAGATCATCGATCCCACCCAGCTCGACACCGATGGCCGTATCGTGTTCGGCGCCACCGTCGACCTGGAAGACCTGGAGTCGGGCAAGTCGGTCCGCTATCAGATCGTCGGCGAGGACGAAGCCGATCTCGACAGCGGCAAGATCTCCGTCAGCTCGCCGATCGCGCGGGCGCTGATCGGCAAGTTCGAGGGCGATGTCGCAACCGTGCTGGCCCCCGGGGGCGAGCGCGAGTACGAAGTCATCACCGTCCGCTACATCTGAGGCGGCGCGCGCCGTGGTCTCGCCGTCCTCCCCGCTGCCGGGCCCGGCGTCCGCCGGCCAGCCGCTGCTGCCCCACCGGCTGTTCCTGCTGCTGACGGTGATCTGGGCCGGCAGCCTCTGGACGATCGGCTATCTGGTCGCTCCCACGCTGTTTGCCGTGCTGCCGAGCCGCGAAATGGCCGGCATGCTGGCGGGGCAGCTGTTCCGCACCGAGGCCGTGCTCGGCGTGGTGATCGGCGTGCTGCAGCTGGTGCTGTGCAACGTGATGATCCGGCGCGGCGCCACGCGCTACCGGGCGCTGCGCTGGCTGGTGCTCGGCATGCTGTGCTGCGTGCTGATTGGGTATTTCGGGCTGCAGCCCTTCATGGAGAGCCTGCGGCACAAGGCGCAGGCGATGGGGCTCGGCGTGTCCGAGTCGCCGTTCCGGGCGCGCTTCGGCATGCTGCACGGCATCTCGAGCGCCTTCTATCTGCTGCAGAGCGTGCTGGCGCTGGTGCTGGTCTGGCGTCTCGCCGGCCGGCGCACCGTGGCGGAGGACTGAAGGGACTTCCCCTCCGGGTGGTTTTTTGCCCCTCTCCGGCTTGCGGGAGAGGGGAGCACGGCACGGATCAGCCCAGCGACTTCTTCTTCTGGCTGGCCTGACGGCTGCGGGCGCGCTTGACGTTGCCGCCGGCGGTCACGCGCTCGTTGCCGAGCACACGGACCTCGTTGCGGGTCGGGCGGCCGCCCGGCTTGGCGGCGGGCTTGCGCACCGTGACGGTGCGCGGTGCCGCGCCGCGGCGAGCCGGCGCCATGCGGCCGAGGTCCTGCGGCTGGTTCTCCTTGAGCCGCGCGGGGCCGGGACGCCAGACCACCAGCAGCTTGCCGATGTGCTGGATCGGGGCGGCGCCGAGTTCATCGCAAATGGCTTCGTAGATGGCGATGCGGGTGTCGCGCTCGTCGCCGAACACGCGGATCTTGATCAGTTCGTGGGCCGCGAGGCTGCGGTCGATCTCGGCCAGGACGGCACGGGTCAACCCCTCGGCGCCGATCATCACGACCGGGTTCAGGCCGTGGGCACGGGAGCGGAGTTCGGAGCGCTGGGCGGGATTCAATTGAAGGGCAGGCATAGTCAGGCAGGAATAGGGGCGACGCCGGTAAAGGCGGCTGCGAAGTCGGCTGGAAATTCGGCCAGTAGGGCCTCTTACGTCGCAAGGGCGTCGCAACGGCGCGTATTATCCGTCAAACCGTCACGGTCTGGCGGCGAAATCACGAGAAATGGCCAAGAACAAGTTCAGGCAGTCGTGGCTGCACGACCATATCAACGATCCCTACGTCAAGCTGGCGCAGCGCGAAGGCTATCGCGCGCGCGCGGCCTACAAGCTCAAGGAGATCGACGAGCAGGACAAGCTGATCCAGCCGGGGCAGGTCATCGTCGACCTGGGCGCGGCGCCGGGCAGCTGGAGCCAGTATGTGCGCAACAAGCTGGCGGCCTCGCCCCGGGCGCGGGAAGGGCATATCGACGGGGCGGTGGTCGCGATCGACCTGCTGCCGATGGAGCCGGTCGCCGACGTGACCTTCATCCAGGGCGACTTCCGCGAGGAGGCGGTGTTCCGCCAGCTCGAGCAGATCGTGCTGGAGGCCTCCGGCGGCAACAAGATCGACCTTGTTTTGTCCGATATGGCCCCCAATTTGTCCGGTGTGGCCTCGGCCGATGCGGCGCGCATCGAATATCTGTGCGACCTGGCGCTCGAATTCGCCCAGGCCCATCTGAAACCCGATGGCGCGTTGCTGGTAAAGTGCTTCCACGGCAGCGGCTACAGCCAGATCGTCGAAAAGTTCAAGCGCCAGTTCAAGGTGGTCGCCAAGCGCAAGCCGAAGGCCTCGCGGGACAAGTCCTCCGAAACCTTCATTCTGGGGCGCCACCTGAAGTCGCCGGGCTGAAATTGCCCGGCTGCGTGGCGGAAGCCGCCGGACCGCCCGGCACGGGGGCCGGGCACTGCCCATGGACCCGAAGCCGGGCACCATTTGAGCCGTTGCCGGTCTGAGTGTCGTCCCGCATTGGCCTACGGGCTGTCGGCCGCTGGCGCTATCGCTATCGGTCCGATAGGGACGCTTTTCGCCCCCCGGGGCGGCGCTGCATTACAATGCAATGCAGCTATCGTTGGCAAGGCATTCGCAAAGGAGTTCGGCCTTGAATAACAACCTGTTTCAAAAGGCGGCAATCTGGCTCGTGATCGCGCTGGTGTTGTTTACCGTCTTCAAGCAGTTCGACAAGCCCCGTGCGCAGGAAAGCGTCACCTATTCGCAGTTCATGGATGACGCCAAGAACGGCAAGGTGAGCCGCGTCGACGTACAGGGCCGAAACCTCGTGGTGACGCCCAAGGAAGGGCAGAAATACACCATCATCTCGCCGGGCGACATCTGGATGGTCGGCGACCTGATGAAATACGGCGTCCAGGTGACCGGCAAGGCCGATGACGAGCCCAATGTGCTGGTCCAGGCCCTGTACTACCTCGGACCGACCCTGCTGATCATCGTGTTCTGGTTCTACATGATGCGGCAGATGCAGGGTGGCGGGAAAGGCGGCGCCTTCTCGTTCGGCAAGTCGCGTGCGCGCCTGATCGACGAGAACCAGAACGCGGTCACCTTCCAGGACGTCGCCGGATGCGACGAGGCCAAGGAAGAAGTGGTCGAGCTGGTCGACTTCCTGAAGGACCCGCAGAAGTTCCAGAAGCTGGGCGGACGCATTCCGCGCGGCGTGCTGCTGGTCGGCCCTCCGGGTACCGGCAAGACGCTGCTGGCGCGCGCCATCGCAGGCGAGGCCAAGGTACCGTTCTTCAGCATCTCCGGTTCGGACTTCGTCGAAATGTTCGTCGGCGTGGGTGCTGCCCGCGTGCGCGACATGTTCGAGAACGCCAAGAAGCAGGCCCCCTGCATCGTGTTCATCGATGAAATCGACGCGGTCGGCCGCCATCGCGGCGCCGGCATGGGCGGCGGCAACGACGAGCGCGAGCAGACGCTGAACCAGATGCTGGTCGAGATGGACGGCTTCGAGGCCAACTCGGGCGTGATCGTGATCGCCGCGACCAACCGTGCCGACGTGCTGGACAAGGCCCTGCTGCGTCCGGGCCGCTTCGACCGCCAGGTCTTCGTCGGCCTGCCGGACATCCGCGGCCGCGAGCAGATCCTGAAGGTCCATATGCGCAAGGTGCCGATCGGCAACGATGTCGACGCGTCGGTGATCGCGCGCGGCACGCCGGGCTTCTCCGGCGCCGACCTGGCCAACCTGGTCAACGAGGCCGCGCTGTTCGCCGCCCGTCGCAACAAGCGCGTGGTCGACATGCAGGACTTCGAGGACGCGAAGGACAAGATCTACATGGGTCCGGAGCGCAAGTCCACGGTGATGCGCGAAGAGGAACGCAAGGCGACCGCGTACCACGAGTCGGGCCATGCGGTGGTGGCCAAGCTGCTGCCCAAGGCCGACCCGGTGCACAAGGTCACGATCATGCCGCGCGGCTGGGCGCTGGGCGTGACCTGGCAGCTGCCCGAGCATGACAAGTACTCGAAGTACAAGGACAACATGCTCGACGAGATCGCCATCCTGTTCGGCGGTCGCGCCGCGGAAGAGGTGTTCCTCAATGCGATGAGCACCGGGGCGTCCAACGACTTCGAGCGCGCCACCAAGATCGCGCGCGACATGGTGACCCGCTTCGGCATGAGCGACACGCTGGGCACGATGGTCTATGTCGACACGGAGCAGGAAGGCCTGTTCGGCAAGATGTCGTCCAAGTCGGTGTCCGAAGTCACGCAGCAGAAGGTCGACGGCGAGATCCGCCGCATCCTCGACGAGCAGTACGCGCTGGCCAAGCGCCTGCTGGAAGAGAATCGCGACAAGGTCGAGGCCATGACCGCCGCGCTGATGGAATGGGAAACCATCGATGCCGACCAGGTCAACGACATCATGGCTGGCAAGCCGCCGCGTCCGCCGCGCGGCATGCCGGGCGCCAGCGGTGGCGGCACGCCGCCGTCGGGCGGCTCGCCGGTGACGCCGTCGAACGCGCCGGCCGCGGCCTGATCCGGGACCGTCCGGGACTGTCCAGTCAAAGGATGATGGCAGCGCTGCGCGTCACGCGCTGAGCCTCGCAAAGCCGGTGCCCCAGGGCACCGGCTTTTTTCGTCCCGACTGTCGTGCCGGCTTTGGTCCCGGCTTTCGTCCCGACTTTCCGCGCCACGTGCCTCGCCCGACGTCCCCGCATATTCCTTCCCCGCTTATTCAGGACCGCAACTTGTCGACCTCGTATTTCCAGTGCGGGCGCTATCGCTTTGCACGCGACCGCCGCCCGCTGGTCATGGGCATTCTCAACGTGACGCCGGACTCGTTCTCCGACGGCGGCCAGCATGCGAGCCGCGACGCGGCGCTGCGGCATGCCGAGCAGATGATCGCCGAGGGCGTGGACATCATCGATATCGGCGGCGAATCGAGCCGGCCCGGCTCGGCGTCGCTTCCGCTGGAGCAGGAGCTGGCGCGCGTGCTGCCCGTCGTCGAGGCGCTGCGCGGCTGCGGCAAGCCGCTGTCGATCGATACCTACAAGCCCGAGACCATGCGCGCCGCGCTGGCGGCCGGCGCCGACCTGATCAACGACATCTGGGGCCTGCGCATGCCGGGCGCGCTCGAGGCCGTGGCGGCAGCCGAGGCGGGCAATGCGGGACTATGCGTGATGCACATGCAGCGCGACCCGCAGACGATGCAGGAGGCCCCGCACTACGACGACGTGGTCGGAGAGGTCCGCGGTTTCCTGCGCGAGCGGGTCGATGCGCTGCGCGCGGCCGGCATCGACGACAGCCGCATCGTGCTCGACCCGGGCTTTGGCTTCGGCAAGACCGCGGATCATAATCTGCGCCTGCTCGGCGAACTGCCGCAGCTGGCCGTCGATGGCCTGCCGCTGCTGGCAGGGCTGTCGCGCAAATCGACGCTTGGCGCGATCCTTGGCGGACGGCCGCCGCGGGAGCGCGTCGCGGCCAGCATCGCCGCGGCTGTGTGCGCGGCCGAACGCGGCGCCTATATCGTGCGCGTGCACGATGTGCAGGCGTCGGTCGATGCGATCAAGACCTGGTGGGCCGTGCGGCAACAGCGCGTGGATGCCGCGGCCTGAGTCCGGGCACTGCATCGCCGCAACACCGCGAACCCCCTCACAACGCAAACACCTGAACCCGAATCAGAACAGGGAGAACGATCGGATGACACGTAAATATTTCGGCACCGATGGCGTGCGCGGCAGGGTCGGCGAGGCGCCGATCACGCCGGACTTCGTGATGCGGCTCGGCTATGCGGCCGGACGCGTGCTGGCGCTTGGCCAGCCGAGCTCGCAGGGCAAGCCCACGGTGCTGATCGGCAAGGACACGCGGATTTCCGGCTACATGCTGGAGGCCGCGCTGGAGGCGGGCTTTACCGCGGCCGGTGTCCATGTGCTGCTGACCGGTCCGCTGCCGACGCCGGGCATCGCCTATCTGACCCGCGCGCTGCGCCTGGCCGCTGGTGTGGTCATTTCGGCCAGCCACAATCCGTATCACGACAACGGCATCAAGTTCTTCTCGGCCACCGGCGACAAGCTGCCCGACGAGGTCGAACTGGCGATCGAGGCCGAGCTCGAGGCGCCGATGCATTGCGTGCCGTCCGACCAGCTGGGCCGCGCCCGCCGGATCGACGATGCGGCAGGCCGCTACATCGAGTTCTGCAAGAGCACCTTCCCGTACGACCGGGACCTGCACGGCCTGAAGCTGGTGGTCGACTGCGCGCATGGCGCCGCCTACCACATCGCGCCGCACGTGTTCCACGAGCTGGGCGCCGACGTGGTGTCGATCGGCAACCAGCCCAATGGCCGCAACATCAATGACGGCTACGGCGCCACCGCGCCCGACAAGCTGGTCGAGGCCGTCAAGGCCCAGGGTGCGGACCTCGGCCTGGCCTTCGACGGCGACGCCGACCGGCTGCAGGTGGTCGACGCCGACGGCCGGCTCTACAACGGCGACGAGCTGCTGTACGCGATCGTGCAGGACCGCATCGCCTGCGGACAAAGCGTCCCCGGCGTGGTCGGCACGCTGATGACCAATATGGCGGTCGAACTGGCCCTGCAACGCCAGGGCGTCCAATTCGTACGGGCCAAGGTCGGCGACCGCTACGTGCTTGAAGAGTTGGGCAAGCGCGGCTGGACGCTGGGCGGCGAGGGCTCCGGCCACTTGTTGTGCCTGGATCGTCACTCGACGGGCGACGGCATCGTGTCGGGCCTGCAGGTGCTGGCGGCGCTGCGCCGCAGCGGCAAGACGCTGGCCCAGCTGCTCGACGGCGTGTCGCTGTTCCCGCAGACGCTGATCAATGTGCGCGTGCAGAAGGGCTTCGACTGGCAGAACCATGCCGGCCTGCAGGCCGCGCGCGCCGAGATCGAGCCGGCGCTGGCCGGCAAGGGTCGGGTGCTGATCCGTGCCTCCGGCACGGAGCCGGTGGTGCGGGTGATGGTCGAGGCCGAACAGGCCGAGACCGCCGAACAGGCGGCCCGCAAGCTGGCCGACGCGCTGGCGACCTGACACGGCGCAAGGCAGTCAGCCGCCATGGAACGCCCGGCCTCGGCCGGGCGTTTTCCTTTGGCCCCCAGCCCCCACTCAACCGCCAGCAACCCACCGCCCGGTCACCTCCGCGGTCCTCCCAGCCACCCCAGCCACCCGCATCCGCTCCAGCTACCCCCAGCCGACGCCCCCTCGCTTGCCTTAAATGTCTCTTCAGAGAAATTTTCGCGATGTCATGGAACTGTCATAGAGGCCGCATACAGTTCGGGATGTCAAAAAACTGACATTCCCAACCATGTTCTCTGGAGGACATATGAAGCTGGTCAAGACTGCCGTTGCGGGCATCGTTTCGATGGTGGTAGCAGGCTCCGCATTCGCGGCAGAAATTACCGGTGCAGGCGCTTCTTTTCCGGCGCCCGTCTATTCCAAGTGGGCCGACGCATACCAAAAAGCTACGGGTAACAAGGTCAACTATCAATCGATCGGCTCGTCCGGCGGCATCAAGCAGATCAACGCCAAGACGGTCGATTTCGGCGCCTCGGACGCCCCGCTGAAGGACGAGGAACTGGCCAAGCAAGGCCTGGTGCAGTTCCCGACGGTGATCGGCGGCGTGGTGCCCGTGGTCAACCTGCAAGGCATCAAGCCGGGCGAACTGACCATCACCGGCGAAGTGCTGGCCAACATCTACCTGGGCAAGATCAAGAAGTGGGACGATCCGGCCATCAAGGCGCTGAACCCCAACGCCAAGCTGCCGAGCCAGGACATCCTGCCGGTGCGCCGCGCCGACGGTTCGGGCACCACCTTCATCTTCACCAACTACCTGTCGAAGGTCAGCGCTGACTGGAAGAGCTCGGTGGGCGAAGGCACCTCGGTCAACTGGCCGGGCGGCGGCACGGGCGGCAAGGGCAACGAGGGCGTGGCCGCCTTCGTGCAGCGCCTGAACGGCGCGATCGGCTATGTCGAGTACGCCTACGCCAAGCAGAACAAGATGACCCACGTGAAGATGAAGAACGTCGCGGGCGCGGTCGTCGAGCCGAGCGACGACGCCTTCAAGGCTGCCGCCGCCGGCGCCGACTGGAGCAAGTCGTACTACCAGATCCTGACCAACCAGCAGGGCAAGGACGCCTGGCCGATCGCCGGCGCGACCTTCATCCTGGTGCACAAGAACCAGGAAAAGCCGGCGCAGGGCGCGGAAGTGCTGAAGTTCTTCGACTGGGCCTACAAGAGCGGCGCCAGCATGGCGAGCGAACTGGACTACGTGCCGATGCCCGAGTCGGTCGTCAACCAGATCCGCGCGACCTGGAAGAGCAGCATCAAGGACGCCTCGGGCAAGGGCCTGTACTGATCGTCTGTCGATGCGAAGGGAGGGCGCAGTCGGCCCTCTCCCCAAGCCCTTCTCCCGCATGCGGGAGAAGGGCGCAAACCGGAATACTCCCTGCCATGGCGACCACGTCCGATCTTCCCGCCGTACGCGCACCCGGCCGCACCGGTGACATCCTGTTCGGTGGCCTGACCCGCGGCGCCGCCATCATCACGCTGATGCTGCTGGGCGGCATCATCGTCTCGCTCGCCATCAGCGCCTGGCCTTCGATCCAGGCCTTCGGCTTCAAATTCCTGTGGACCGCGCAGTGGGATCCCCCCGCGGATATCTACGGCGCGCTGGTGCCGATCTACGGCACGGTGGTGACCTCGCTGATCGCGCTGATCATCGCGGTGCCGGTCAGCTTCGGCATCGCGCTCTTCCTGACCGAGCTCTCGCCCGCATGGCTGCGCCGCCCGCTGGGCACGGCGATCGAGCTGCTGGCCGCGGTGCCGTCGATCGTCTACGGCATGTGGGGCCTGCTGGTATTTGCGCCGCTGTTCGGCGAATACTTCCAGAAGCCGCTGGCCGCCACGGTGGGCCAACTGCCGCTGATCGGGCCGCTGTTCCAGGGCGCGCCGCTGGGCATCGGCCTGCTGTGCGCGGGCGTGATCCTGGCCATCATGATCATTCCGTACATCGCCTCGGTGATGCGCGACGTGTTCGAGGTCACCCCGGTGCTGCTCAAGGAGTCCGCCTACGGCGTGGGCTGCACCACCTGGGAGGTGATGTGGAGCGTCGTGCTGCCCTATACCCGCGCCGGCGTGATCGGCGGCGTGATGCTCGGCCTGGGCCGCGCGCTGGGCGAGACCATGGCGGTCACCTTCGTGATCGGCAACACCAACCTGCTGGACAACGCCTCGCTGTTCTCGCCGGGCAACAGCATCACGTCCGCGCTGGCGAACGAGTTCGCCGAGGCCGGTCCCGGCCTGCATACCGCCGCGCTGATGGAGCTCGGCCTGATCCTGTTCTTCATCACCTTCGTGGTGCTGGCGCTGTCCAAACTGCTGCTGCTGCGCCTGTCGCGCAATGAGGGCAAGAAATGAATTCGACCAGCCAAGCGACCATGTCGACCTCGTCGATCCCGGCCGTCCACGCCGATGCCAACGAGGTGCGCGAGCGCCTGCAGGCACGGCGCAAGCGCATGAACGTCTACGCGCTGGCGGCCTCGCTGGCGGCGATGACCTTCGGCCTGTTCTGGCTCGCGTGGATCCTGTGGACCACGATCTCGCTGGGCATCGGCGGCCTGTCGATCGACCTGTTCACGCAGATGACGCCGGCGCCGAACACCGCCGGCGGAGGCCTTGCCAACGCCATCTTCGGCAGCTTCGTGATGGTGGGCCTGGCCACCGTGCTGGGCACGCCGCTGGGCATCCTGGCCGGCATCTATCTGGCCGAGTACGGCCAGAAGTCGCCGCTGGCCAGCTTCATCCGCTTCATCAACGACATCCTGCTGTCGGCGCCGTCGATCGTGATCGGCCTGTTCGTCTACGCGCTGGTGGTGGCCCGGATGGGGCATTTCTCGGCCTGGGCCGGCATCTGCTCGCTGGCGCTGCTGCAGATTCCGATCGTCGTGCGCACCACCGAGAACATGCTGAACCTGGTGCCCAATGCGCTGCGCGAGGCCGCCTTCGCGCTCGGCACGCCGAAATGGAAGATGGTGCTGTCGATCACCGTCAAGGCCTCGTACGCGGGCATCATCACCGGCGTGCTGCTGGCGGTGGCCCGGATCGCCGGCGAAACCGCGCCGCTGCTGTTCACCGCGCTGTCGAACCAGTTCTGGAGCACGGACCTGAACAAGCCGATGGCCAACCTGCCGGTGACGATCTTCCGCTTCGCCATGAGCCCGTTCACCGAATGGCAGCAGCTGGCCTGGGCCGGCGTGTTCCTGATCACGATCGGCGTCCTGGCGCTGAACATCCTGGCGCGCGTGCTGTTCAAGAAGAGCCAGTGAGCCAAACCGCGCAGCCTGCGAAACCACGAATCTACCTGCGAGACCCAGCATGACTTCGACCGTCATCGACATCCCCGACAGCGTCCGCGCCAAGATCGACGTGCGCAACCTGAACTTCTACTACGGACAGTTCCACGCGCTGAAGAACATCAACATGTCGATCCCGGACCGCAAGGTCACGGCCTTCATCGGTCCCTCGGGCTGCGGCAAATCGACCCTGCTGCGCACCCTGAACAAGATGTACGCGCTCTATCCCGAGCAGCGTGCCGAGGGCGAGATCAACATGGACGGCGAGAACCTGCTGACCAGCCGCAAGGACATCGCGCTGCTGCGCGCCAAGGTCGGCATGGTGTTCCAGAAGCCGACGCCGTTCCCGATGTCGATCTACGACAATATCGCCTTCGGCGTGCGGCTGTTCGAGAAGCTGTCGCGCTCGGAGATGGACGACCGCGTCGAGTGGGCGCTGTCGAAGGCCGCGCTGTGGAACGAGGCCAAGGACAAGCTGCACCAGTCGGGCTACAGCCTGTCCGGCGGCCAGCAGCAGCGGCTGTGCATCGCGCGCGGCATCGCGATCCGCCCCGAGGTGCTGCTGCTCGACGAGCCGTGCTCGGCGCTGGACCCGATCTCGACCGGCCGCATCGAGGAACTGATCGCCGAACTGAAGGACGAGTACACGGTGGTGATCGTGACCCATAATATGCAGCAGGCCGCGCGTTGCTCGGACTTCACCGCCTATATGTACCTGGGCGAGCTGATCGAGTTCGGCGAGACGGAGAAGATCTTCATCAAGCCGCACCGCAAGGAAACCGAGGACTACATCACCGGCCGTTTCGGCTGAGCACCAAGGCAGCCCTTCCAAGCAACGCCCGCCGTGCCGCGCGACGCGCCAGCATCCGCGGCCAGGAGAACATGATGACCGACAAGCACCTGTCGACCCAATTCGACGCCGACCTCAACGCGATCAATACCAAGCTGCTGCAGATGGGCGGCCTGGTCGAGGCGCAGATCGATACCGCGATGAAGGCGCTGGCCGATTTCGACGCCACGCTGGCCGAGCAGGTCATCGAGCGCGAGAACCAGATCAATGCGCTGGAGATCGAGATCGACGCCGACTGCGGCAATATCATCGCGCGCCGGCAGCCGACCGCGCGCGACCTGCGCCTCGTGATGGCCATCTCGAAGACCATCACCAACCTGGAGCGCGCCGGCGACGAGGCGGAGAAGATCGCCAAGCGCACCAAGCACATCATGGAAGAGACCGGCGCGCAGGGCATCAACTACGCCGAGGTCAAGCTGGCCGGCGACCTGGCGATCGCGCTGCTGCGCAAGTCGCTCGATGCCTTCGCCCGCCTCGATACGGTCGCGGCCGCGCGCATCGTCAAGGAAGACAAGGCGATCGACGACGAATTCCGTGCCTTCGTGCGCAAGCTGATCACCTACATGATGGAAGACCCGCGCACGATCTCGGTCGCGCTGGACTTCCTGTTCATCGCCAAGGCGGTCGAGCGCATCGGCGACCATGCCAAGAACATCGCCGAGTTCATCATCTATATCGTCAAGGGCACCGACGTTCGCCATACCTCGCGCGAGGACATGGAAAAGGAAGCGCTGAGCTGATCGGGCCGCACCGGTCGAACGACGCCGCGGTACCTGCCCGTTGTTCAGCTGCCCGGTCGGTACCTGGCCGTTGCGAGGCGCTTGCCGTACATGGCTCGCTGTATTTCGTCCGCTGTATATCGCCATCTCGCTGTTCCATCTGCCAATACCTGAACCTGCCAGAGAGCGGAGAACTCATTCATGCCTAGCAGTATTCTGGTCGTCGAAGACGAACCGGCCATCGCCGAACTGATCGCCGTCAACCTGCAGCACGCGGGGCACTATCCGATTCGTGCCTACAACGCCGAGCAGGCGCTGTCGCTGATGAGCGATGTGTTGCCTGATCTGGTCCTGCTCGACTGGATGCTGCCGGGCAAGTCGGGCGCGGTGTTCGCCAAGGAGCTGCGCAACAACGAACGCACCAAGCAGATCCCGATCATCATGCTGACCGCGCGCAGCGAGGAGCAGGACAAGGTCATGGGGCTGGAAGCCGGCGCCGACGACTACGTGACCAAGCCGTTCTCGCCGAAGGAGCTGCTGGCGCGCATCAAGGCGGTGCTGCGCCGGCGCGCGCCGCAGCTGACCGACGACGTGGTGGCGATCAACGGCCTGCGGCTGGATCCCGCCACGCATCGCGTCACCGGCGAAGACGAATCCGGCCCGATCAAGCTCGAGCTTGGCCCGACCGAATTCCGCCTGCTGCATTTCCTGATGACGCATCCGGAGCGGGTGCACAGCCGCTCGCAGCTGCTCGACCAGGTCTGGGGCGACCACGTCTTCGTCGAGGAGCGCACCGTCGACGTGCATATCAAGCGCCTGCGCGCGGCGCTGGCCCCCGGGGGCTACAGCGCGATGATCGAGACCGTTCGCGGCAGCGGCTACCGCCTGGCCCGTTCGCCGGGGCAGTGAGCGGCCGGCCTCGCGCGGTTTGCCGCGCGGTTGGCGGCCCGGGCGAGGCGGCTATTCTGTCGCCGCGCGGTTGCCTCGCCGTTGCGTCGCCGTTCCATTTTTCGTGGCACACTGCGGCCCATCCCGCCTGCGGCGGCCGGACCTGATCTCCACCGACGCCGTTCCCCGCCAGGCTGCCATCGCACGATCTCATGAATGTCATCTGGGCCCGATCCGCGGCCGTCCTGATCCTGCTGGCCATCGCCGCCGCGCTGCTCGCCGTCTTCGTCGGCGTGACCGCCGCGCTGGCGCTGACCACCGGCGCGCTGCTCGCGCTGCTTGTCTTTTATCTGTATCAGATCAACCGGCTGTGGAAGGTGCTCGACGCGCCGGCCTACGGCGAGATTCCGAGCGCGGTCGGGCTGTGGGGCGAGGTCTATTATCGGCTGCACCGCCTGGTCAAGCGCTGGCGCATGCAGGTGCTGCAGGTCGAGCAGCAGCACACGCGCTTCATCCAGGCCATCCAGGCCTCGCCCAACGGCGTGCTGATGCTGGACGACGCCGACCAGATCGAGTGGTGCAACGCCGTGGCCGAGCTGCATTTCGGCCTCAGCGCACGGCGCGACGCGCGCCAGCGCATCACGCACCTGATCCGGCGCCCGGAGTTTGTGCAGTACCTGATGTTGCAACGTTTCGACGAACCCTTGCAGATGCGCGACATGGGCGAACACAAGCAGAGCGTGCTGGCGGTGCAGGTGCTGCCCTATGGCGACAATCGCAAGCTGGTGCTGACGCAGGACATCACCAAGCTCGAGAACACCGAGTCGATGCGGCGCGATTTCGTCGCCAACGTCTCGCATGAACTGAAGACGCCGCTGACGGTGCTGACGGGCTTTCTGGAGACCGTGCGCGACCTGCCGGTCTCGGACGAGGATCGTCGGCGCTATGTCGACATGATGATGACGCAGGCCATGCGCATGCAGCATATCGTCGAGGACCTGCTGGCGCTGGCCAAGCTCGAGAGCGACATGCAGCCGCCCAGCCAGGATCCGGTCGATATCGGCGCGCTGGTGCACCACCTGGTGCATGACGCGCAGGGGCTGTCGCAGGGCCGGCACGAGATCACCGCCGACATCGACCGGGCGGTCGGCATCCGCGGCAACGAAACCGAGTTGCTGTCGGCGCTGGGCAATCTGGTGTCGAACGCGGTGCGCTACACGCCCGACGGCGGCCGCATCGGCATCGGGCTGTGCTATCGCGACGGCCACGCGGTGTTCTCGGTCAGCGATACGGGCCTGGGCATCGCCGCCGAACACATTCCGCGGCTGACCGAGCGCTTCTATCGCGTCGACCGCAGCCGCTCGCGCGATACCGGCGGCACCGGCCTGGGCCTGGCGATCGTCAAGCACGTGCTGTCGCGCCACCACGCCGAACTGCGCATCAGCAGCGAGGTGGGGAAGGGCAGCGTGTTCCGGGTGGTGTTCCCCGTCGATCGCAGCATTCACCAGCCGGGCGCGCGGCACGCGGCGTAGAGGCGGATCTCGGGTTGATTGGCGGACGAGGTACCGCCTTTCCTGCACGCCTTTCTCTTCAGCAGGAACCAGCAGGAAAGGCCGTGTGGCCCTCAGGCGAACATCCCCAGCAACTCCATCTGGCTGACCCGCCGTTCCTTCCCCTTGCCCGTCTGCTGGACATAGCTGCCGTCCGGCTGCATGACCCAGGCCGAGCCGTTGTCGCGCAGATGGACCAGCAGCCCTTCCTGGATCACGCGCGTCTTCAACGTCTTGTCGAGGATCGGGAAGGCGACCTCGACGCGGCGGAACAGGTTGCGGTCCATCCAGTCGGCGCTCGACAGATACAGCAGCTCGGTGCCGCCGGCCAGGAAGTAGTTGACGCGATGGTGTTCGAGGAAGCGGCCGACGATGGATCGCACCGTGATGTTTTCGGACAGTCCCGGCACGCCGGGCCGCAGCGCGCAGACGCCGCGCACGATCAGATCGATCTGCACGCCGGCGCGCGAAGCCTTGTACAGCTCCTCGATCACCGACGGCTCCAGCAGTGCGTTCATCTTGGCGATGATGCGCGCCGGCTTGCCGGCCCGCGCGTTGCGCGCCTCGGCCCGGATATGTTCGACCAGATTGCTCTGCATCGTGAACGGTGACTGCCACAGGTGCTTGAGCTTGATCGAGCCGGCCGTGCCGGTCAGCAGCTGGAACACGTGATGCACGTCCTCGCACACTTCCTCGTTGGCGGTCAGCAGCCCGAAGTCGGTGTACAGCCGCGCGGTGCGCGGATGATAGTTGCCGGTGCCCAGATGCACATAGCGGCGCAGCTTGGTCTGCTTGCTCTTCGGACCGGCAGGCTCGCGCCGCACGATCAGCAGCATCTTGGCGTGGCACTTGTGGCCGACCACGCCGTAGATCACGTGCGCGCCGGCTGATTCGAGGCGCTCGGCCCAGTTGATATTGGTTTCCTCGTCGAAGCGCGCCAGCAGCTCCAGCACGACGGTCACATCCTTGCCGTTGCGCACCGCGGTCATCAGCGCTTCCATCACCAGCGAATCGTTGCCGGTGCGGTAGACGGTCTGCTTGATCGCGACCACGTCCGGATCGTTGGCCGCCAGCTGCAGCAGGTCCAGCACCGAGCTGAAGCTCTCGTACGGATGGTGCAGCAGCACGTCGCGCTGGCGGATCACGTCGAACATCGGCGTGCCGCCGCTGAACGCCTTCACTGCGGCGGGGACGTGCGGCGGATATTTGAGGGCAGGGCGGTCGACCATGTCGGGGATCGACATCAGCCGCACCAGATTGACCGGCCCGCTGACGCGATACAGGTCCTGCTCGCCGAGCGCGAACTCGGTCAGCAGCCGCCGCGTCAGCGCCGGCGGCGTTTCGGCCGCGACCTCCAGCCGCACCGCGTCGCCGTAGTGGCGCGTCGGCAGTTCGCCCTGCAGCGCCTCGCGCAGATCGGTGATTTCGTCTTCGGAGACGAACAGGTCCGAATTGCGCGTGACGCGGAACTGATAGCAGCCGTCCACCTCGATCGCCGGGAACAGCTCGTGCACGAAGCCCTGCATGAACGAGGACAGCAGCACGAAGCCGTACGGATAGCCCGACAGCGACTGCGGCATCCGCACCACGCGCGGCAGCGCGCGCGGGGCCTGCACGATCGCAAGGTCCGCCTCGCGGCCGAACGCGTCCTTGCCGGACAGCTCGACGACGAAGTTCAGGCTCTTGTTCGAAACACGCGGGAAGGGATGGGCCGGATCGAGCGCGATCGGCGTCAGCACCGGACCGATCTCGCGCACGAAGAAGTCGCGCGCCCAGTCGCGCTGCGCGTCGTTCCAGACCGTGGTCATATGGAAGAACACGCCCTCGCGCTCCAGCAGGGGGAAGAGCACGTCCTGCAGCATGGCATACTGCGCTGCAACGAGGCGCTGTGTCCGCTCGGTGATCGACTGGTAGGTCTGCTGGAACGACAGGCCGTCCGGGGTCAGGCCGGACGGGTTGTCGCGCATCTGCTCCTTGAGACCGGCCATCCGGATCTCGAAGAACTCGTCGAGATTGCTCGACACGATGCAGATGAACTTCAGGCGCTCGAGCAGCGGCACTGCCGGGTCCGCTGCCTGGGCCAACACACGGGAGTTGAATTCCAGGATGCCGAGTTCGCGATTGAGCAGCGTACCGGGCGGGGTCGTCGACATGGGCATGACCTTCTTTGGGCGATGCGGCGACTTTTCCATAGAATCGTGTCAACTTGATGACAACGTGATTTTGTCATGACACCGACACGGCCAGGACATATTCTTCGTGCCTCGCGCGGCCCGCGATAAACGGAATGCAGCCGGTCCGCGTTTTCAGACTGCTATGACGATGAACAATACTCCACGCCTGCTCGCCGCCGTCGATATGGGTTCCAACAGCTTCCGGCTGATGATCGGCCGGGTGGACGAGACCCAGACCGCGACCGGTCCGGTCAGCCAGATCTTCCAGGTCGATGCGCTGCGCGAGCCGGTGCGCCTGGCCGCGGGCCTGACCGCAGACAAGTACCTGGACCAGCCGGCGCGGCGCCGCGGCGTGGAGGCGCTGCGGCGCTTCGGCGACCGCCTGCGCGAATTCTCGCCGGACCAGGTGCGCGCGGTCGCCACCAATACGCTGCGCGTGGCCAAGAACGCCTCCGAATTCCTGATCGAGGCGGAGAACGCGCTGGGCTTTCCGATCGAGGTGATCGCCGGCCGCGAGGAGGCCCGGCTGATCTATCTGGGCGCGTCGCACGATGCGCCGGCCTGCGCCGGCAATCGGCTGGTGGTCGATATCGGCGGCGGCTCGACGGAATTCATCATCGGCCATGGCTACACCGCCAAGTTGATGGAGTCGCTCTACATCGGCTGCGTCTCGCACAGCCGGCAGTTCTTCCCCAGCGGCAATGTCGATGAATACGCGATGAAGCAGGCCGAGCTGGCCGCGCGCCGCGAGATCCAGGTGCTGGTGCGCCAGTACCGCAGCGCAGGCTGGCAGCAGGCGGTGGGCTCGTCGGGCACCGCGCGCGCGCTGGCCGAGCTGATCGAGCTCAACGGCATGAACGACAACGCGCAGGAGCACGGCATCACGCGGGAAGGGCTGGAGCGGCTCAAGCGCGCGCTGATCAAGGCGGAGAACACCAACCGCGTGCGGCTGGTCGGATTGAAGCCGGACCGCATCCCCGTGCTGCCCGGCGGGCTGTCGATCATGCTCGGCGTGTTTGCCGAGCTCGATATCGACCGCATGGACGTCACCGACGGCGCGCTGCGCCTGGGCGTGCTGTACGACCTGCTCGGCCGCAGCCATCACGAGGACATGCGCACGGTGACGGTGGATCAGTTCATGCGCCGCTACGGCGTCGACCGTGCCCAGGCCGCGCGCGTGCGGCAGGCCGCGCAACGGCTGCTGGCCCAGTTTCCCGATCCGGCCAACGAACGGCGCGAGGACAATCTGGCGCTGCTGGGCTGGGCCGCCAGCCTGCATGAGATCGGCATGTCGATCGCGCACAGCAGCTACCACAAGCATTCGGCCTATATCGCCACGCATGCGGACATGCCGGGCTTTTCCAAGACCGACCAGGCGCGGCTCGCCACGCTGCTGCTCGGCCATGCCGGCAAGCTCGGCAAGCTGTCGGGGCGCGGCCGCTTTCTCGACTGGCGCATGCTGTTCAGCCTGCGGCTGGCCTTCGTGCTGTGCCGGCGGCGTGCCGACGTCGAACTGCCGGAGATCAGGGTCAGCCAGCGCGCCGACGCGCTGGAAGAGGGCTTCGAGGTGCGGCTGCCGAAGGCGTGGGTCGAGGCCAATCCGCTGGTCGAATACAGCCTCGGCAAGGAAGCCGACGAATGGGAGCGGATCGG
>Ga0065721_10050475_pt1 | contig 19909 bp, 17 predicted proteins | sample Mesricmetagenome_FD_59108 | JGI IMG/M metagenome (GOLD analysis project Ga0065721, IMG submission 59108) | Mesophilic microbial community from rice straw/compost enrichment Sample: eDNA_1 v2 (version 2) | ecosystem: Engineered > Solid waste > Grass > Composting > Bioreactor | place: USA: Davis... | reverse complement strand
GCCAGGGCAAGGGGCGTATGCGGCGGAGGCGGCAGCGACATCGGCAATGGCGGGAACGCAAACCCTGTTTTGGAGCGATGGTGCAACTGGACGGTTCGCATCATGACTGGTTTGAAGGACGCGGCCCGCGGTGCGTGCTGATGGTGATGATCGATGACGCGACGAACCGGGTGTGGGCACAGTTCTTCGAAGAGGAGACGACGCACGCCAGCTATGACATGGTGGAAGGCTGGGCCAGGCGGTATGGTTTGCCGCAAAGCCTGTATGTGGATCGGGACAGCATCTATCGCTGCGAAGGGGTGGGCACGATCAAAGAGCAATTGGCCGGCAAAGCGCCGCAGACGCAGTTTGGCAGGGCGATGGAGCAATTGGGAGTGGAACTGATTCTGGCCAACAGTCCGCAAGCAAAAGGCCGGGTGGAGCGTGAGAATGGCCTTCTTCAGGATCGGCTGGTCAAAGCATTGCGTCTGGAGGGGATCAATGACACGGAGAAAGCCAACGCGTTTCTGCGCGAAGTGTTTCTGCCGGCATTGAATCGGAAGTTTGAAGTGCAGCCGGCCAGCATGGCCGACGTGCATCGAGGAGTTCCGCGGGAACTGAGGCAGATCCTGAGCTGGGAAGTGAAGCGAGTCGTGCAGCGGGACTGGACGGTGCAGCATGAAGGACAGTGGTATCAACTGGACCGGCGGCACGAAAAGCTGGCATTGGCTGGCAAGAGCGTGGTGGTTCGAAAGCTGAGAGACGGAACGATCCAGATTGAGCATCAAGGGCAGAAGCTCAAGTGGCGCAAACTGAGCAAAAGACCCGGGCGCAAGGAAAGAGCTGTCCTCGAGAAGAGGCCGCTGCCAGAACCGACAACGCCGAGGAAGGAGCATCCGTGGCGACGTCCCTTGCTCAAGGGCGGCAGGATCGCGCAGATTGAGATGGGGGATTTCGGTCGGCCTCCGCTACGCTCCGGCCTCCCTGCATCCCCCATCTCAAACACAAAACCACAAACACAAACATGAAGGGGACATTATCTCCTGAGTTGTAATGGGGACATTTCTAAAGAGTTTTGACATGCAGGCACTGGAATGAACCCGCGCGGTTTGCGGTGAAATCGAAGAATTACGCGGCGGCAACCGGTTGTTCTTTTCCAACGAAAAATTCGCGGATCCAGCGGACGGCCTTGCGCAACCCGATGGGGCGCACGTCGGTGAGTTGATAGACGCGCACCAGTTCTTCTTCATGATTTCGATAGCGTGGTGGTAACAGCATCGTAGTGCGATTCGTGTCACCTTTGAGTTCGATGATTTCTGAATTCACCAGCCCGCGTCCGACGGCGTATTGACCTTCAGGAAGGTGTGTGAAGCGTGGCGGCAGGATAAGCCAAGGACGATAACGAAATACGAGTTGCCCTTTTTCATCGCGGCCCAATGTTCCGTAAGTACGCGCCGGAACTTTATTAATGCAACGTCCCAGGAACATGCGATTCAACGCGGGGTTGAGTTTGAAGCGTTTGCTGCGGAACGTGAAAAAGTCCCACATGTAAACCGTGCCAAAGTGCGACAGGCGAATTGACCACCCGGCAAGAAAATAGGAAACCACAATGATGACCAACGCCCAGGCTGCTCCCACCCAGGGATTCGCCAAAGCAGTTCCCGCGACCGTTCCGAGCAGTCCAAGACGAAATCCTTTCAGCGCTGCGTCCACGGTCGTAAACGGACTGAGCAGGATAAGGACGTTGATGGCATTGGACGCGAGGAAGACGAAGAAGAACGCGAGCATCGCGATGGGAATGACGAGGATGTTGTAGAGCCAGGTGAAATCAGCTGTGGCGAAACCGAGGCCGCTCAGCATGGCTTCCGGGACAGCTTTGGTTTCCGGATGGATCATGATCATGAACGGCACAAGCGCACCAGTCGCGAGCAATCCGCTGACCTTGTTTTCCAGCGCTTCAATGACATCGAACGGCTTTTTCATCGCCGTGGGCAACGCGTTTCCTGCAGTGTCTTTGATGAAACAAAGACCAACGATGACGAAGCCGGTGGTCCAGAACCACCATTGCGCAAACCACGGGAGATTCGGGCGCTGTTCGGCGGGCGTGTTCCACCATTTATAAAATCCGTAACCGCTCGTGCCTAAAAGCGGTGTGATGGCGATTCCGGTCAGCAGCGAAATCTGCTGTGCGATGGCTGCGCCGGGTGCTTTCGATGTAGTTTTGGCTGGCGCGGGGTCGGCAGATGCGGGCGTCTGAGCCTGCAGCTCGAATGTGCTCAAGCCAAACAACACGGCGACCAGAATGGACAGGCATCTTTTCATAAGCCGGAGGTTTTAATTTCAGGCCGGCAGTGTAAAACGGCGGCAATCACCGCTCTGCTACAATTTCGCGCCCAATCTGGAACACACGCAAAGCGCGAATCAAATCTTCACTTTGAACTTCTCGCCTTTTTTCAGTGAAAGCACAAAGGCGGCGAGCAGTTGCGGGATTTGTTCGAGATCTTTCAGGCTGACAAGTTCCACCGGCGAGTGCATGTAACGGTTCGGTAAACTGATCAGCGCACTGGCAATGCCGCCGCGGGTCCAGAAAATCGCGTCCGTATCCGTGCCACTGGTGCTGGACATGGCTTCATGCTGAAGCGGAATTTTCTTTTTCTTCGCCACTTCCTCGAGGCGTTTGACGACTTCAGGATGATTGCAGCCGCCGTGAGTGATTGCCGGACCGGCGCCTATCTTTACGTCGCCATGCTGCGCTTTGTTGACCGTGGGATAATCCGTCGCATGCGTCACGTCCACGACTAACGCAATATCCGGATGCAGCGAGTACGCAATTTGTCGCGCGCCCAACAGACCGACTTCTTCCTGCACATTGGACACGGCGCAAACTTCCGGCGCCAATTTAGCTCCGGATTCTTTCAACAACCGCAACGCTTCAATCACAGACCAGGTGCCGATGCGATTGTCGAACGCGCGGGAAATCGCTAGGTTGTTACGCAGCAATTCAAATTCGTCCACCAGCGTGATGGGATCGCCAACCCGCACCAGTTTCTCCGCGTCGGCTCGGGAACTCACGCCGATGTCGATGAAGATTTCGTGAATCTTCGGCGGTTTGGGGTCGCCTTCCTGTTTGGTAAGGTGCGGGGCGACATTACCCACCACGCCGCGCACTGGACCGCGTTGACTGTGAATGGTGACGCGTTGCGCTTTGGTAATCGCCGCATCAACACCGCCCATGCGTCGGACATAGATGAAACCTTTGTCATCAATGTAATTCACGGCCATGGCGATTTCGTCGGCGTGGCCTGCGAGCATGATGCGCGGTGAGCCGCCTTTGTTGAGCACAGCGACGCAGTTGCCGTAGGCATCGGAGAAAGTTTCGTCGGCGAACTTTTTGGCGTAATCGAGCCAGACCCGTTGGCCGCGGGTTTCATGACCGACCGGACTGGGAGTGTTGACCAGGGTCTTCAGGAATTGGAGCGAAGCTTCACGCATGACCACAGCATGGCAAAGGCAGGCAGGCGAGTCGAGTGCGGGGCTGGTGATTAATTCTCAATAACTTCAAGACGAAAAGGCGTTTTTCGATGCGCGTTTTGGGTGTTTGGGAGGCAAACCGGTTTGATGCTCCGGGGGTTTCCCGGGTTTTAAACTGGCTCTTGTTTGGCAGACTGGTGACACATATTCTGAAACTCCAATTGTCTCTGGTTGGAGCGCTAAAGCGGAATAGGGCTGCGCACGCCTTTCAGAGGAAACAACATGAATCGAAGATCCTGGCCGTCACAATCGACCACGCGTTCGTTGCGTGAGCCGATGCGCCTGCGCCCGTCGCTATCCCATGAATAATGATAACGCGACAGCGATCCTGCGGTCTTTGATTATCTACGGCCTGTGTCTGCCGTTGGCGATTTATTTGGGATACGTGCTCGCGCAACAGTGGGGGCGCGCGGAGTTGGCATTCGTTGTTGTGGTTTGCTGCTTACCGTTGATTCCAGTGTTGATGAAGTGGCATCACCTGCTGCTCATCGCCAGCTGGAACATGAGCATCGTTTTATTCTTCATCCAGGGCTCACCGCACCTCTGGATGGGAATGACGGCGTTAAGTCTGACGCTGACTGCGCTCCAGTATTTTTTAAAGCGAAACGTTCAGTTTGCGACGGTTTCAACGGTTGCCTGGCCGCTTTTGATGTTGGGGCTGGTAATTTTGATCACTGCGCATCTGACAGGCGGCATCGGATTGGCGAGTTTCGGCGGTGAATCTTACGGTGGCAAACGTTACATTCAGCTCTTCTGTGCGATTGCGGGATACTTTGCAATCAGCAGTCATCGCATTGAGCCAGGCAGGGGGATCGCATATACCTCAGTTTACTTTTTGGGCGCGTTGACGTTGATTATCGGAAGCTTGTCTCCGTGGATGCCAGCTTCGTTTCGGATGGTGTATGCGTTGTTTCCGGTTGAGCGAATTGCCGATATTCAAGGCGGAGGCGGTTTTTCGGAATATACGCGATTGAGCGGGATTAGCTCTGCGGCAGTTGCAATTCTTTGTTTTATTCTCGCTCGTTATGGGTTGATGGGTGCGGTCGGGTTTACGGACCGTTGGCGCTTTTTGCCGCTCCAATTCCGGGGTGGACTAGGCATCAATCAGCCTTGGCGAATTCTGGTTGTCATTGCAATTGCGGGAGTATCACTCGTAGGTGGTTACCGATCTGTTCCCATCAATCTTCTATTAATCACGGGATTGCTCTTTTTACTGGAGCGATTGTATCGGACGCGAATGCTCGTGGTGTTGGTCATGGTTGGCATTCTGGGAATTGGTCTGACTCTGCCGTTTATTCAAAAACTTCCCTTTACGGTGCAACGCTCACTGAGTTTCTTGCCAATCAAGGTAAGTGATGAAGCGAAACTGGACGCGCGAGAATCTTCTGAGTGGCGACTGCGCATGTGGCAAGACGTCATTCCCACAATTCCGCAATATTTGTTGATCGGAAAAGGCTATGCAATTGATGCGCGCGAACAGGAAATGGCTCGGAGCATTGCTGAAATGCGAGGCGACAACGACGCCGCGAATGCGAAAGTCGTGCAGGATTATCACAACGGACCGCTATCTTTGCTCATCCCGCTGGGGATATTTGGGGTGATTACCTTCCTTTGGTTCCTGGTCGCCGGCTTTCGTCTGCTGTTGAACAATTATCGCTACGGTGATCCGATTAACGTCCGCGTAAATCGATTTCTACTCGCTTACTTTATCGCGAAAGTTTTGTTCTTTTTTTTGATTTTCGGTTCTTTTCCGCTCGACCTCTCCATCTTTACCGGATTGGTGGCATTGAGTGCCGCGCTCAATGGGGGCATGAAACAACCTGCAGTTGCCCCGGCGAAGCCCAATCCCGCCTACCAACCTTTCCGATTGCCAAAACCACTGCGGGCGTAATTGCGGGACGGGTGCGGAAATTATTTTTCACGTTCAAGGTTTCTTCTCCTGCGTTTCGAATACGGCACTACCGGCTTGTTCGGCGTTAGGAAAGCCGCGGCGCTGAAACCATGTGGCATCCAGGCCGATACCGTTTTCCACTTTTCGTAACCAGGGTTGGAGTTCTTCCGGTGAGGGTTTGATTACGGCGAAGGAAAACAGATTACCGAAACTCGGCAATGCCTGACTACTGGCATGCATCAAGGTTTCCACGCTACGACCGACCAATGTAACCAAGGGATTCGTGGATTTGAGCTTTTTAGCCAAGTTAAAGCCTGCGCCGCTCCGGAAAATAAACTGGTGGCGAATATGCGGAGCGAAACTTTGGATAGCATACCGAACTTCGCGGCGCGTCCAGCGATGAACAAAGTTGGGAATTACCGTGTTGCGCCATCCGCCGCCCCGATAGGCGTGACCTACCACGGCTGCCGCTTCATAGCTTTGAGCCAACCCCAGGCGAATTGCCACCCGCGTTACCCAGGTGTCCGGCGGTTCAAAGGCGAGAAAACCTAATCGTCCGACTCGATAAAGCTCCAACATGCCGCGATGCGGGGAGGCGCAGTGATGCAAACCATCGTGAACGATGCAAAAATCGAAGGCGTTATCGGCAAAGGACAGCTTTTCTGCATCTTGATAACTCCATTCGTACGGTTGGTAATCTTTTTCCTCCGCGTGAAACAGATTGGAAAGCACGACATGCTTGAATCCCAAGGCTTGCAGAACATCACGATCCCGCCATGCAGCGCAGGTGACAAGAATGCGATAATCGCGCTTCAGCAATCCCGCATCCAGTAGCTTCACCAGCGTGTCCGTATAAAAATCGCGCATTTTTGAAGTCGCCCGCAATTCTCGTCACCGCTTCCAGTGTTTCGTGATCTAAACGACGACAGGAGTTAAAATGGGCAACTTCTTTTATCCACAACCCGCAGGCATAGCAAGCATCGCCTCTGACTGTGAACTAATTCGACGAACGGTGGTCTTGTGGCGTTGAATCTGGCGTTCGCTTCTCTAGACTCGCCGCGTCAGATATGAGCACAACGCCAGCCATCTCCATCGTGACGCCGCATTTTAACGGCGGGCGTTGGTTGCCGCTCGCGATTGCGTCCGTTGCGGATCAGGGCGTTTCTTACGAGCATATCGTGCAGGATGCGGGTTCCACTGATGGGACGTTGGATTGGTTGCGCAAAGACGCGCGAGTGCAACTTCACGTTGAAAGCGATCGCGGCATGTATGACGCGCTCAATCGCGGTTATCGGCGGACCACTGCTCCCCTCGTCGCGCACCTGAATTGCGATGAACAATACCTGCCGAGCACATTGCGGCGGGTCATAGATTTTTTTACTGCCCATCCCAAAGTGGAAGTGCTCTTTGGCGACGTGATTGTGGTGGGCGCCGACGGCTGTTACATCTGCGAACGGCGTGCGCTTACGCCGCAACTGATTCACACCTGGACCGCGAGCAATCTTTCGTTCCTGACTGCGGGCACGTTTCTTCGTCGCCATGTGTTGGAAAAATATCGGTTGTGGTTTGATTCAAACTATCGTGAAGCGGGTGATCAGGATTGGGCGCTGCGGCTCGTTAAGGCTGGCGTGCGGATGGCAACGTTGAACGAATTCGTCAGCGTGTTTACGGAAACCGGCAACAATCTGGGTTTAACTGCACATAATGCTGCGGAGCGAAAAGCATTTCACGCCACTGCCCCGCTTTGGGCGCGTGTATTAGCTCCGTTGGCGCTCGCACATTTTCGTCTGCGTCGTTGGCGCGCCGGACATTACCAATGTCGGCCTCATGATTATGCCATTTACACCCAGGCCAGTCCGAATCAACGCACGACGTTTCAGGTGAATCAACCGACTTACCGTTGGCAGCGATCTGACATTGTGCCAACTCCAGAGGCTGCTGCGCGATGAATTGGAAATATCTTCGCCTTTGTCCGTGGCTGGATACCCGCGCCCGATTTGTCGCCGCCGCGCCGCGCGGCGGAACGTTGCTGGATCTCGGTTCATCCGATGGCGAAACGCTGAATCACATCGCCGAACTCCGGCCTGACCTGCGATTGCGTTCTGCTGACAAGTTTGGTCAACCGGAGAACTATCCGGCGCGCTGTGATTTTCATCGCTGCGATTTTGTCACGGACCGCTTGTCTTGGCCGGATCGTTCAGTGGATGCCATAACCTGCATGCATGTCATCGAGCATCTCGACGATTGGCAAAATCTCATCGCGGAAACCGTACGCCTGTTGCGGCCGGGCGGACGGATTTATTTCGAAACGCCGCATCCGAAAACCGTTCATCTGCCCAGTGCCAAAGGAAAGTTCACCCTCAACTTTTTCGATGACCCCACGCACGTGCGCGTCGTGTCGATGACGGAATTGTCGCCACAACTGGAACGCGCCGGTTTGCGTATCGAGCGGACTGGCATTTCCCGCAACTGGTTGTTTGCAGCCAGTTATCCAGTGTTTCATTTTTGCGGTGACAGCCGGCAAAAATTTACGGCGCGCGTGCATTGGCTTGGCTGGTCTGCTTATCTTGTCGCCCGACAACCAGCGTGAAACCGTCGTTACTCATCGTTGAGCTTTGGGGTCTGGGCGACCTTGTCATCGCCACGCCGTTTCTGCGTGCAGCGAGTGAAAAGTATCAGGTCACACTCATCGCGAAACCGTATGCCAAGGATTTGCAAGCACGCCTCTGGCCCGATCTGGAAGTAATTCCCTTTGTCGCGCCGTGGACGGCCTTTCAAGGCAAGTATCGCCTCTGGAAATGGCCGTGGCGGGAATTACGCCGATTACGTCGCCAAATCATTCGGCGCCGTTTCGATGTCGGGCTTTCTGCACGCTGGGATCCCCGCGACCATTTTCTCTTGCGCACCATGCGGGTGAAACGGCGACTCGGTTTTCCGCGTCTGCGCAGCCAGATGTTTTTGACCGATGAGCTGGTCAGGCCTGCGCCGCATTTGCATCGCTACGAATATTGGCACGTTGTCGGACGCGCATTAGGCCTCGAGTTGCCCGAACGGCAATCATTGGTCATGCCGCGCACCAACAAAACCGGTGCAGTATTGGTGCATACCGGTGCGGGTCAGCCGATTCGGGTCTGGCCGCTGGAGCGTTACCATCGGTTGGTGCAACGATTGCGACAGGAGAACCGTCGGGTGCTGATTGCTTGTGACCCAGACCAGCGTCAATGGTGGTTGAAGACTGGAGAGAATGAAATTGCCACACCCCGTTCCGTCACCGAACTGCTGGAGTTGATTGATCAAGTGGACGTGTTCATCGGAAACGACTCCGGGCCGGGACATCTGGCGGCGTTCTGTGGCGTGCCGACCTTTACGCTATTCGGCCCGCAATTGCCGGAATGGTTTGCGCCCTTACATCCCCAGACCGTCTGCGTGGAGGGAAAAGCATGCCCCTATAAGCCGTGCTCTGATTATTGTCGTTTTAGTGAACCAAGATGCTTGTTCAACATCAGCGAAGAAGAGGTCTGGCGAGGGATTCAGCGCTTTACGGATTTGCATCTTGAAAAGCGAGGAGCAGGCACATGACGGAAGTTCGAAGGTTTCACATGACGCATTGGTAGTCGCTGTCAACTCGTTTCCGTAATTGTCAAAATGACGGGTATTCCGATTAACGGATTGTGGGAAGACCAATTTGTTCCAGCAGACGGACCGTAGCTTTATTGTTCGTGTCGTTAAAGAACAATTGTCGAATTTTCCTTCTGACGGTTGCGTGTGTGTCCTCGCCTTTCAATACCTGATCCAGTGCGGCAAACAATTCTTCGGCTGACGTGGTTACCGGTCCCACGAAATAATCCGTGACGGGTTCAATTGAAAAGCCGCGAGATTGTCGATATTCATCGATGTCCGGGAAGCAGTGAATCACCGGTCGATCCAAAATCAAGTAGTCAACCAGGATGCTGGAAATGTCGCTGATCATGATGTCGCTCTGGCCCACGATTTCATACAGCGTCAATTCGCGATCACGAAGCCAGTTGTCATCGAAGATTAAAAGATTACTAAGAATTGCGACGCCATTGAATGGCGCCATGGGGTGAAGTTTTACGAAAGCGTAGGCATTGTGCTCCTTTAAGAACTCATTCAGTCTCGCTGGTGAGATTCCAGGAGTTCCGAAAACATTGCCACTCTCTCGTCCATCCTGCCTGATTTCGCCATACACGCTTTTGCGATAAGTCGGCAACCATGCGATCAATTTGCTCTCGCGCTGATTTTCCGGAAGGTTCAAGCGATTCCAAACCCGGTCGCGATCGGAAAAAAGTCTATCATTACGAGGAAGGCCGGTGATTAAAGTTTTTTCAAAGGGCGACATGGATTTCTGTATGATATCGGCCCAAAACTTAGAGGTCGCCAACGCATAGCGGGATGAAATACCACGATTGCCTGAAAGCATCCAGCCAATCCTCTTGATTGGCATGCCGTGCCAAACATTAACGGACACGACATTGGGCGGGAATTTCCACATGAAACACCGATGCGTGAAAAAGACATATTTGGCACAGAGAAACCAAAAAAGTCCACGCATGCTGTCTTTGATGACAACGGTAGTTTTTTCTCCGAGTGGAAGGGGGGACTTGGACTCGGCCTTCGAAATAAACAGAATCACTTTTCTGACCTTGGTCTTATTGAGCTCTGCTTGAAGCGCCAAGCATGAGTCTTCAAAATCAGGCCACCCATAAACGACCGCGTGATTAAATTTGGGGAGAAGTCGATAAATCCAGTAAGACACTAATCTGAAAAATTCTTTCATGCGAAAAGAGGATTGTTCAAACAGACCTGCCAGAATCACGCTTTTCTGAGCACGTTCATCATCATGCGATGGATGTCTTCTTTGTTTTGGACGTTCCCTTCGACTAAATCGTATCCCGTAGTCATAACCGGGAGATGAAGTCCGAGTTTGGAACTGAGTTCACGACAGACCTTGCTGGTCACTACGCCTTCCGCAACGCGTCCGCCCAATTTAGATTTAGCTTCCTCAAAAGTGCAGCCGGCTCCCAAGCATTCTCCCATCATTCGGTTGCGGCTGTTTGGACTGAAGCAGGTGACAATCAAGTCGCCTAAAGCACTAGGCGACACAAAGAAATCAGGGTTGGCCCCCAAAGATCTTCCCATCATCCGCATTTCTTCAAATCCCATGCTGATGATGGCTGATTTACCATTGATTCCGATGCCAAGGCCATCACAGACACCTGCGGAAAGGGCGACAACATTTTTCAATGCACTTGCGACCTCAAGAGCCACCAAGTCGGGACAGAGCTTCACCTGATAATTCTCGGTTGAAATTAACTCATCAAGCCCTTGAACCTCCCAATGATTGGTCATCGCCAACATGCCTTGGGCAAATTTTCCTCTCGCAATCTCTGTGGCTATGTTTGGCCCGGCTAGTGATCCGATCGTTCGAACCCTCGGACATTCCTGTGCCAGAACCTGTGAGGGTCTGAAGCAACTACCATCCTCAAGTCCTTTGGAAAGATTTACCAAGATCGTGTCGGGTTGAAGAAATGTCGCGCAGTCGCGAATTCGGCCACGACTGTACTGGATGGGAATGCCCCAAAACACCAGTCGGCAACCCTTAAGTGCTTCCTGATAGGAATTAGTTGCGACAACGTTTTCAGCTAGCTGAATGCCCGGCAGGAAGAGATTATTTACATGCTGCGAATTGACGTTCGCGACGACTTCAGTCTCCAAGGCCCAAAGACGTACCCGCGACATCTTGCTCGCTAGCAAATGAGCAATTGTGGTACCCCATGCTCCAGCGCCAATGACAGCCGCTTCTTGAATGTTTAATGGGCTCATTCAGTTGTTTTTCTAGGAGTCATTACGCTGATCCATTTAACAAGGGAACTTTGTATTTGAGGCGAGATTGTTGTGTCGGACATCCTGCGCCCCCAGAAACGTTTCTGAATCTCGTGACAGCGAGATTTTGTCCGACCGAAAGATTTTAGTCGAGCAACAAGCGTCAGGCAGAGCTGCTTCAAAAGCGTTTTCGATATGTCTGACTAGTCTTGAAGTTTGCATGCGGAATTGTGGTTCACGCGACTGAATGAGCCGGAGTTTTTTGAGTGAATGATACAAAGCTTGTTGGCACGGAATTCGTGCGCTGATACCAGCCGTCTTTTGGCTGGACTAAACAACAGGATTTCCAAAAGCTGCGCCCCGTGATTTTGGCGAACGCTCGAAATACCTTCAAATTTTATCTGTATCGTTGGCTTGCTAAACGTTCGAAAGCGCTGGTGGCTACGTTACCGCAGCTCGGAAGATCGCGTTCAATCAATGTCGTCGATACCATTGAGACAAACGAGTTCATTCGACTATCTTCCCTCGAATTGTGTGCTGATGAAATTAATTCCCGCAGTATTCAAGGCGCGATTGCAGAAGTAGGAGTTTATCGAGGCAATTTTGCCTCAGCCATGAGCAGAGCCTTTCCAGAGAGAACGTTTTACCTGTTCGATACGTTCAGCGGCTTCGTAGAAAGCCAGGTCCAAGAAGATGTCAAAAAGTTTGGACTTACAAATTTCAGGGATTTTTCAGCAACGTCAGAATCTCTAGTGCTCGCCAAAATGCTAAATCCCGACCGGTGTATCATAAAGAAGGGCATTTTTCCGGAAACCGCTCAAGGGATAACCGACAATTTTGCTTTCGTTTCACTCGATCCCGATCTGTATCAACCCATCCTGGACGGCCTTAATTGGTTTTGGCCACGCCTTGTTGCTGGCGGCTACATATTCGTCCACGACTACAATAATTCCCGTTTCCCGGGAGCAAAACAGGCGGTGCGGGATTTTTCAAAAACAGAAGGGGTAAGCTTCTTCCCGTTGACGGACCCATTTGGCTCCGCGGTTTTCGTTAAATAACGAGAAAGGGGTTGAATCAAACCTTTCGGGCGCCGTTAGCCAACTCAGTGATAATTTTGGTAGTGGAAATTCCCTCCGTTCGCGGCAAATACACGACCGAACAATATGCTTTTAGAAAATCGAATTTCCCTTTCCAGTCATCGCCCATGACAAACGTGTCTATCTTGTATTTAATCACGTCTTGAATTTTTTGTTCCCAAGTGTCTTCACGAATTACTTCATCAACGTAGCGGACTGCTTCCAAAACCAGCTTCCGTTCCTCGAATGAATAGTAAGCCTTCTTGTTTTTCACGGCATTAAACTCATCTGAAGACAAGCCGACGATCAGATAATCTCCATACTCCTTTGCCCGCCGTAGCAGGTTCACGTGGCCTCGGTGTAATAGATCGTAGGTCCCGTAGGTGATTACACGTTTCATATTTTCAAAATAACGACCACGATAAATTCGCAATTTTTGTCACCCCGCCTCTCGTTTGATGGCGAGAGATTAAAATCAGCAGTTGACGACAATGACCTTAGGCGGCAGCTCACATTTGGAGCAAGCTCAGATTGCTGTGACTAACGCGTACACAGGAATCGCAGCAACCAATTCACATCAGGATTCATCTCAGCGGCGGCTGTTTCCGAGCCACGCGCCAAGTTTGACTTTTAACTGTCGGTATTGCCCACCGGCCTGGCGAGGAGCGCGATTCCACCAAACACACGTCGGATTTGAAACTTCCACACGCACGCGCCGGTTCGGGCTGGTTTTGGTGTAAATTTCGTAGGCGAATGGCGATTGATGGTAGGTGCCGTTCAACAACCGGCGCAGGCGGCCCAGATTTCTGAGTGGCATTTCAAAGAGTTTTGCCCACGTGGGCCGCTGATTACGCAAACGGTCGCTTTCTGCACGTGCGGACGGGGTTAAATCCAGATTATCGCCTGATTCCACAAATGCCGAAGTATAGCGTCGGAGCACTGCGGTTTTGAGTCGCCGACGTAATGCTTCTCGAAACCACACGATGTCACCCACGATGCGCCATTGCGGATCGAAAAATAGCGCGTGTTCCGTGACCACTCGGCGGCGGAAGAAAAGGGAACTCGTGATTGTCGGATTCTGAACGTACTTGAGCACGTTCCAGGGTTGCATGGATTTACGGCAACAGATGAATTTGCCATCGGCATCTACGACGACAGTATCGGCAAATACGATGTCGATTTCAGGGCGAGCGGCAAATATTTCCGCCACCGCTTGTAATGCACCGGGAAGATATTGTTCGTCCGCATTCAGGTGAGCGATGATGTCACCAGTAGCGCGGCGGAGACCGCGATTGATCGCATCGTACATCCCGTTATCTTTTTCAATGACCGGTTTAACGCGCGGATCGTTTGCCAACCATTCCACCGTCCCGTCATCCGAGCCGGCATCCTGAATTAAATGTTCCACCTCCACCCCGACTTGATCTGCTACGGACGCTACGCATAACGGCAGCCACGGCAAACTGCGGAAGCTGGGAGTAACAATGGAAAATTTCATTCGCGGTCGGATCAACCCAGCTTGTAACGCCGCATGGTGGGTTCGACTTCCTGCGCCCAGGCATCAATGCCGCCGCGCAGGCAACGCACGTTTTGCAGGCCGTGCCCCATAAAATACGCCGCCGCATCCAGTGCGGTTTTGCCTTGGTGGTCCACCAGTACCAATGGTCGTGGGTTAGTGCCTTCGCTCATGATTTGGCGCATGATGTCCTGCGACAGCAATTGCGAGCCGGCGATGTTTACGGCTTCAAATTCTTCCCGCGAACGCACGTCCACCACGCGCAGAGTTGGATCGGTTTTGCGCCATTCGTTTAATTCCTGCGGGCTGATCAGCAATTTGGCGTCCTGTTCGTGACTCGTCTGGATGTGAGCCAACACTTCGGCGATGTCGAGATTGCCGTTGCGAGCACAAACCTGCGCCAGCGTTTCTGTGGGTTGAAAACCGCAACTGGCGCAGCCGCCGATGTGATAGCGGCGAAACAACGCCCGTTGCGCGCCGGGATAAACCTCCAGCACGTCATGCATCGGAGAATCGGGCGTGATTGTTTTGGTTTGCACAGCAGGCACATGTTGCACGGGAAGCGCGACCTTGTCCATCCGGGGCAATACCCTCCCGCCAAATTGCATTAGCGCAACTTCGGTTGTGAGATGCGCAACTTGTGAGAAGCTAAAGGTGTGGTTGGTGTGCATATCTTGAGGCATGAAAGCTCTCCGACAATCAGCGGAGCGACTCAGCCAAATCCGATGGACAATGGAGCACTGTTTGCAATGTGTGCTCGCCCGGTGGCAGGCAATGTGGGATCTGCTTATACCCGTCGGATTCCAGGATGCAAACGGTTTTCACTACGGTGAACCGTCAACGCGCCGGACCACGACCGGATTTGCCAGAGTGAAATAATCTTGGTTGCGGCTCGGCTTCCAGAGCCAGGGTTGGTCGCGCGGGCCGACGGTTATTCCTTGGGTTTGTCGGTGGTTGAACCTGGTGCTTTACGGAGCACCCAGGTTTTCATCACCAGGCCCAGCGAGCAGGCGACCACGAAGAGCGTCCAGAAGATGGCCGGATTTTTCTCGTTGAGCCCGTGGGCGAGGTTCATGCCGAATAAGCTCGCCAACGCGGTCAGCGGAAAGAATAACGCTGCAAGAATATTCAGGCGATGACTCGCATGCAGCGTTTGTTCTGTTAAGCGCGCTTGTTCTTCAGCTTTGCGGGCGGTGCGATGCTGAATCTCATTGCGCACATCTTCGTAGAGCAACTCCAGATTGCGTTCGACTTCGTACGCGGCGTCGCGCATTTCAATTAAGAATGCGTCGCCTTTGATGGCTTCGCGCGCCGTTTGAAGCGCTTGATGCATGTTGCGCGCGGCGCGGACCAACGGAGTCAGACTGTCCATCGTGTCGAACAACGCTGTGAGATCGGTGGCTTTTTCGTAATCCGCCGCCAGTTTGGCTTCGAGTTCGGAATACGCCTGAATGTGGCGCTTCAAACTGTTCGGGCCGGGGCCGCCGCGATTGAACTGCCATTCGCCAGTGGGATTCCGCCAGAACAACATGCCTTCGCGCCCGCGATCATCCGGTCCGGGCGGCTTGTGGAGAATCAGCAGCAAATGATTTTCTTCGATGATAGCGCGTTGCCGGCCATAGCTGCTTTGGCCGAGGCGCAGCCGGATGGCTTCGGGAACATTCCAGGTGGGCGGGATGATCATAATTTTCTGATTGGATTTGAAACGACGATGTTCAGTCAGTCGCAGACGGTCAACGCTGAAGTCGTGACAAATCACCGGCCATGCCGAAGATACCAAAGTAATAGCAGATCAACTCCTGCAAAAGTGCTGGGCACTTAGCTCCAGCAGTAAATGGATATCGCTTACGCGGCTATTGTTTCTGGAACGCAGCGACGCGGTTTTCCAATTCAGTGCGCCGTGCGGCGGGAAGTTTGGCGGTCAGAGCCAAATCGGCAAACAGTTGCAAGAGCGACTGCGCTTCGAGACCGGAATAAGTGATGTTTGCATCCACGATTTTGCGTCCGAGGATTTCTTCCAGATTCGCCTGGGTGTAAACCGGGCGAGTCGCGGCGGTGGCCTTCGTGCCGTATTGATTGAGGTTCGAAGCAAAAATGCCCGCGGCGCTCACCGGCAGAAAATCCTCATATCGCAGTCCTTCATAATCCGCGTAACCGAGTCGCACCAATTCCTGAACATCAGTCGTCTCGATTTTTCCTTGGGCGGCGAGCCCCGCGGAAGTTGCAGTGTAGCGACCGTAAACCAGTCCTTGTTCCAGTAATTCCGGAAGCGTTTTGGGAAACGGCGCAAACGGACGCGCATACAATTCTTCGTACGCGGCGAAATCTTTTTTCGCCAGACCGGGGTTTTTCTCCCGCGCCGCATCAGCTTCCGCGAGGCAACGATCATAGAGCGCACGACCTTTCGGTGTTGTGGCGTAAAAACGTTGTTCAATTTCACCGAAGCGTGCCGTGTGCACGGTTTCGACGATCGAACCATCGGCATTGTAAAACGTCACCGGCTCGGTCAATGCTTTGTAAGCATCTTGCCGCAACAAAACCGGCGTGTCTTCCGATGGGCCTTCGGTGAAATCTTTGAAGCCGGAATGTCGCAGTTTACTGAGCGCGAGATCGTCCCGTTGCAAGCGTTGGCTCAGGCGTACGACCCGATCCGCTACTTCATGGGCGGGCAATGAGCCGCGTTTGTAAGAATCAATCTGTGTCCGGCTGAGTTGTTTGAAATGCAGTCGCAACCAATCACGATCCGCGTGTTGGACGAGACGTTGCAAAGCGATTTCAGCCCGCGAACGAAAAGCAGCCTCGGGCAGTTCGCCAAGGCAGAATTTCATCGCCGCGGTGTAAAGATCCATGCACAGCGTATTCGGCGTGAGATGATTCAGGTGATGCGATTCAAAGCACGCGATGTCCGCAGCGATTTTGAATCCGGCGTCGCAAAGATCTTTGTATAACGCGTAATCGCGCGCCTTTCCGGTCCATTTGAAAATGCGATTTACGCCTTCGCTGATGAGCGCGTTGGCGTCGTCCCAGTTCATGCCGCCCTGCTGTTCGTTTTTGTCGAGCAGGCTTTTGGCGCGCTCGGAAAAAACCTGTCGCGTGGCGAGCAGTGCTTCGATGCGTGCTTTGGTGGCCGGATCGAAATAGTCGGTCAATAGCAGCGAACAGAAGACGCGATGATCGGGATTCAATCGCGAACGGAACGCGGTGGCGATAATCGGCTGACTTTTCGCGCCGACGTTGGCCATGTCGTAGAAATTGTGCGGCTCCATGCCGAACGCAGCGAAGAAGCGACCGATGAGACGATATTCATCCGGGCGACCGATGCGGATGGCGCCGTGACGTTCGCCGCTGGTACGTTCGAGTTCTTCGTCTGTTACCGAAAACCCGACATGCAGTTGTTCGAGCAACGCGCAGACGGTTTTGTTGCAGACGCGATTGACGAGGAGCGATTTGTCGTATAGCGGGACTTCCTGGCCGAACATGCGGGAGAGTTCGGCGAAGAGCCGGTTCTGCATTTGAATAGGATCAGCCCAGGCGCTCATGGTTCAACAAGCGATGAACGAATCATCAACACGCAAAAGACATTACCGCGCCGCGCCGCTTTGAAAACTGATTTCCCGACATGTTTGTGTGAAAGCAGCAGCAGAACCGCTGTCGAAGCGAAGTTTTAAACTGAAGCGGCGACCGATTGAAGTTCCGCTAAAGCGGTGGGAAGAAAGACGCAGGTGGTCCCGTGAGTTTCCGTCGTGGTGGCTTATTTGCGCCGCGATTTTTTCGTGCGCACGCTGAATTTCACCATCGGCCGATTGGCTTTGGCGACGATGGGAGCATTACTACGTCGTCGGCGTCGTTCGAGCTTTGCAGATTCAGAGAAAAAGTTGCGGGTCAGTTTGATGCCCGCAATCACGAGCAAGCAGCCGCCCAGAACGATGACTACCAGTTCGCCTAAACTCATGCCGTGTTTTACGGCGAAACCGGCGCGCGTGTAAAGCTTGAGGCCGAGGAAGGGCGAAAAATTTTCTCCACTCAACCGAGAATGAGTTTATTGCGGCGGTGGTTCGTTGAAGACGGCCCAGAACATTCCCAGTTGGCGGATGGCGTCGGAGAATTGTTCGAAACCCACGGGCTTCACCACGTAGGCGTTGACGCCGAGTTTGTAGCTTTCTATGAGATCGGCTTCTTCGCGCGAGGACGTCAGCATGACGACCGGCAGCGTCTTCAGTTCGGGATCCTGTTTAACGGCGCGCAGAACGTCGAGCCCGTCCACTTTGGGCATTTTCAGGTCGAGAAACACGACGGCCGGCAGGCCGAGCGGGCGTTCAGCGAATTTGCCGCGGCCATAAAGGTAGTCGAGTCCTTCGCCGCCGTGGCGGGCGACGATGATTTCGTTGGCGACGTGATTTCCTTTGAGCGCAGCAACGGTCAATTCCACGTCGTTTGGATTATCTTCGATCAGCAGAATCGGTCTTAGTGTTGTCATGGGGGCTTTTCTCCGGGATGGGTAGAGTGAAATAAAACGTCGCGCCGATATCAACTTTACCTTCGGCCCAGACGCGACCGCCGTGGCGGATGATGATGCGTTGGACGTTGGCTAATCCGACGCCCGTGCCTTCAAATTCTTCGGCGGTATGCAGGCGCTGGAACACGCCGAAAAGCTTACCGGCGTATTGCATGTCGAAACCCGCGCCATTGTCCGCGACGGAAAATTCCCACATGCCTTGTTCATTTTCGCGACAACGGATGGTGATGGCTGCTTCGTCGCGATTGCGCGTGTATTTGACGGCATTGGAAAGCAGGTTGACCCAGACCTGTTTGAGCATGGCGCGATCCGCGTGGACGATTGGCAGTTCGTCAATGTGCCAGGTGATGCGTCGCGATCCGATATCCGTCGCCAAATCCTGCCGGACTTCATCTACCAATGCGGCAGTGTCCACCTGAGTGTGCCGCAGTTCCGCGCGGCCCATGCGTGAGAACACCAGCAGATCATCAATCAGCACGCCCATTTGTTTCGCCGAATTGGAAATGATGTCGAGATAGCGCTGTGACGTCTCGTCGAGCTTGGCTTTCGATCTGTTCATCAGCATGTCAGCGAAACCGGTGATGTGACGCAACGGCGCGCGCAAATCATGCGACACGGAGTAAGAGAACGATTCCAGTTCTTTGTTCACCGATTCCAGTTCGGCGGTGCGTTCGACGACCCGTTGTTCGAGCGTAGTATTTAATTTGCGCACCTCGGCTTCGGCGCGGATGCGTTCGGTGACGTCGCGGAAATTGGCGACGATGCCTTTGACCGCCGGGTCGGAAAGAAGGTTGGTGACCATGCCTTCCAGCCAGAGCCATTGACCGTCCTTGTGTTGGCTGCGCCAGACGAGGCGAAAAGGTTTGCCGGGCTCCGTGCGCAGACGATTCAACGTGTCGCGCACTGTCGGGGCGTCGTCCGGATGAACCTGGTCGATGCTGTGCGAGTTGATCAGTTCCGCCGCGCTGAATCCGATTACGGAAGAAATGGACGGACTGAGATAGGTAAAATTGTATTCGGCATCAATGACGGCGATGGCGTCGGCGCTTTGTTCAATCAACGCACGGAAGCGACGTTCGCGTTCCTGAAGCGCGAGACTCTGATTGTGAATGCGCTCCAGCATCTGATTGAACGCATCGGTCAATAATCCGAGTTCGTCGCCGGTTCGGGTCGGTACGCGCACAGTGTAATCCTGTCGAAGCGAAATCGCTTTAGCCGTCTCCGCCAGCGCCAGAATCGGCACGGAAATCTGCTTTTGCAGCCGTTTCGAAATCAGATAGGCGAGGATAAAGGCGCCGGCGATAACGATGACGGTGATGACGATGGAATCGCGCAGCCATTCGCGCAGGATGACGCCAGCATCCAAACGCAGGTATAGCGTGCCGTGGAATTTGTCTCCTTGGGTTACAGGTTCAAATCCCACTACTGATAGTTTTTCGAAACGGTAACCCGATAGGCCGGGCGCGGAAGGAAAGATGTTGTTGGGAGCGTCAGCGGGATAACGCGCAAACAATGCGCCGGACGAATCATAAAGAGCGGCTGCTGCGATGTGAGTT
>Ga0065721_10050473_pt1 | contig 19913 bp, 13 predicted proteins | sample Mesricmetagenome_FD_59108 | JGI IMG/M metagenome (GOLD analysis project Ga0065721, IMG submission 59108) | Mesophilic microbial community from rice straw/compost enrichment Sample: eDNA_1 v2 (version 2) | ecosystem: Engineered > Solid waste > Grass > Composting > Bioreactor | place: USA: Davis... | reverse complement strand
CCGAAGATCGTCGCGTCGATCGCGGCATCCAGATCCGCGTCGGCGAAGACGATCGCGGGGCTCTTCCCGCCCAGCTCCATCGACAGCCCCTTCAGGAACGGTGCGGCGTTCGCGAAGATCAGCGACCCGGTGCTGCTCTCGCCGGTGAACGAGATGAGCGGCACGTCGGGGTGCTTCACGAGCGCGTCGCCCGCGTCTTCGCCGAGGCCGTTGACGAGGTTGAACACGCCCTCGGGCAGTCCCGCCTCCTCGAAGATGCCGGCCCACAGGGATGCCGACAGCGGCGTGAATTCCGCGGGCTTGAGCACGACGGTGTTCCCGGTGGCGAGAGCGGGGCCGAGCTTCCACGACTCGAGCATGAACGGGGTGTTCCACGGCGTGATGAGGCCGGCGACCCCGATCGGCTTGCGGTTGACGTAGTTGAGCTGGCGACCGGGAACCTTGAAGGCGTCGTCGGTCTGGGCGACGATCAGGTCGGCGAAGAAGCGGAAGTTCTCGGCCGCGCGCCGCGCCTGGCCCAGCGCCTGCGTGATCGGGAGTCCCGAGTCGAAGGACTCGAGCTCGGCGAGGCGCTCGTCGCGCGACTCGACGAGGTCGGCGATGCGGTGCAGCACGCGCGAGCGCTCTCGCGGGAGCATCCGTGGCCACGGCCCTTCGGTGAACGCCTTCCGTGCGGCGGCGACGGCGAGGTCGATGTCGGCTTTCTTGCCGGCGGCGGCCGCGACGTACGTCTCGTTGGTGACCGGGTCGAGCACGTCGAAGGTGTCGCCGTCGACCGAGTCGACGAACCGGCCGCCGATGTAGTGCTGGATGCGGGTGGGCAGGTCGGCCGGAATGCGCCGGGAGGAGGCGAGCGGGGTGGTCATGGGAACTCCTTCGTTCGAGGACGGGGATGCCGGGGCCTGGATCAGGATGCGGGCAGGCCGAGCACCTCGTGCGGGTGCTCGTGGATGAGGTAGGCGTCGAGGGTCGCCGAGCGGTGACGCCGCGAGGCCTGTTCGATGTCGGAGAGCGGGGCGCCGCTCTCGATGAGGACGAGGATGCTCTCGTGCTCGCGCACCGACTCGGCGGCGCGGCCCGGGACGAAGCTGAACGTCGAGTCGCGCAGGTGCCCGAGGCGAGCCCATTCCGCCTGCACAAGCTCGAGCAGGCGGGGGTTGGCGCACCGGGCGAACAGGATCGCGTGGAACTCCTGGTTCAGCGCGGTGAACGCGCGCGGGTCGAAGTGCTCGAGGGTCTCGACCATGAGCGCGTTCACCTCGCGCGCGCGGCGCACGTCGTCGGCGGTCAGGGCGCGCGCCGACAGGGCGGTCGCCGCGCCCTCGAGCAGGCTGAGGGCCTGCATGCTGAAGCGGTAGGCGGTGTCGTCGACCATCGAGACGCGCGCGCCGACGTTGCGCTCGAACGTCACGAGGCCCTCGGCTTCGAGCTGGCGGATCGCCTCGCGCACGGGCACGACGCTCATGTCGAGCTCCCGCGCGATCGAGCCGAGCACGAGCCGGTAGCCGGGGGTGAACTCCTGCGCGGCGATGCGCTGCTTGATCCAGTGGTACGCCTGCTGCGACTTGCTGGGGCTCTGCGCCGGAGTGGTCATCGCTTCCCCGTCTCGCTCTCGAACCGGGCGCGCCATTCCGCGTTCATCGGGAACAGTCCCTCGACCGGATGACCGGATGCCACCTGCTCGGCGATCCAGGCATCCTCTTCCTCCTGCGCGAGAGCGGCGTCGACCACCTCTTCGGCGATCGCGGGCGGGACGACGATCACGCCGTCGCCGTCGCCGACGAGGATGTCGCCGGGCTCGACCGTGGTGCCGCCGCAGCCCACGGCGACGTCGGTCTCCCAGGGCACGTGGCGTCGCCCGAGCACGGCCGGGTGCGGGCCGGCGGTGAAGACGGGGATGCCGACGGCGGCGACGGCCTCGGCGTCGCGGACCCCGCCGTCGGTGACGATGGCCGCCGCTCCCCGGGCGTGCGCGCGGAGGGCGAGGATGTCGCCGAGGGTGCCGGAGCCGGTCTCGCCGCGCGCCTCGATCACGATGACCTCTCCCGCGCCGACCGCGTCGAAGGCGCGTTTCTGCGCGTTCTGCCCACCGCCGCGCGCGGCGAAGAGGTCTTCGCGGTGGGGGACGAAGCGCAGGGTGCGCGCGGTGCCGACGAAGCGGCTGCCGGGGGTGAGCGCGTGCACGCCGTCGATCGTCACGTCGTTCAGGCCGCGCTTGCGCAACTGTCCGCTGAGGGCGGCGACGGGGACGCGCTCGAGCTTCGCGCGCAGGGCGGGGGAGAGCGACGGGGCATCCGACACCGGATCCGCGGATGCCCCGGTGCCGCCGGCCGTCGCCGTCGCGGCGGCCGCCGCCTCGGCGGAGCCCCACGCCTCGGTGCGCTGGGTGTCATCCACCGCGGGGAGGGAGCCGATCGCGGCGTCGAACGACCGCTCGCCCTCGACCACCGTGGTGCGCAGGCGTCCGGTCGAGAGGTCGCCGGCATCCACCTGCACCTCGACGACCTGACCGGGCACGACGACCGAGGAGCCCGCGGGAGTCCCCGTGAGGATGACGTCTCCGGTCTCGAGGGTGAAGTGCTGCGACAGATCGGCGACGATCTGGGCGAGCGGGAAGATGAGCCCGGCCGTGGTGTCGTCCTGCACGAGCGCGCCGTCGACCCACGTGCGCAGGCGCAGCGCGGTCGGATCGACCTCGCGGGCGTCGATCAGCGCGGGGCCGAGGGGGGTGTAGCCGTCGCCGCCCTTCGAGCGCACGTTGGAGCCCTTGTCGTTCGCGCGCAGATCGTAGAGGCCGAAGTCGTTCGCGGCGGTGACGGATGCCACGTGCGACCACGCGGCATCCGGGGTCACCCATCGCGCGGGCTCGCCGATGACGAGGGCGATCTCGCCCTCGAACGCGAGGAGCTCGGTCCCGGCGGGGCGCACGATCTCGGCGTCCGAGGGGGCGACGGAGCTCGACGGCTTGAAGAAGTACGAGGGGGCGGCGGGCCGGCGGCCGCGTTGGTCGGCGCGCGAGGCGTAGGCGAGGTGCACGGCCACGATCTTGCCCGGGCGGGCGCCGAGGGCGGCGAACCGGGGGTCGCTGGTGTCGGTCATGGATGCTCCCTTGCGTCGTATCTCAAATCGTATACGATAACCAACGCCCCAGCAATACATGCTTCGTCACCGACGACGACGTCCGGGGCGCGACGATGACGTCTCGAAGGAGCCCCCCATGTCCCGTTCCCATCCGTCGGGTTTCACGCCCACCGGCACCATCTCGACCTCCGGCGACCGGCGCCGCGTGGTCTTCGCCACCGTCGTCGGCACCACCGTGGAGTGGTACGACTTCTTCCTCTACGCCTCGGCCGCCGGCCTCGTGTTCGGACAGCTCTTCTTCGCTCCGGCCGGACCCGGGATCGCGCAGATCCTGTCGTTCCTCACGGTCGGACTGAGCTTCCTGTTCCGCCCCCTCGGCGCCTTCCTCGCCGGGCACCTCGGCGACAAGTACGGCCGCCGCGTCGTGCTGATGATCACCCTGATCCTCATGGGCGCCTCCACCACCCTCATCGGCGTCCTGCCGACGTACGAGGCCATCGGAGTCGCGGCCCCCGTGCTGCTCATCCTGCTGCGCGTGCTGCAGGGCATCTCGGCCGGCGGGGAGTGGGGTGGTGCGGTGCTCATGGCCGTCGAGCACGCCCCCAAGGCCAAGCGCAGCCTCTTCGGCGCGTCGCCCCAGCTGGGCGTTCCCCTCGGCCTGCTGCTGGCGAGCGGCATGCTCGCGCTCATGGCGCTGATCGCCCCCGGCGACGCCTTCCTCGCTTGGGGCTGGCGCGTGCCGTTCCTGCTGTCGTTCGTGCTGATCCTGATCGGCTTCTACGTGCGCCGCAAGGTCGAGGAGAGCCCGGTCTTCGTCGAGCTCGCCGAGCGCAAGGAGAAGACCCGGATGCCGATCGTGCAGCTGTTCCGCACGCACGCTCTGCTCGTGCTGATCGCGGCCCTCGTCTTCGCCGGCAACAACGCAGTCGGGTACATGACCACGGGCGGGTACATCCAGCGCTACGCGACCAATCCCGACGGTCCGGTGGGGCTCGCGACCGCCGACGTGCTCGGCGCGGTGACGATCTCGGCGGTGTCGTGGCTCGTCTTCACGTGGGTGGGCGGATGGATCGGCGACGTCATCGGCCGCCGCACCACCTATCTCGTCGGCTGGGCGGCGCTGCTGGTGGGCGTCTTCCTGCTGTTCCCGCTCGTGAACACCGCGAACATCGCCCTGCTCACCCTCGGTCTCGTCGTTCTCACCGTCGGCCTGGGCCTCACCTACGGACCTCAGGCGGCGCTGTACGCCGAGCTGTTTCCGGCATCCATCCGCTTCTCGGGGGTGTCGATCTCGTACGCGCTTGGCGCGATCCTGGGCGGGGCGTTCGCGCCGACCATCGCCGAGGCGCTGGTCAAGCAGACCGGATCGACGATGTCGGTGACGTGGTACCTCGCGGGCATGGTCGTGCTCGGCGCGATCGCCACGCTGCTGTTGCGCGACCGCAGCGGCATCCCCCTCGGTCCGGATCACGAGGCCGAGCAGGCGGTCAGCCCGGTGCGCGGGCTGTCGAAGGTCTGAGTCGCACCCCTCACGGCCCCGTCGCGCTCCGGTGCGGCGGGGCCGTGAGGCGTGCCGGGTGACGGAGCCTGGGGTCGACGGCGCCGAGACGACGGCCGTGCCGGATTCCGGAGCAGCGCGTGCGCCGCCGCCATCCGCGTGTGCAAAGACGTGGATCGCGCCGACTTGTCCGGAGCCCGGCACGCCCGCGGCGCGTCAGCGCGCCGCGATCTCCTCCCAGAACGGGGCGACGACCGCGGCGCTCACGCGCAGGTCGAGCAGCAGGAAACCCCGGTCCTCGGGTCCGCGGGCGACCCAGGATGCCAGGGCGTCGAGGTCGTCGACCGTCTCGACGACCACGCCCTCGGCGCCGAAACCCCGCGCGACGGCCGCGAAATCGACCTGGGGGATGAGCATCGGGTCGGGGTGAAGACCCTTGATGCCGTAGTTCAGGACCTCGGCGCCGTACTGCGCGTCGTTCCACACCACGGCGATGCCGCGGCCACCGGCGACGCGGATCGCCGTCTCGAGGTCGGCGAGGGCCATCAGGCCTCCGCCGTCGCCCGTGCTGAGCACGATCGCGGAGTCGGGGCGGGCGACCGCGGCGCCCGGGACGCTCGGGAAGCCCAGGCCGATCGACTGGTACGCGGTGCCGACCATGAGCATGCGGTCGGGCGACTCGACCGGCCAGTACATGTTCGACCAGCCCATGAAGTGGCCGCCGTCGTGCACGACCACGCGATCCTCGGGCAGCAGCTCGGCGAGGCGCGCCGCCGCCGTGCGGGGGTCGAGGCGGCCGTCGGGGCCCACCTCTCGACCGGCGGGCTGGCGCCGGGCGGTCTCGAGGTCGAGACCCGCTCCCCAGGTGGACGGTGACGATCCGCGCCCTCGGAGGCGTCGGGCGATCTCACGGGCGACGTCGTCGGCGTCGCCCCGGACGAAGCCTCCGACGTGCGGGTGGGTCGCGGTCGGCGCGAGGTCGACCTGGAACACCCGCGCCCCCGGGGCGAAGAGCTCGCCGAAGCGCATCGTGAACTGGTTGAGCCCCGCACCGAAGACGACCGCGACGTCGGCGTCGTGCACGAGCTGCATCGCTCCCGGCGCCCCGAACCCGCCGGCGACGCCGAGGTCGCGCGTCGGGTCGGAGAAGAGTCCGCGTCCCAGGGCGCTGGTGGTCGTGAGGGCGCCGGCGAGGGCGGCGATCTCGTCGAGGGTCGCTCCCGCGCCGGCGAGCCACGCGCCGCGCCCCCCGAGCAGGACCGGACGCTCGGCTGCGGCGAGGGCGTCGACGATCTGATCGATCACCCCGTCGGCGTAGGCGTCGAGCGGAGGGTGCTCCGGCGTCACCCGGGGCTCCGCGCCCGGAGCCGCGGCATCCGGGATCTCTCCCGCGTCGCGGGTGGCGACGTCGTAGGGGATGCCGATGACGACCGGGAGCCGATAGGTCAGGGCGTGCTCGATCGCGATGACGATGGTCGCGGCGGCGTCGCGGTGTCCGACCGTGTACGTGCGGGCGCCGACGGCGGCGGCGAGGGCGATCTGATCGACGCCCCACGGGCGCGGGCCCGAGGTGGGCTCGTCGCCGACGATCAGCACGAGCGGTGTGCGCGCCTGCACCGCCTCGGCGAGAGCCGTGAGCGTGTTCGTGAATCCGGCGCCGTAGGTCGCGGTCGCGGCGGCGATGCGCCCGCACGCGCGGTAGTGCGCGTCGGCGGCGACCACACCGGCGGCCTCGTGGCGCACGGCGACGAATCCCGCGGGGGTGTCTCGGCCGAGGGCGTCGAGGAAGTAGGCGTTGCCGTTGCCCATGACGCCGAAGACGGTGTCGAGGTGGCGGGCGAGGGTGTGGGCGACGTGCGCGGAGACGGTGGGCATGACGAAGAGACCTTTCGAGACGGAGACGGAGGAATGCCGTATGTGTCTCGCGGGAAGCCGCTACGTGCCCTTTTTTCGAGCAGCGACGCACGACCGCGTGCGCCTGACGGGATCGAGTATAGGGGTCGCGCGGTCCGGCGCGCGACGCATTCTGCACCTGGCGAGGCGTTCGAGGCGTGCACGAAGCGCCCTCGGAGCCCCTCGTGTTTCGCGGAATGCGCGGTGTCGTCCGCGCCCTACAGCGCCCCGCGGATCGCCTCGGCGGCCGAGGTCAGTCGCGCTGCGATCGCGGCGTCGTCGAGGGCGGTGGCCACGTGCACGGCGGCGACCGCGGCGGGCTCGCGGCCCTGCACGGGTAGCGGCACGGCGACCGCGCGCAGCGAGGGGACCACCTCGTCGTGGCTGGTCGCCCACCCGCGTTCGTCGGCCTCGGCCACCTCGGCCGCGAGGCGGGCGTCGACGGCGTCGGGCCACCGGCGCGGGGGCAGCTGCGCCAGGATCGCCCGTCCGGGGGCTCCTCGCGTGACCGGATGCCGCGCCCCCGGCCGCTGCGCCACGGCGGTGACGGCGTGCCGAGGCTCGACGCTGGTGAGGGTCACGCATTCGTCGTGGTCGAGGACGACGAGGAAACAGGTCATGCCCAACTCGTTCGCCGCGGCGGTGAGTTCGGGCAGGGCCTCGGCCTGCAGGTCGGCGGCCACTCCCGCGGCCAGTGCGGCGAGTCCCGTTCCCAGGCGCACAGCGCCCGCGGCATCCCTCGTCACCAGTCCGTGGTCTTCGAGCGTGCGCAGCAGGCGATAGGCGACCGAGCGGTGCAGGTCGACGCGGGCCGCGAGGTCGTCGATCGAGAGCGGCGACCGGGCGTCCGCCAGCTCTTCGAGGAGGCGGATGCCGCGACTGAGGGTCTGCGAGGCCGGGGCGGCGTCTTGCCGTGATGACATGGGTCGGCTAGCCTCTCGTTCGATAACTGAACGTCGCGTTCGAATATAGAACAGCAAACACGGCGACGCAACCCGACATCGACGTCAGGAGAAACGATGCAGTTCCACCACCACGGCTACGTCTCGGGCGACCCGCGCGTGCAGAACGCCGCGGGCACGGGTCTCGATCGGCCCGCCGAACTGCCCGACGAGGTCGACGTGCTCATCGTCGGCTCAGGGCCCGCCGGCATGCTGCTCGCCGCCCAGATGTCGCAGTTCCCCCAGCTCACGACGCGCCTCATCGAGAAGCGCGACGGGCGGCTCGCGCTCGGGCAGGCCGATGGCATCCAGCCCCGTAGCGTCGAGACGTTCCAGGCGTTCGGCTTCGCCGACCGCATCACCGCCGAGGCCTACAACATCGGCTGGATGAACTTCTGGGCCCCCGACCCCGAGAACCCCGACCGCATCGTCCGCACCAGCCGCACCGAGGACTACGGCTTCAAGATCAGCGAGTTCCCGCACCTCATCGTCAACCAGGCGCGCGTGCTCGACTACTTCGCCGAGGCCGCCGCGCACGGACCGGCACGTCTCACCCCCGACTACGGCGTCGAGTTCCTGGGCCTGGAGGTGCGCGCCGACGACGTCGAGGTGCGCGTGGGCACCGCCGCCGGGGAGCGGACCATCCGCGCGCGGTACGTCGTGGGCTGCGACGGGGCGCGCAGCGGCGTGCGGCAGGCGATCGGCCGTACGCACGTCGGTGCCGCCGCGCGCCACGCGTGGGGCGTGATGGACGTGCTCGTCGAGACCGATTTCCCCGACTGGCGCATCAAGTGCGCGATCAACGCGGCCGCGGGCAACATCCTGCACATCCCGCGCGAGGGCGGGTACCTCAGCCGCATGTACATCGACCTCGGCGAAGTGGCCGCCGACGACGACCACCGCGTGCGGCAGACCCCGATCGAGGAAGTCATCCGCCGGGCGAACGAGATCCTCCACCCGTACTCGATCGACGTGAAGCAGGTCGCCTGGCACAGCGTCTACGAGGTGGGGCACCGGGTGACCGACCAGTTCGTCGACGACCTCGAGAGCCCCCGCGTCTTCCTCACCGGGGACGCGTGCCACACCCACAGCGCGAAGGCCGGGCAGGGCATGAACGTCTCGATGCAGGACGGGTTCAACCTCGGCTGGAAGCTCGGCCACGTGATCACCGGCCTCGCTCCCGCCGAGCTGTTGCGGTCGTACGACGCCGAGCGCCGCCCGGTCGCGCAGCAGCTCATCGACTTCGACCGCGAATGGTCCTCGCTCATGGCCCGCAAGCCCGGCGAGATCACCGACCCCGCCGAACTCGCGACCTACTACCTCGCCACCGCCGAGTTCCCCTCCGGTTTCGGCACGCACTACGCCCCCTCGCGGATCGTCGCGGGCGATGCGGCGCAGGAGCTGGCATCCGGATTCCCCGTCGGCAAGCGCTTCCAGAGCGTCGAGGTCGTGCGGGTGTGCGACGGCAACGCCGTGCACCTCGGCCATCACGCGAAGGCCGACGGGCGGTGGCGGATCTACGCCTTCGCGGATGCCGACGGCTCGGCGCTGCGGAAGTGGGCATCGCAGGCGCAGGAGATCGTGGAGCGCTTCACCCCCGCCGGAGCCGACCTCGACGCCGTCTTCGACGTGAAGGCGGTCTTCCCCGGGCGCTGGGAGGACGTCGTCGACGTGCCGGCGCTGTTCCGCCCGCGCTCGGGGCCGCTCGGCCTGACCGACCCCGAGAAGGTGTTCGCCGCCGCCCCTTCGGCCTGGACGAGCAGCGACATCTTCGCCGAGCGCGGGATCGGGGCGCAGGGGGCGGCGGTGGTCGTGCGTCCGGATCAGTACGTGGCGCACGTACTGCCCCTCGACGACCCGCAGGGGCTCGAGCGGTTCCTCGCCGGGGTGATGGCCACCCCCGTTGCGGCATCGACTCCCGCTCGCTCCTGAACGCGACCGGTTTGTGCAAGCCCCGCGACGGAAACTGGGGCGCACTATTCTGCGTGAAAGCGTACTATTGTGTGCCTAGGCCTACAATAGTGGAGTTCGAATGATCCTTCAGGAGCCATTCCAGACGGTCACACCCAGCCTGGACGGCGAGGTGCTGAACGCGATGGCGAAGTCCGGCAGCACGTTCACCGTCACGTGGCTGGAGATGCTGCTTCCGTCCCGGTCTCCGTCCGGCATCCGTCGCGTCCTCGACAGGCTCGTGAGGCAAGGCGTTATCGATGAGATCCGCGTGGGAAGGGCGCTGGGATACCGGCTCAACACGCACCATCTCGCAGCGGAAGCGATCGTCGCTCTGGCAAGCCTTCGCGACCGGTTCTTCGAGCGACTGCGTGAGGACATCGCCTCGTGGGACGAGGCTCCCGTCTACGTCGCTCTTTTCGGTTCGGGAGCAGAGGGCACGATGTCGGAGGGGAGTGACATCGATCTCTTCTTCCTCCGTCCGGCCGGTGCATCGTCGGCTTTCGACGACCGCGTCCACGAACTCGCCGCGCAAGCCCAGCGGTGGACGGGGAATCCCGTGCACCCGCTGATCCTCGACGTCGATTACGTCCGGAAGCATGGATCGACCGAGCGGGTGCTCGCGGACATCGCCGACAGTGCCATTCCGGTGATCGGAGACGCGCGTGCGCTCCGCGAGGTGGTCCGATGAGCGCGGGGCGCACGCCGCGCGAAGCGGGAAAAGAAGAGCAGCGCGGAAGGTGGCGAAAAGCGCAGCAGTTCGCTGATGTCTGCGAATTGATCGAGAGCGACGCCACAGTCGACGGTCAATTGAGCGATGCCTACGTCACGCTGGCCGTGCATTCGGGTATCGCGTCTGCCGACGTGATCTGCATCGGCGTTCTTGCTCGGTACTGGGCCAACGGTAGCCATGATCAAGCCGCTGCGCTGTTGGAGACCGTCGACAAGGGCGCGGCCAATCAGCTTCGGCGCCTGCTCGGGCTCAAGACGAAAGCCGGTTACACCCACACGCCCGCTTCGAGCGCCGACGTCAAGGCGGCGGCGACAGCGCATCGCAGCCTGCTCGACGCTGCCCGAAAGCGGCTGTGACCGGCGGTGGGGATCCTCGGCGCGCCGATGCTGATATCCAGTGGGGCGATCGATGCACGCCGCTTGTACGCGACGTATATCGGCGCACCCCCGTGTGCTGACGAGAATGGGCGGGACACCCCCGCCCCGATCCAGGAGGACCCATGACCGATTCACGCGAGAGCGAGCTGCTGGCATCCGTACCCACCGGCCTGTTGATCAACGGGGAGTGGCGCAGCGCCGAGGCCGGCAAGACCGTCGCCGTGAACGACCCCGCCACCGGTGACGTGCTGCTCGAGATCGCCGACGCGTCGATCGACGACGGCGTCGCGGCGATGGACGCCGCGGCCGACGCGTTCCCGTCGTGGGCGGCCACGCCGTCGCGCGAGCGCGCCGAGATCCTGCGCCGCGCGTTCGACCTGCTGCAGCAGCGCAAGGAGGACATCGCGCTGCTCATGACGCTCGAGATGGGAAAGCCCCTCGCCGAGGCGCGCGGCGAGGTCGGCTACGGCGGGGAGTTCCTGCGCTGGTTCAGCGAGGTCACCGCCCACACCCAGGGTCGCTACGGTGCGAACCCCGAGGGCACCGGCCGCATGATCGTCTCGCAGCACCCCGTGGGTCCCTGCTACCTCATCACCCCCTGGAACTTCCCCCTCGCGATGGCGACCCGCAAGATCGCCCCCGCGCTCGCCGCGGGCTGCACGGTCGTCATCAAGCCGGCCACCCTCACCCCGCTGACGACGCTCTTCTTCGCGCAGATCCTGCAGGACGCCGGTCTCCCCGCCGGCGTCGTCAACGTCGTCACCACCACGAACACCGGTCCGGTGTCGGAGCGCATCATCTCCGACCCGCGCCTGCGCAAGCTCTCGTTCACCGGTTCCACCCCGGTGGGCGTGAAGCTCCTGCAGCAGGCCGCGCCGGGCGTGCTGCGCACCTCGATGGAGCTCGGCGGCAACGCCCCCTTCGTCGTGTTCGACGACGCCGACCTCGACAAGGCGGTCGAGGGCGCGATGCTCGCGAAGTTCCGCAACATCGGCCAGGCCTGCACCGCCGCCAACCGTTTCATCGTGCAGCGCAGCGTCGTCGAGGAGTTCACGCGCCGTGTCACCGAGCGGGTCCAGGGCATGAAGATCGGCCGCGGCACCGAGGAGGGCGTGCAGATCGGACCCCTCATCGACGACCGCGCCGTCGACAAGGCCAAGACCCTCGTCGGGGATGCCGTCGAGCGCGGCGCGACCGTCACGACCGGCGGATCGCCCATCGACGGACCCGGAACGTTCTTCGAGCCCACCGTGGTGTCGGACGTGCAGCCGGGCAGCGACATCCTCCGCGAGGAGATCTTCGGACCCGTGCTGGCGATCATCCCCTTCGACGACGAGGACGACGCCGTGCGCCTCGCCAACGACACCGAGTACGGCCTCGTCTCGTACGTCTTCACCGAGTCGCTCGCGCGCGGTCAGCGCATGATCGACAAGCTCGAGACCGGGATGATGGGCCTCAACGTCGGCGTCGTCTCCAACGCCGCCGCCCCCTTCGGCGGCTGGAAGCAGTCGGGCCTGGGCCGCGAGGGCGGCGATGAGGGCATCCACGAGTACCTGCAGACGAAGTACACGCTGACGGCCAACCCGTACGCCTGACCGGGCCGCAGAAGACACCGGATGCCACGACCCCGGCGCCCCGCGAGGGCCCGGGGTCGTGGCATCCGTCGTCCCGTCCGGCGTCGATCGACACAACGCAGGAGATTCTGCCCTCCGGTGGCCGATCCGGCGCCGTGCGGGCCCTCGGCGATCGGAACTCCTGCGTTGTGTCTGCCTAGGCGGGCGAAGGTCGCGGGCCGGCGGCGCTCGGCCCCTCCGCGGTCGCGCCGTCCCTACGGCGCCGTTCCGCGACACAACGCAGGAAACTGTGCCCTCCGGTGGCCCATCGGGCCCCGTGGGTGCCCTCGTCGGCGAAAACTCCTGCGTCGTGTCGACGCAGGACGAACGCGCAACGCCCCGGGCCCCGCCTCAGCCGTCCGCGTGGCGATCGAGGAACGAGAAGACCTCCGCGTCGTCGACGCCCGGGAACATCCCGCGGGGGAGCGGAGAGAACATGTGCCGGTGCACGCGCGCGCTCGGCCAGGCCTTGCCCTGCCAGCGCTCGGCGGCCTCGGTGTCGGGGCGGCGGCAGCACGACTCGTCGGGGCAGTGCGAGACGCCGCGCTTGGGGGTCTCGCGCCCGCGGAACCATCGCGCGTCGTCGAAGGGCACGCCCACCGTGATCGAGAAGTCGCCGTCGCTCGTCGTCCCGGTCTGGGTGGAGCACCAGAAGGTTCCGGCGGGGGTGTCGGTGTACTGGTAGTGCTCGGTGGTGCGGTTGTGCTCGGCGAAAGCGGAGCGCGCCGAGAACTTCTTGCACACGACCTGGCCCTCGACGCTGCCGGTGACGTCGGTGGGCAGGGGGAGTCCGTCGTTCTCGTAGACGCGCGAGATCGCCCCGTCGCCGTCCACGCGCAGGAAATGCAGACGGATGCCGAGATGCGTCGTCATGAGGTTGGTCATGCGCATCGCGGCGGCTTCGTGCGTGACGCCGAACGCGTCGCGGAAGTCCTCGACGGCGAGGTTCTTGTCCTTCTTCGCCTGGGCGAGGAACGACATCGCGCTCGTCTCGGGCATGAGGCAGCACGCCGCGTAGTAGTTGATCTCGAGACGCTGCTGCAGGAAGTCGGCGTAGTCGGTGGGCGGGCGGTGGCCGAGCAGGCGGTGCGCCATGGCCTGCAGGGCCATCGATCGCAGGCCGTGGCCTCCCGGGATGGATGCCGGGGGGAGGTAGATGCGCCCGTTCTCGAGGTCGGTGACCGAGCGCGCCGAGTGGGGGAGGTCGCTGACGTAGATGAGCTCGAACCCGAGCTGCTCGGCCATGATGCTCACCGTGCGGTGGGTGAGCGCCCCGGTGGAGTGCCCCGCGGCCTTCAGCTGCTTCTCGGCCAGTCGCTCGATGTCGGGCAGGTGGTTGTCGATCTCGCGCATGCGCAGGCGCAGCTCGGTGTTGGCGCGGCGTGCCTCCTCGGGGCTCGCGATCGTCGCGCGCTCGCGGCGCTGCAGTTCTCGGTGCAGCCCCAGCACGGCTTCGATCGTCTCGTCGCTCGTGCCCTTGGTGACCTTGACCGGTGGGATGCCGAGCTGGCGGAAGAACGGGGACGTCTGGGCCTTCTCGAGCTCGATCTCGAGCGCGGCCCGCCGGTTCGGGGGCTCGCGCGAGAGCAGCTCGGTGACCTCGGTCTCGGTCGCGCGGGCGATCTCCTGCAGCAGCGAGAGCTTGGGCTCGCGTTTGCCGTTCTCGATGAGGCTGAGCTGACTGCCCGCCACACCGACCAGCGCGCCCAACTCGTCGAGGGTGTACCCCCGCGCGAGGCGGTGATGCCGGATGCGATGACCGAGCGTGGTCAGTTCGAACGACGAAGCCATTCCTTGACCATATCGAAAGAATCCGGTTTCTTACATCAAAAGACGCGGGAAAATCCTCGTTCGAGGCCCTCAAGATAGGGGAAGACCACCGATTTCGCTCTCAATCGAGGAGAACGACATGGCACTCGCCGACATCTTCGCCCCCCGCTCCACCGGCCGCGCCGCCGCGGCCCCCGCCGCCCGCCCCGGACACGGCGTGAAGCCGGCCGTCGAGGGCCCGGGGCTTGCCGCCCTCACCGCCTGGGTCGACCAGGTGGCCGCTCTCACGCAGCCCGACCGCATCCACTGGGTCGACGGCTCCGCCGCCGAGAACGACGCGCTGCTGCGCGAGATGGTCGACGAGGGCAAGCTCATCAAGCTCAACCCCGAGTGGCGTCCCGGTTCCTACCTCGCCCGCTCCCACCCCGGCGACGTCGCCCGCCTGGAATCGCGCACCTACATCGCCTCCGAGCGCGAGGAGGACGCGGGACCGACGAATAACTGGATCGCCCCGGCCGAGATCCGCGAGACGCTCGACGGCGTGTTCGAGGGGGCGATGCGCGGGCGCACAATGTACGTCGTTCCGTTCTCGATGGGCGCCGTGGGCGGACCCCTCAGCCACATCGGCGTGCAGATCACCGACAGCGCCTACGCCGTGGCATCCATCGGTGTGATGACCCGCGTCGGCACCGCCGTCACGCAGCAGATCGCGAACGGTGCGCCGTGGGTCAAGACCGTGCACTCGGTCGGCGCGCCCCTCGCTCCCGGTCAGGACGACGTCGCCTGGCCGTGCAACGACGAGAAGTACATCGTGCACTTCCCCGACACCCTCGAGGTGTGGTCGTTCGGCTCGGGCTACGGCGGCAACGCGATCCTGGCGAAGAAGTGCTTCGCGCTGCGCATCGCCTCGGTCATCGGCCGTGACGAGGGCTGGCTCGCCGAGCACATGCTGCTCATCCGCGTGATCGACCCGAAGGGCAAGGCCTACCACGTCGCCGCGGCGTTCCCCTCGGCCTGCGGCAAGACCAACCTGGCGATGCTCCGCCCGACGATCCCCGGCTGGCGCGTCGAGACGCTCGGCGACGACATCACCTGGATCCGCCCCGGCGAAGACGGACGCCTGTGGGCGATCAACCCCGAGGCCGGCTTCTTCGGCGTCGCCCCCGGAACCGGTGAGTCGACCAACGTCACCGCGATCGAGACGCTGTGGGGCAACACCATCTTCACGAATGTCGCCCTGCGCCCCGACGGCGACGTGTGGTGGGAGGGCCTGACCGACGAGGCGCCGCCGCACCTCATCGACTGGGAGGGCAACGACTGGACGCCCGCGTCGGGCCGCCCCGCCGCCCACCCGAACTCGCGCTTCACCGTCGGAGCCGCCCAGTGCCCGCAGATCGCGGAGGACTGGGAGGCCCCCGAGGGCGTCCCGCTCGACGTCATCCTGTTCGGCGGTCGCCGCGCCACGAACGTCCCGCTCGTGCTCGAGGCCACCGACTGGTCGCACGGCGTCTTCCTCGGCTCGACCGTGTCGAGCGAGAAGACCGCGGCGCAGGAGGGCACGGTCGGCGAGCTGCGTCGCGACCCCTTCGCGATGCTCCCGTTCTGCGGCTACAACATGGGCGACTACTTCGGCCACTGGCTGAAGGTCGGCCAGAAGCTGCGCTTCGACCGCGCGCCCCGCATCTTCCAGGTCAACTGGTTCCGCAAGGGCGACGACGGCCGCTTCCTGTGGCCCGGGTTCGGCGACAACGCCCGCGTGATCGACTGGATCATCCGCCGCGTCGACGGACAGGTGGATGCCGTGGACAGCCCGATCGGACGCCTGCCGCGCACCGAAGACCTCGACCTGACGGGCCTCGACCTGCCCTCCGCCGACCTCGAGGAGCTCTTCGCGATCGACCGCGACTCGTGGCTCGCCGAGGCCGACCTCACGGAGGAGTTCTACGACACCTTCGGTTCGCACCTGCCGGCCGCCCTGCGCGCCGAGCTCGCGTCGCTGCGCTACCGCCTGCAGCGCGCCTGAGACCGGCTCGCCCCCGCGCCGTGTCGCGCCGCGGGGCGAGCCCTGGAATCGACGCCCCTCCCGTTCTTGGCGCGCGGGAGGGGCATCGGTGCGTTCCGGGAGGGCGAGCGCGAGAAGGCATCCCGCCGGCGACTCGGCGTCGCGCTGCAGCCGAGATGTCGGCCGGATGCGGTCTCGCGCGGCGCGCGTGCCGGCGGCTCGCGAGCGCCCACCGCACGACGGCTACACCAGCAACTGGTGCTTCGCCAGGTCGCGGTACAGGGGAGTGGATGCCACGAGCTCGCTGTGCGTGCCCTGGCCGACGACGCGGCCGTCCTCGAGCACGACGATCAGGTCGCTGTCGACGACGGTCGACAGGCGGTGCGCGATGACGAGCAGCGTCCGGCCCGTCGCCACGGCGTCGATCGCCTCGCGCATGCGCTGTTCGTTCACCCCGTCGAGCGATGAGGTCGACTCGTCGAGCAGCAGCACGGGAGGCGCGGCCAGCAGAGCCCGCGCGATCGCGAGACGCTGACGCTCCCCGCCCGAGAGCATCACGCCGTCTTCGCCGACCGGGGCATCGACGCCGAGCGGGTTGCGCTCGAGCACGTCGCCGAGGTTCACTTCGCGCAGCACGCGCTCGCAGTCGGCGTCGGAGGCGTCGGGCGAGGCCAGTCGCAGATTGTCGGCGATCGTGCCGGCGAGGGTGGGAGCGTCCTGTTCGACGTAGCCGAAGCGCGCGCGCAGGTCGTCGCGGGGGAGGTCGCGCGCGTCGACGCCGTCGACGAGGATCGCTCCGGCGGTCGGGTCGTAGAACCGCTCGACGAGTGAGAGGATCGTGCTCTTCCCCGCCCCCGACGGTCCGACGAGGGCGACCCGCGCCCCGCGCGGCACGGTGAACGACACTCCGCGCAGCACCTCGTGGTCGGTCTCGGCGGGCGCCGGTTCGGTCGCATCGAGGTGCGCGCCGACGAGCACCGAGCGCGCTTCCGCGGCCGCCGCCTCGCGCGCCTTGACGACGTGTTCGGGGTAGCGGAAGCGCACGTCTTGGAAGACGATCGCCGCGGCATCCGGGATCGTCGCCGACCCGGAGGGTCGGTCGTCGTCGTCCTCGAGGGGAAGGTCGAGCACTTCCTGGATGCGCCCGAGCGCGCCGAGCGCCTGGTTCACCGACGTGATCGCCCCGATGGCCGAGGCGAGGGGTTGGACGAGCAGGAAGAGGAAGATCACGAACGTCACCAGGGAGGCGACGTCGATGGCCCCGGATGCCACGCGGTATCCGCCGACACCGAGCACGACGAGCAACGACACCTGCAGGGCCACGAACGCGACCGGGACGATCAGCGCCGAGACCCGCGCGATCCGCACCCCGGCGGCGTAGGCCGCGGTGGCGTTCGCGGTGACGGAGGTGATCTCGCGCTCGGTCGCGCCCGCGGCGCGGATCGTGCGGATCGAGCCCACGGCCCGCTCGACGCCCGACGACAGCTCGCCGACCTTGGCCTGCTGGTCGGCGGAGGCCGCGCGGATGCGGGTGCTGAGCACGACGACGAGCGCGAGCGAGGCGCCCACGACCACGACGATCAGCCCGAGCAGGAGGGGGTCGATGAAGGCCATCGCGATCACGGCGCCGACGAGGATGAGGGCGTTGCCGACGGCATCCGCGAATCCCTGGGTGAGGACGGCGTAGAGCAGCGTGGTGTCGGTGCCGACGCGCGAGACGAGGTCGCCCGTGCGCCGCGCGTCGAATTCGCTGACGGGCAGTCGCAGGATGCGCGCGATCAGGCGGCGTCGCGACGAGTAGACCACCGCCGTGCCCGTGCGCTGCAGCAGGTAGTGCTGGAAGCCGGAGATCACCGACGACAGCACGACGAAGGCGACGAGAAGCCAGACCAGGGCGCCGAGGGGCACCGCGTTCTGCACGCGCGTGATGACCTGGCCGACCAGCAGCGGCTGCGCGAGCGTCGCCGCCGCCCCCAGGACGCTCAGCACCGCGACCACGGCGAGCGTGCGCTTGTGCTCGAGAAGGAACGGCAGCAGCTGGCGGAACGATGCGCGCGGACCGTCGGCGGGGCGGCGGCCGCGCCGACCGCGCGCGGGAGCGGGTGAAGACATGCTCATCCTCGGGAGAAGAATCGGGGTACTCCGACCGTACCTTCCGTGGCTGTGCGCGTCGCCCGCGTGCGGTCGCGTCGGGGAGAACCCGCGCCGCAGCACCGGTGAGGAGGAGGGGCGCGTCGCGGAACGACGGATGCCACGAGGCCGGGGCCCCGTGGCATCCGTCGTCGAGACGACCGGCGTTACGGTGCCGTCGCCCCCGCGGCGATGTTGTCGTCGTAGTCGACGTCCTTGGTCTCGGGCGAGAGCACGAGCGCGACGAGGGTCAGCACGCCCATCGCCGACAGGTAGACCCCGACGAGCCAGGGGTTGCCGTCGCCCGCGGCCCACAGCGCCACGGCGACGATCGGGGCCAGGGCGGCGCCGAGGATCGACGAGACGTTGTACGAGATCGCCGAGCCGGTGTACCGCGTGTTCGTCGGGAACAGCTCGGGCAGCACGGCGCCCATCGGGCCGAAGGTCGATCCCATGAGCAGGAACCCGACGATGAGGAACGCCTGCACGTACACGTGCGTGAGCGTCGCGTCGGCCTGGGGCAGCAGGAAGAACGCGAAAGTGAGACCGAAGACGATGATCGCCGTGGTCACCACGATGAGCAGGCGCTTCCGTCCGAAGCGGTCTGCGAGCGGGCCCGACAGCATCGTGAAGACGCCGAAGAACACCACGCCGATGATCTGCATGATCACGAAGTCCGTGTAGCCGAAGCCGAGGCCCGGTACGTACGCGGCGGCGTCGAACGCGGTCCCGGCCTTCTCCGCCGCGGCCGCGGCACCCTCGGCGGTCGGCTTGGTGCCGTACGAGAGCGTGAAGCTGGTCATGAGGTAGAAGAGCACGTAGGTCGCCAGCATGATGAACGTGCCGAGGATCAGCTGCTTCCAGTTGCGGCGGATGACCTCGCCGAGCGGGAACTTGCGGATCACGCCGCTCTTCTCCGCCTTCGCGAACGACTCGCTCTCGACGAGCTTCAGGCGCACCCAGAGGCCCACGATGACCATGACGGCCGAGAACAGGAACGGCACGCGCCAGCCCCAGGCGAGGAACTCCGCCGAGCGCTGCGCCGTGCCGTCCGGGTGCGGCAGCGCGAAGTTGATGATGAGGAAGATGCCGTTGGCGATGATGAAGCCGATGGGCGCACCCAGCTGCGGGAAGGTGCCGAACAGCGCGCGCTTGCCCTTCGGGGCGTTCTCGGTGGCCACCAGCGCCGCGCCCGACCACTCGCCGCCGAGGGCGAAGCCCTGCGCGAGACGCATGATCAGCAGCAGGATCGCCGCCCAGACGCCGATCTCGTTGAACGTCGGCAGCAGACCGATGAGGAAGGTGGCGACACCCATGGTCAGCAGGGATGCCACGAGGGTGGCCTTGCGGCCGAAGCGGTCGCCGAAGTGACCGAAGACGACGGCGCCGAGGGGGCGCGCGACCATGGCGGCGCCGAAGACGCTGAACGACAGCAGCAGCGAGGTGGTCTCGTTGCCGGTCGGGAAGAAGAGGATCGGGAAGACGAGCACGGCCGCGGTCGCGTACGCGTAGAAGTCGTAGAACTCGATCGTGGTGCCGATGAGGCTCGCGGTGATGACGCGCGAGCGGGGATTGGCCGGAGCCGGGGCCTGACGAGTGGAGGGGGATGACGTGGTCATGACTGCCTGACGGGAAGATTCTTCGTTCGCGTCCGGGGTGGGGCGCAGCGGTGGCACGCAGCGGTCACGGGGGTGGTGGTGAGAGAGCGCACGGGCGGGGGCACCGGCGACGTCCCCGAGTGAGGGGCGTCTAGACCCTCCATTCTATGCGCGCGCTGAACGCGCTCCGTCCCGCGCGCACGTCTCGCGGGGACGGGGCGACCGTCAGTGCCAGATGACGGCGAGCCCCGCGTTGAGCAGGGCCAGGATGCCGATGGGCCAGAAGATCGCGGGGGAGAGCGAGCCGGTGCGCTTCTGGCGGGCCGA
>Ga0065721_10005548_pt1 | contig 19913 bp, 11 predicted proteins | sample Mesricmetagenome_FD_59108 | JGI IMG/M metagenome (GOLD analysis project Ga0065721, IMG submission 59108) | Mesophilic microbial community from rice straw/compost enrichment Sample: eDNA_1 v2 (version 2) | ecosystem: Engineered > Solid waste > Grass > Composting > Bioreactor | place: USA: Davis... | reverse complement strand
TCAGTCTGCTCGAAGCCTATCACGGCTGGACGGTTGGCAGCGATGCCGTCTCTACCTCGATTGCCGACAATCCGCAGGCGCTGAGCACGCGGCCGGCATGGGTGCATCCGGTGACCGCGCCCAACACCTATCGCGGTCCGCATCGCGGCCCGGATTCGGCCAAGGCGTATGTGGCAGACGTCGAGGCGGCAATTGCGAGGATCGAGGGGCGGGGAGAAAAGGTCGGCGGCTTCATTGCCGAGACGGTCTATGGAAATGCCGGCGGCATTCCGCTGCCGAAGGGTTATCTCAAGGACGTCTATCGCCTGATCCGCGAACGCGGCGGCGTGGTCATCGCCGACGAGGTGCAGGTGGGCTACGGCCGGCTCGGTCACTATTTCTGGGGCTTCGAGGAGCAGGGCGTGGTGCCCGACATCATCACAGTCGCCAAGGCGATGGGCAACGGCCATCCGCTGGGGGCGGTGATCACCAGCCGCGCCATCGCCGATTCACTGGAGAAGGAAGGCTATTTCTTCTCCTCGGCCGGCGGCAGCCCGGTGTCCTGCGTCGTCGGCATGACTGTACTCGATGTGATCCGCGACGAGCGGCTGCAGGAAAATGCCCGCGACACCGGCACCCATCTGAAATCGCGACTCGAGGCGCTCGGCCAGCGTTTCGAGATTGTCGGCGCTGTCCATGGCATGGGGCTCTATCTCGGCCTCGAATTCGTCCGCGACCGCACCACACTGGAACCGGCGACGCGCGAGACGGCACGCATCTGCGACCGGTTGCTGGAGCTTGGCGTCATCATGCAGCCGACCGGCGATCACCTGAACGTGCTCAAGATCAAGCCGCCGATGTGCCTGTCGCGCGACAGCGCGGACTTCTTCGCCGACATGCTGGCGAAGGTGCTGGAGGAGGGCTGGTAGGGCCGCGGGAAATCCGCCTCAAGTCTCCGGCGTCGGATTGCGGAAAGTCATCCGCCGGGAGATCTCGATGTCCTCTTCCGTCGGCTCCATGCCGCTGAAGCTGCGCAGGTAGGCGCGGACGTGGAAGTGCCGCGTCTCGAGGTCCTCGTCCACCTCGAGCGTATAGTGGCCGATCTGGGTGAAATAGAGCACGCGGGCGCGGATCAGCGCGTCCTCTTCCTCGTAGCCGTAGCGGCGGTACATCGCCGCCACCGCCTCGAGCCGCTGGCTGTCGGCGAATTGCACGACCGCCTTCACTCGTTCCGAGCGCCGCGCCCAGAGCCTGACGGCCATGTCGAGGCGAGGATCGTAGAGCTCCTCGTCGGTCCAGCATTCGAAGACGTTGATGATCGCGCGGATGATGGTGGGCGCCGGCCGCATGGCGCGTTCGATGATCGGGCCGGTGTTCTTCTTCAACCAGTGTTCGAGCAGCTGGTTGTGCAGGTCCTCAAGGCTGTCGAAGAACCAGTAGAAGCTCGAGCGCGACACGCCGAGCTCGCGGGCGATGACCTGGATCTTCACATGGTCGATGCCGTCGGTGACGAGCGTCCGGATCGCATGGTTGAGCCAGTCCTCCTTGGTGGACCGGGACGGATCGGCGCTCGTCTTGGCGCGCTTCAATCGCGCGCCTCCATCCATTGCCAGAGATAGGGTGCCATGCCGCGTTCGATGTGCAATCTCAGCCTGTCGCCGTGATGATAGGCAATCACCTGCTGGCCTGCAAATACGACGATGGCGCTTGGGCCGACATTGCGCGGATCGATCAGCAGCGCTTCCTCGAGCAGGGCCGGGATGCCGTCGCCCTCGATCTCGAAGACGTGGTACATGGCGCTGACATCGGTTGCGGCGAAACCCTCCTGGTGCCAGCCGGGGCTGGCTGAAGCCGCCGGCGCATTGACGGCCAGCAGCCGGTCGCGCGCAAGCCTCAGGGCATAGGTTTCGCCCTCGACCCTGCCGAAGCCGCCGACGCCCGTGCCCTCGATACCCGCACTTGCAGCGAAGGCGGCGAGATTGCCGCTCACCAGATGCTGGCTCGCAGGCATCACGCGGCGCACGATGATGTCGTTCTGCCGAAGCTCTGCATTGGCCCAGTCCGGAATGGCAGGCCAGCTGGTCGTCAGGTCACGCATTGAGGCGGGCTCCTTCCGGGTCAAAGGCGCAGGGTGCGGTGATGCGGGCCTTGCGCATCTCGCCCAAGTGGCGGATGTCGATGATCTCGCCGTGGCGGCTCATGCCGCGCTCGATGAGGCCGAGCGCGATCGGCCGGTTGAGCGTCGGGCTGAAATAGCTCGAGGTGACGTAGCCGATCGACCGGTGCCGGCCGTCCTCGCGCACCACGCCGTGGGCGCCGGTGGGCAGCATCGGTCCGCCATCGGCAACGTCCAGGCCGACATATTCCTTGCGGTCGGGGCGCTGCGCGTCTTCCATCAGTAGCGACCGCTTGCCGACGAATTCCACCTTCTTCTTCTCAAGCGGCGCCGTCATGCCGAGGTCCATGGGGCGCGTGAGGCCATCGGTATCCTTGCCGACGATGATGTAGCCCTTTTCGGCGCGCATCAAGAGCAGCGCTTCGGAGCCGAGGAGAACCGCGTCGAGGCTGCGGCCCTTCTGCTTGAGCTCGTTCCAGAGGCCCGCCGCCTTGTCTGCCGGGATGGTGATCTCGTAGGAGCGGTCGCCGGTGAAGCTGACGCGGGCGATACGGATCGGCGTGCCGCGCCAGCTTGCCGACACGAAGGCCATATGCGGCAAGCTTTCGTCCGAAAGATCGGCGCCACCGAAATCGATCCCGGCCATCAGCGCCCTTGCACGCGGACCGCTCACCGTCAGCGTCGCATAATTGGCGGTGGCGTTGTGGATGAACACCTTCGACCGGTCGAAGCGGTCCTGCCGCCAGTCTTCCAGCATCGAATAGACGCCGGCCACGTGCGACGACGAGCAGGAGACGACGAAATGGTCGTCGGCCAGCCGCACCAGCACGCCGTCGTCATAGACGATGCCGCTTTCGGTAAGGATGAAGCCGTAGCGGCACTTGCCGGGCTTGAGCGTCGAAACCGTGTTGTAGAAAATGAAGTCGAGGAGTTTGGCCGCCTGCGGGCCGATCACCTCGATCTTGCCGAGCGGCGAGCCATCGAACAGCGCCACGCCCTCGCGCGCCTTCAGCACCTCGCGGGCGATCTCGCTGTCCATCTCGCCCCTGCCGAACCAGGCGGGGCGCAGCCAGCCGCCGTAATCCCAGAGCACCGCGCCGTCGGCACGGTGGGCGTTTTCGAGCGGCAGGCGCTTCACCGGATTGAAGAAGTTGCCGGCGCGCTTTCCGGCATAGCTCGACAGCGACACCGGCGTGAACGGCGGACGATAGGTGGTCGTGCCGACGTCCGGAATGCTGCGGCCGGTGATTGCCGCCATCAGCGCAAGCCCGTTGAGGTTCGACGTCTTGCCCTGGTCGGTGGCCATGCCGAGCGTCGTGTAGCGCTTGAGGTGCTCGACCGAGCGGAAGTTCTCGCGCGCCGCCAGTTCCACGTCCTTGGCGGTCACGTCGTGCTGATAGTCGATCCACACACGACCCTTCTGACCCGGCTGCGGCCAGGCGGCGGAGATGGAGTAACCGCTCTCGGCACCGCCGACCGCCATCACCTCGGACAGCGTGAACTGGCCGGCTACGGCGCCCACCAGCGAAATGCCCTCGATCTCGCTGCCTGGCACGAAGGCCTGCAGCGCCTCGCTCCAGGCGAGCTTGCCCTTGGCCTGGCTGTAGAGGTGCACGGTCGGCGTCCAGCCGCCGGAGATGAGAACGGCGTCCGCCACAATCTGCGTGCCGTCGTCAAGCACGACGCCGGTGACTTCCTGCTTGCCCAGGGCTTCGACCACGCGGCAGCCGGCAAGTAGCGTGACACCGTCCGGCGCCGTGCCGGGCTGCGGACGCTGGTCGACGAGCGTCACCTTCGCGCCGGCTTCGGCAAGTGCCGCAGCGACTTCCATCGTCGAGGAATTGTTGGAGGCAATGACCACGTCTCTGCCCACCAGCACTGCATGCCGGCGCAGATAGAACAGTGCGGCATCTGCCGACATCACGCCCGGGCGGTCGTTGTTGGCAAAGGGCACCGGCCGTTCGAGCGCGCCCGTCGCCAGCACGATCCGCTTCGGCCGCACGTGCCAGAGCGTGTCCGGCCGGCCGTCGAAGTGGCGCTGGTTGAGGCCGACGAGATTGTGGTCGTAGATGCCGAAGGCGGTGGTGGCCGTCATCAGCTTGACGCCCACGGCTTCGAGCTTTGAAACAGCCTGTTCCAGCCAGTGCTGGACGGGAAGCCCGTCGATCGTCTCGCCGTGGTCGCGATGCGCCAGGCTGCCGCCCGGCTCAAGCTTCTCGTCAACCAGCATCACGCTCTCGCCGCGGGCGCTGGCGTCAAGCGCCGCCTTGAGACCGGCGGGGCCGGCGCCGATCACGATCACGTCCGGATGCGCGCTCTTGTGCGAGGAAAGCCTTTTGGGCTTCCAGCCGGGGTCCACGGTACCGAGGCCGGCCATGGCGCGGATGCGCGGCTCGAACAGGTGCCAGTCGGGGAAGATGAAGGTTTTGTAGTAGAAAGCCGACGGAATGAAGCGCGAGAACTTGTCGATATAGGCGAAGCGGTCGTCGCGCGCATTCGGCTTGCTGTTGACGCTGCGCGCCACCAGCCCCTCGCGCACCGGCACCATGGTCGCGCGCTCGTTCACGGCGCGGATGTCGCCAATGTTGACGTCAACGATCGCATTCGGCTCTTCGGTCGCATAACCCCAGACGCCACGCGGACGGTGATACTTGAAGCTGCGGCCGACGACGCGGACATTGGCGGCCAGCAGGGCGGAGGCGATCGTGTCGCCTTCGAAGGCCTCCACCGTCTGGCCGTCGAAGGTGAAGGTGACGCGGCGCGAGCGGTCGATCGTGCCGCCGGCCGGCAGGCGGGAAGCCCTCATTCTGCGCCTCCTTCAGGCAGCAGGGCCGCCGACGAGATGACCTTGTGGGTGACGGTGTCGCGCGTCATGGTGAAGACTTCCATGCAGGTGAGATGCTTCCAGATTTCCTTCGTCTCGCCCTTGGGGTTGTTGTGGGCGAAGAGATAGTCGGACCAGGTCTGGTCGGAGACTTCGGTGAAGCCTTCCGGACGCAGGTTGCCGAGATCACCGGCGAAGTGGAATTCGGTTTCGGGGCGCGGGCCGCAGAAGGGGCAGGGGAACAGATTCATCCTTTGACCTCCTCAGTGCGGGATGCCGGAGCCGGCAGCTTCGTCGATCAGCCGTCCGGTGCGGAAGCGGTCGAGATCGAAGGGGCGCGACATGTCGTGATGCTTGCCAGTGGCGAGCAGATGCGCGAGCATCACGCCGCCGCCGGGAATGGCCTTGAAGCCACCGGTACCCCAGCCACAGTTGAGATAGAGACCCGGCAGCGGGCTTTCGCCGATGATCGGCGAGGAATCCGGGGTGACGTCGACGATGCCCGCCCATTGCCGCATCAGCTTGAGCTGGCGGAAGGTCGGGAACATTTCGAGCAGGCCCGAAAGCACGGTTTCGAGCTGCGGCAGGTTGCCCCGCTGGGCATAGGAGGGGATCCGGTCGATGCCGCCGCCGATCACGAATTCCCCCTTGGCCGACTGGTTGACATAGGTGCCGGTGGCCGGCGCCAGCACCGTGCACTCGAGCACCGGCTTCACCGGTTCGGTGACGCAGGCCTGCAGCGTGTAGGAAATGACAGGCAGCCGGAAGCCGGCGATCGCCGCCATCTGCGACGAATGCCCTGCCACCGCCATGCCGACGCGATCGGCGAGGATCGTGCCCTTGGAGGTGACGACACCGCGGCAGCGTCCGCCCTCGACGATGAAGTCCTTGACCTCGCATTCCTGGATGATGTCGACACCCAGCCGGCTTGCGGCACGCGCGTAACCCCAAGCGACCGCGTCGTGGCGCGCCGAACCCGCACGCCCCTGCCAGACGCCGCCGACCACCTGGAAGCGGGCGTTCGGCGACAGATCGTAGATCGGCACCCGCCTGCGGATCTCGTCGACGGACATGATCTCCGAATCGATGCCGTTGATCTGCATGGCGTTGACCAGGCGGGAGGCGATTTCCATCTCGCCCTTGGAGTGCACCATGGTCAGCACGCCGTGCTGGGTGAACATGATGTTGTAGTTGAGTTCCTTCGAGAGCTCCTCGTAGAGCTTCAGCGAATATTCGTAGAGCGCGGCACTCTCGGGATAGAAGTAGTTGGAGCGGATGGTCGTGGTGTTGCGGCCGGTATTGCCGCCGCCGAGCCAGCCCTTCTCGATCACCGCGACATTGGTGATGCCGTGCATCCTGGCAAGGTAGTAGGCCGTCGCCAGCCCGTGCCCGCCGCCGCCGATGATCACGACGTCGTATTTCTGCTTGGGCTCGGGAGATCGCCACGCCGGCTCCCAGCCCTTCTGGTTGGCAAAGCCTTCCTTGACGAGGGAGAAGACGGAGTAGTGGCGGGTCATGAGAATATGTCCAGATTCTTTTTCGGCGTGACGACAGGCCCGGTGCGGCTGCCGCCATCCTTTCCCCGGGGAGAGGGAGAAGATGTCGGCATGCAGCCGGGTGACGGATTCGTCAAGCCCTCATGACCTTTCCTTCCGGGTCATAGGGGGATGACGGAATGACGCGGCAGGCGCGCTCGTCGCCGACGATATGGGTCGTCAGTTCGGTGCCTGGAACGGCAAGTTCGCGGTCGATGAGCGCCAGTGCCAGCGACTTGCCGATCGTGTAGCCGTAACCGCCGGAGGTCACATAGCCGACCAGCCTGCCGTCCTTCCAGATCGGCTCGTAGCCGGAGGCGTCGGCATCCGTCGCGTCGACCTCGAGTGTTACCAGCAGCCGCTTCGCGCTCTGCGTGTCGCGCTCTGCGACCGCCGCCTGCTTGCCGATGAAGTCCGGCTTGTCGAAATCGATGAAGCGGTCGAGCCCCGTCATCTGCGGCGTGTAGCCCTGGGTGAATTCGCGGTTCCAGATGCCGTAGCTCTTTTCAAGCCGCATGGAGAGTGACGCGCCGAAGCCGACTTCCCTGAGGCCGAGATTGGCGCCGGCCTTGAGCAGCGTCTGGCGCACGGTGCGGTGATAGGCGGCGGGGATGTTGATCTCGTAGCCCATTTCACCGGTCACCGACATGCGGCCGACCTTGGCCCGCACCAGACCGACATCAAGCGTGCGGCAGGCGAGGAAGCGGAACGCCTCGTTGGAGACGTCGTCCTCGGTGACGCGCTGCAGTACCTCGCGTGACTTCGGACCACAGAGCGAGAAGCCCACCCACGCATCCGAGATGTCGGTGACGATTGCGCCTTCCATGCCATGGGTCTCGAACCAGCGCATGTGCCATTCGCGCAGGTAGTAGGAGCCCATGATCCACCAGGTGCCGTCGCCCCAGTTGAAGATCGTGAGGTCACCCTTGAGTTTGCCGCTCGGCGCCAGCATCGGTGCGAGCACCGAGCGGCCCGGTTTCGGCAGCTTGCAGGGGAAGATGCGGTCGAGCCATTCCTGCGCCTTGGGGCCCTTCACCTCGTAGCGGGAATAGCCGGAAATGTCGATGAGACCGGCATGTTCGCGGGTGTGCAGCACCTCGCGGCCGACGATGTCGAAGGCGGTCGAGCGGCGCAGCGTGTGGTTCTCGACATACTCCTTGCTGGGCGCGAAATAGAGCGGCACTTCGAGGCCCCAGGACACACCCCAGCGCGCGCCGGCTTGGGTCATCTCGTCATAGGAGGGCGACACCTTGAGCGGCCGGCCGGCCGGCAGCTGCTGGTTGGGATAGGTCATGACGAAGCGGCGGGAATAGAACTGGCCGGTCGTTTCCTTGATATACTGGCGGTTGGAGGCGAAGTCGCCGTAGCGGGCGATGTCCATGCCGAAGATGTCGTCCTCCGGCTCGCCGTGGATCATCCATTCGGCGAGCGCCTTGCCGACGCCGCCACCCTGCATGAAGCCGGCCATGACGCCGCAGGCCACCCAGTAGTTGGCCACGCCGCGCACCGGGCCGACGAGCGGGTTGCCGTCGGGGGTGAAGGTGAAGGCGCCGTTGACCCAGCGCCGGATGCCGGCGCGTTCGAGCACCGGATAGCGCTCGTAGGAGAGCGTGAGTTCATGCTCGATGCGTTCGGGATCTTCCTGGATCAGGTCGAAGCCGTAATCCCACGGCGCGCCGTCCATGTTCCAGTGGCGATGGTCGAGCTCATAGATGCCGATCAGGATGCCCTTCTGCTCCTGGCGCAGATAGGAGAAGCCGTCGAGGTCGACCATGGTCGGCAGCTCGTGCTTAAGCGCCTCGACCTCGGGGATGGCCTCGGTGACCAGATACATGTGCTCGAGCGGTGAGACGGGCAGTTCGAGGCCGGCCATGCGTCCCACCTGCTTGGCCCAGAGCCCGCCGGCATTGATCACGTGCTCGGCATTGATCGTGCCCTGTTCGGTGACCACGTCCCAGCTCTTGTCCGGCCGCTGCCTGAGTTCGAGCACGCGGTTCTTCTCGACGATCTCGGCGCCGCGCATCTTGGCCGCACGCGCATAGGCATGGACCACGGCGGACGGGTCGATATGGCCTTCGCGCTCGGCAAACAGGCCGCCGATGATGCCATCCGGCTTGACGATCGGGCAGCGCTCGAGGATCTCTTCGACGGTGATCAGCCGCACGTCGTCGATGCCGGTGGACTGGAAGACGCGCAGCGACGCCTTCAGTGCATCCCAGCGGTCCGGGTTGCAGGCATAGGAAATGCCGCCGGTCGTGTGCATGCCGATATTGACGCCGGATTCCTTCTCGACCTCCTGCAGAAGGTCGATTGTATAGGAATGCAGCGTTGCGACGTTGGGGTTGGAGTTGAGCGCGTGGAAACCGCCGGCCGCGTGCCAGCTCGAACCGGAGGTCAGCACATTGCGCTCGACGAGCAGGATGTCCGTCCAGCCATATTTTGCGAGATGGTAGAGCGTCGCCGTCCCCACGACGCCGCCACCGATGACCACGACCTTGTAGTGAGATTTCACGTGGGTTCTTCCTCTGGAAAGTTTCTGTTCTATTGCTAGTGGGTGTGGACAGGGCTGTCTAACGAGTTGTCGACATTGCGAGGTCGCATTCCTGCGATCACGAGACGGCTTCCGCCCCGCCCTCGGCCTTGCGCCGGGCGATGAAGCCATCGATCCTCGCTGCGATGTCTTCCGCGTCGGCGATCGGCCGGTATTCCTCGATCACCCGCTTCCAGATCGCGTTTGCGCGCTCGGATGCGGTTTTCGATCCCGCCGCCGTCCAGTTGCCGAAATTCGAAAGGTCGGCAACGAGCGGCTGGTAAAAGGCGGTACGGTAGCGTTCCATCGTGTGTGCGGTCGAGAAGAAGTGCCCGCCGGGCGGCACGTCGGCAATCGCCTCGAAGGCGATCTCGGCCTCGTTCGCAGCAGCCGGCATGAAGAGTTCTGCCACGGTCTGCAGCGCCTCGATGTCGGTGATCAGCTTTTCGAAGGAGACCGAAAGCCCGCCCTCGAGCCAGCCGGCCGCATGGATGCAGATGGTGGCGCCGGCGAGCACGCTGCCCCAGAGTGCAAACTGCGTTTCATGGGCGGCTTGGGCATCGTTGACATTGGCGGCCGAGCCGCCGCCCGAGCGCCAGGGAAGCCCGATCAGCCGCGCGAGTTGCCCGGCGCCGAGGGTCGCGCGCACGTGTTCGGGCGTGCCGAAGGCGGGCGAGCCGGACTTCATGTCGACGTTGGAGGAGAAGCTGCCATAGACCACCGGCGCGCCCTTGCGGCAGAGCTGCGCCAGCGTGATGCCGGCGAGCGCCTCGGCATGCTGCAGCGCGAGTGCGCCGGCCACCGTGATCGGCGCCATGGCACCTGCCAGGCAGAAGGGCGTGATGATGGAGACCTGCCCGGCGCGGGCGAAGTCGATGATCCCCTGCGCCATCGGTACGTCGAGCTGGCGCGGCGAATTGGTGTTGATGACCGTGTAGCACCAGGCGTCATTCTCGAATTCGGAAGCCGTCAGCCCGCGCGCCAGCCGGATCATCTCGAAGGAATCCTCGGTCTGCGGCGTGCCGCGGGCAAAGACGTAAGCGAACTTGTCGGAAAGCGTGAGTTGGGCGCGCAGCACGTCATAGTGCCGGAAGCGGACGTCGACGTCCTGCGCCTCGACGTAAGGCCCCTGCATGTACAGGACGTCGAAGCTCTGCACCAGCTTGGTCAGCGCCTCGTAATCGGCGAGCGAACCGGGCCTGCGGCCGCGGTCGAGATCGGTGACGTTGGGCGCGCCGCAGCCGGCGAGGAAAGTCATGGTGCCGAGCTCGAGCACCAGGTCGCGGGCGCACGTACCCGCGCGGGCATCGATCCGTCGCGGCGCGCTGGCCAGCGCTTCCTCGACGATGTCGCGGCCGATCCGCACCATCTGGCTGTCTTCGTCGACGATGGCGCCGGCGGACCTGAAGATCGCTCGCGCCTCCGGAAGCAGCACGCGCAGGCCGAGCTCCTCGAGGACTCTCAGCGCCGTGCGGTGGATGTTGCCGATCTCGTCGTCGGAAAAGGCCGGCTGTGGCTGAAAGCTGTTGCGCAAGGAATGGTAGTCGGGACGGCGCGTTGCCAATGCCTGCGCCTCCCGCATTCTCGTTCGTCCCGAACGTTTCTCGCGCACGATTGTGTCGTCCATGTCACCGTCCTCCGTGCCTTGACTGAAGCATTTATGGACATACATGTCCAGAGGCAGCAGACCACTGGGTGTTGATGCTGCAGGGCGGCAGGCCGGTGGAGGCAGGTGCTGCTTGCCACCAATGCCTCAGCGACCGCCTCGTTCCCGGGCGGGCTCGCGCCGGGCGCGGCCGCACTCATCGCCTGGCACCAGATGCTCGGTGCGATCGGGCAGTAGAGGGCCGGTCATCCATTTTGCGGGCAGCCTTCAACAGGAACCTTCGGGGCCACCCTTGCCCGCACTGGCCCACCTGATAGAACCACTGGCAATGGGTGTTCGGGCCTGACTCGGTCCCGGGGAGTTGTTTGCAAGGAGGAAAAATGTCCAATCATCTGAATTTCTATATCGATGGCGAATGGGTGCCGCCGGCGAAGCCCGCCGTTCTCGACGTCATCAACCCCGCCACGGAAGAGGCCTATACGCAGATCTCCGTCGGTTCGGCGGCCGACGTCGAAAAGGCGGTTGCGGCGGCCAAGCGCGCCTTCGAGACCTTTTCGCGCACCAGCCACGCCGACCGGCTGGCGCTCCTGAAGCGCATCCTCGACATCTACAACGAACGCTACGAGGACATCGCCCAGGCGGTTTCCGACGAAATGGGTGCACCCCTCTCCTTCGCCCGTGAAGCACAGGCCTGGGCGGGCAGGGCCCATATGGAAGCGACGATTGCCGCCTTCGAGAATTACAAGTTCTCCGAAAAGCGCGGCACCACCATGATCGTCAAGGAACCGATCGGCGTCTGCGCGCTGATCACGCCGTGGAACTGGCCGCTCAACCAGATCGTCTGCAAGGTCGCTCCGGCCATCGCCGCAGGCTGCACGGTCGTGCTCAAGCCTTCGGAAATCGCGCCGATCTCCGGCATCATCTTCGCCGAGATCATGCATGCGGCGGGAACGCCGAAAGGGGTCTTCAACCTCGTCAACGGCACCGGGCCCGACGTCGGCCAGGTGATGGCCGGCCATCCCGATGTCGACATGGTTTCCTTCACCGGCTCAACCCGTGCGGGCATCATCGTCGCCAAGACGGCGGCCGACACCGTCAAGCGCGTGGCGCAGGAACTGGGCGGCAAGTCTGCCAACATCATCCTGCCGGATGCCGATTTCGAGACCGCGGTGACGAAGGGTGTGGAAGGCTGCTTCGGCAATTCCGGCCAGTCGTGTGACGCGCCGACCCGCATGCTGGTGCCGAAGGACCGTCATGACGAGGCGCTCGAAATTGCCAGGAAGCGGGCCGAGGCCTTCAAGACGGGCGACCCCAAGGCCGATGACACCGATCTCGGTCCGGTTGTCTCCCAGCAGCAGTTCGACAAGATCCAGCGGCTGATCCAGGCCGGTATCGAAGAGGGTGCGACGCTGGTGACCGGTGGCCTCGGCCGACCGGACGGTCTCAACCGCGGCTATTACGTGCGTCCGACCATCTTCGGCCATGTGACGCCACAGATGACGATCGCCCGCGAGGAGATTTTTGGGCCGGTTCTGTCGATCATCTCCTACGAGGACGAGCAGGACGCGATCCGCATCGCCAACGATACGGTCTACGGCCTGGCCGCCTACGTGCAGTCGACCAATATCGAAAACGCCCGTCGCGTGGCGTCCTACATGCGCGCCGGCACGGTGAACATCAACTATCCCGACTGGGACACGTTCTCCTCGTTCGGCGGCTACAAGCAGTCGGGCAACGGCCGTGAATACGCCGACTTCGGCATCCACGACTTCCTCGAGATCAAGTCGATAGTCGGCTACGGCGACTGACGCCTAGACCTGTCGCCGCCAGCTCTGGGCGGCGACGAACGGGCCGATGTCCTTGAAGGGCATCGGCCGCGCCAGCGCATAGCCCTGCAGGATGTCGCAGCCGAGATCCTGCAGGATGCGCACGTGATCCCGGGTTTCCACCCCTTCCGCCACCACGCGAATGTTGAGCGATCGGCCGATCTCGATGATCGAGCCGACGAGCTTGCGCTGCTCCTCGGCCTCCGTGATCGGCATGACCAGCTCGCGGTCTATCTTGAGCGTGCCGGGCCCGACCTTGAGCAGGCTGACGATCGAGGCGTGCCCCGTGCCGAAATCGTCGATCTCGATGCCGATGCCCATCTGCCTGAGCGCCTCGATGTTGCGCAGCACGATCGGGTTGCCGTCATCGAGGAAGATCGATTCCAGGAATTCGAAGGCGACCGTGCCGCGTTCGAACCGGTGACCGCTCAGCTTGCCGATGAGATCGGCGTCGTAGAGCCGGCGGGTGGAAACGTTGACGGCGACCTTCGGGATTTCGATGCCGACCTCGCGCCAGAGGTTGAAATCGGCGAGCGCCTTTTCGAAGATCATGGCATCGATCGCGGCCATGACGTCCAGGTCTTCCGCGACCGTCAGGAACGCGTCGGGTCCCAGGATGCCCTTTTCCGGGTGCCGCCAGCGGGCGAGCGTCTCCGCGCCGGTGATCTGAAGCGTCTTCGCCGAGAACTGCAGCTGGTAATAGGGAACGAATTCCTCGCGTTCGATTGCTGTCAGAATCTCGTCGGCCACCCGCTTGGTATTGACCACCTGGTGCTGGAAGTCGATCGAGAAGAAGTCGTAGCGGTTGCGTCCCAGGCTCTTGGCACGGTAGAGCGCGATGTCGGCATTGAGCAGCAGCTGCTTGGCATCAACCTCGGGACGCGGATCACAGGCAATGCCGATGCTCGCGCCGACACGGCAGACGGTGCCGTTGTAGAGAATGGGGTCGCGCATGCGCCTGATGATGCGCTCGGAAAGCGCGCTCAGCCCGGCCGTGTTGCCTTCGAAGTCCGAGAGGATCACGAATTCGTCACCGCCGATGCGGGCGACGAAATCGTCCGGCCCGACCGAACGTCTGAGCACCTCGGCCGCATGCAGCAGCATGTGGTCGCCTGCCTTGTGGCCCAGCGTGTCGTTGATTTCCTTGAAACGGTCGAGGTCGATGTGCAGGATTGCGAGCCCCTTGGCTGCCTCGGGATCGCGGCCTGTGAGTTTCGCATCGAGATAACGCCGGTTGGGCAGGTCGGTCAGGAAGTCGTGCAGCGCGTTGTGCTCGACCTGCGCCCGCGCCGCCTCGAGTTCCTGGTTGCGGGCCTCGGCCAGCGCCTTGGCGCGCTCCAGTTCCTCGCGGATGACGATGTCCTCGGTAACGTCCCAGTTGGCGCCGATATATTTGAGATTGCCGTAATTGTCGGTGAAGGGGGCTGCCCGCGCCCGGATGTGGCGGATGCCGCCGTCGGGCTTGATGATGCGGAACTGGTTGGAGAAGGCGACCCGTGCGTTGGTGCTGTTTTCCATCTGCGCGCGGGCGCGCTCCAGGTCTTCGGGATGGATGACCTTCAGCCAGGCTTGACCGTCCTGCAGGTTCGGTTCCCCCGTCAGGCCCATGATAGCAAGCAGACGGTCGTCCATCAGCAGCGTGCCTTCCTGCATGTTGGCTTCGAAGACGCCGACATTGGTGACGTTGAGCGCCAGCTCGAGCCGCTGCTGGGTCAGCGCCAGCTTCTCTTCCGTCTCCTTGCGCTCGGTGATGTCGAGGTCGGTGCCGACGATGCGCGCCGGCTTGCCGTCCTCGAACCAGTCGATGCACGAACCGCGGCATTCGATCCATATCCAGCTGCCGTCCTTGCGGCGCTCGCGGTATTCGAAGAAGTTCGCCGTCGGGTCGCCGTCATTCTGCCGGCGGATGTGGTCGAGCACGTGATCGCGGTCGTCCGGGTGGACGGATTCGATCCAGGATTCAACCGTGGTCTGCGCCTCGTCCTCGGGATCCATGCCGCGGATCTTCTTCCATGTATCCGAGTAGTACATGGTGCCGTTGCGGAAGTCGTGGTCCCAGACGCCGAGCGTGGAGCTGACGAGCGCGCTGTTCCAGCGCTCCTCCCAGGTGCGGTGGTCGGTCTCGCTGCGCTTGCGCTGGTCCACATCGACGAGGGTGACGATGAGTTCGCCGCGGGCGGCCAGCGAACGCTGGTGGCCGAAATTCACCTGCGCCCAGGCATAGACGCCCTCGCTGCGCTCGAGACGAACGTCGACGGGCGCAGCCGGGCTCCGTGCCAGCCGCGCCAGCGCGATCTGCACGCGCAGCAGGTCCCGGTCTTCGGCATGGACGAGGCTTTCGACGCTACGGTCGAGAAGCTCGGCCGGGTCGACACCGCAAAGGACTCCCGCGGTGCCGTTTGCATAAGCGATCTTGAGCTCTTCGGAGAGCAGGACGATGCCGACCGGTAACTCTTCGACAAGACCGATCAGGATCGGCTTGCGAGAGCTGGCGGTGTCCGCAGTAGGAATTCCGGGTTTTGCAGCCGCTGCCAACTCGATTCTCTCACTGTTTTCCGGTCGGGCAAATTAGAGCAGATGGCTTAAATACATGTTAATCATCAGTGTAGAGGGCGTCCGTCGTGACCTGCAGGCGGCTCGATACATGCGGCTTGAAGATTTGACCGAAATTGATTGCAGAGACCGCTCGCCATCCGGAAGAAATAGCAATTCCCGATCGACAAGTCAGTAACCGGCACTGCAGGCGCCTTCGCCCGGAAGAACGGTTCGCCCGGGCGTGCGGCCGTTCCGTCGACCGGGTGGCATCAAATAATCATACTTTTTCCTTGATCAAGGCCTTTCGACGTCCTAATCGCTATAGGGCAAAGACCGGTTTTCCCGGCGACGAAATTCCGGTATCTCACTCCCCGGTAACGGCCGAGGCCTTCCAAACACAATCTGACGGGACAGGAAACAATGGCACTTCATCAGAATCTGATCGCGGGCGAATGGACGGGCGGCGACCCGGTTGCGAACATCAATCCCTCCGACACCAACGAGGTGGTGGGCGAATATGCGCGCGGCACCGCAGAGGATGTGAAGCGCGCCATTGCCGCGGCCAAGGAAGCCTTCCCCGCCTGGTCGCGCTCCGGCATCCTCGAGCGTCATGCCATCCTCAAGAAGACGGCTGACGAAATCCTCGCCCGCAAGGACGAACTCGGCGCGCTTCTGTCGCGCGAGGAAGGCAAGACGCTGCCGGAAGGCATTGGCGAAGTGGTGCGCGCCGCACAGATCTTCGATTTCTTTGCCGGCGAGACGCTGCGCCTGACCGGCGAGGTGGTGCCCTCGGCACGCCCCGGCATCGGCGTGGAAATCACCCGCGACCCGCTCGGCGTCATCGGCGTCATTACCCCGTGGAACTTCCCGATCGCCATTCCGGCGTGGAAGATCGCCCCGGCGCTCTGCTACGGCAACACGGTCGTCTTCAAGCCGGCCGATCTCGTCCCCGGCTCGGCCTGGGCGCTCGTCGACATCCTGCATCGCGCCGGCCTGCCCAAAGGCGTGCTCAACCTCGTCATGGGCAAGGGCTCGGTGGTTGGCCAAGCCATGCTCGACAGCCCGGATCTCGCCGGTCTCACCTTCACCGGTTCGACCGGTACCGGCAAGCGCGTGGCGCTGTCCTCGATCGAGCATAACCGCAAGTTCCAGCTCGAGATGGGTGGCAAGAACCCGTTCGTGGTGCTTGATGACGCCGACCTGAACGTGGCGGTGGAGGCGGCTGCCAACTCGGCCTTCTTCGCCACCGGCCAGCGATGCACGGCCTCCTCGCGCATCATCGTCACCGAAGGCATCCATGACCGCTTCGTCAAGGCGCTGACCGAGCGGCTGCAGTCCGTCCGCGTCGACCACGCGCTGAAGCAGGGCACCCATATCGGCCCGGTCGTCGATCCGAGCCAGCTCAAGCAGGACATGGACTATATCGAGATCGGCAAGAAGGAAGGCGCCAAGCTCGCCTTCGGCGGCGAGCGTCTCGAGCGCGAGACCCCCGGCTACTACCTGCAGCCGGCGCTGTTCACCGAGGCGACCAACCAGATGCGCATCAGCCGCGAGGAAATCTTCGGCCCGGTGGCCTGCGTCATCCGCGTCAAGGATTACGAAGAGGCGCTGGCAACCGCCAACGACACGCCCTACGGCCTGTCGTCGGGCATCGCCACCACCAGCCTGAAATATGCCACCCACTTCAAGCGCAATGCGGAAGCGGGCATGGTCATGGTCAACCTGCCGACCGCCGGCGTCGATTTCCACGTGCCGTTCGGCGGCCGCAAGGGTTCTTCCTACGGCCCGCGCGAACAGGGCAAGTATGCGGCCGAATTCTTCACCACCGTGAAGACCGCCTACACGCTTCCGTAAGCATCTGCTGAATTGCCTGCGAGTCCTTTTTGGGGCTCGCAGGCGCCCTGCAAGTCACGCAAATTTGCAAACGGGCTATGCTTGCACGGCTGTTCTTCTCTGCCCAACTTTCCTGTTAGCCTTGAGTGACGAATGACTTTTGCCGGAACGCATCTTGCGTTTTCCGATTATCCGTTATGCGCATCGGAAAGAGATTATGACGACCAAGACTGCGAGAACCGTCGAGAAGGACTTCCTCGACCAGCCCAAAGCGCTCACCCGCGTGCTTGACCGCCTCTTCGGTCCCGGGCGACCGGCACTGGAGGAAGCAAGGGCGACGGTGCATAGCGGCCGGCCCGTTATCGTCACCGGCATGGGCGGCTCCTTCCACGTCTCCGTGCCGCTCACCTATCACCTGTCCTCGCTCGGCATTTCCGCGAACCTGATCGAGACTGGCGAGCTTGTCCGCCACCGCTTGCCGCTCTGTCGCAATGCGGTCGTGGTGCTGATCTCGCAGTCCGGCCAGACGATCGAGACCGTGCAGCTGCTCGACGCCATGGTCGGCCTCAACGCCATCACCATCGGTGTGACCAACGAGGAGCCGGGCACGCTGGCCCGCCGCGCCCATCATCCGCTGATCGTCGGCAGCCCGCGCGACACGATGGTGGCGATGCAGACCTATATCGGCACCATGGCGGTGCTGCTGGCGCTTTCCGGCAAGGCGGGGCTCACCGAGCGCTCCGATTTCGAGCCGGCGATTGCGGCGATCGAGGCTGTGGTGAAGGACACGGGCCAGGACAAGGACGATTTCCCCGGCACCACTGGCCCGGTCTATCTCTACGGCCGCGGGCCATCGGTCGGCTCGGCCCGCGCGGCAGCGCTGCTCTTCCACGAACTGGCCCGCATGCCGGCAATCCCGATGACCGGCGGCAATTTCCGCCACGGCCCGCTCGAGGTGATGGACGAGAATTTCCGCGCCATCGGCTTTGCCGCGAAGGACCGTGACGAAGACCTCAATCTGGCGCTTGCAAACGACATCCGCGAAGCCGGCGGCGCCATTCGCCTCGTCGGTCCCGGTCGCGACTGGTCGTATCCGGAAATCTCTCCGTTGCTGGCGCCGCTCGTCGAGATTGTTCCCGCCCAGCGGGCGGCGATCCGCACCGCTTACGCCCGCGGCATCACGCCGGGCGAATTCCGCTTCGGCACCAAGGTGACGCGGACGGAAACCGGGCTGGCGGGCGCCAGGAAGGCAGCGAAGTAATCCCGCTCCAGGCGGCGCGGGGTGGCCCCTCCAAGAACGCGGCTGGAGCCAGACACTTGTGCGGCACCCGCAGCAAAGGCCGCTTTGTGCTTGCATCATCGCGCAATCTTCTCCATGTCGCCTGAGGAACAGCCGACAGAGACTGGAGGGGAGTGCCGATGAGCGCCTTGTGGGATTTCTGGATCGATCGCGGTGGCACCTTCACCGATGTCATCGCCCGCGATCCGGAGGGACAGCTGCACGCAATGAAGCTGCTGTCGGAAAATCCCGAGGCCTATCCGGATGCGGCGCTCCACGGCATCCGCACGCTGCTCGGCCTCGCGCCTGACGCCAAGATCCCCGGCACGCTGGTCGGCGAGATCCGCATGGGCACGACGGTGGCCACCAATGCGCTGCTCGAGCGCAAGGGCGACCGGGTGCTGCTGCTCGTCACCCGCGGCTTCCGCGATGCGCTGAGGATCGCCTATCAGGCGCGACCCGACATCTTCGCCAAGGAAATCATCCTGCCCGAACAGATTTATGAGCGCGTCGTCGAGGTCGACGAGCGCGTGCTGGTTGACGGCACCATCGAACAGGCCTTCGATGCCGACAAGGTGCGGCCGGAACTTGAGGCGGCAAGGGCCGCGGGCATCGAGGCGGTCGCCATCCTCTTCATGCATTCGTGGAAATATCCGGCGCACGAAAAGGCGGCCGCCGAACTCTGCCGCACGGTCGGCTTCGCGCAGATTTCCGTGAGTCACGAGGTCTCGCCGCTCATCAAGCTCGTGGGCCGCGGCGACACGACCGTGGTCGACGCCTATCTCTCGCCGATCTTGAGACGCTATGTCGAACGCGTCTCGCGCGAGATCGCCTCCGGCGACGGCGTGGCGGAAACGCCGCGGCTGATGTTCATGATGTCCTCGGGCGGGCTCACTGCCGCCGACATGTTCCAGGGCAAGGACGCGCTGCTCTCCGGCCCTGCGGGCGGTGTCGTCGGCATGGTCGAGACGGCGAGGCTCGCCGGCTTCGAAAAGGTTATCGGCTTTGACATGGGTGGCACCTCCACCGACGTCGCCCACTATGACGGCGTCTACGAGCGCGCCTTCGACACCGAAGTGGCGGGCGTGCGCATCCGTGCGCCGATGATGCGCATCCATACGGTGGCAGCGGGTGGCGGTTCGATCCTGCACTACGAGGCCGGGCGCTTCCGCGTCGGGCCGGATTCGGCCGGCGCCAATCCCGGTCCCGCCTGCTACCGGCGGGGCGGTCCGCTTGCCGTCACCGATGCCAATGTCATGCTCGGCAAGCTGCAGCCGGATTTCTTCCCGGCAATCTTCGGTCCGGGCCAGGATCAGCCGCTGGATGCCGAAACGGTGCGCAAGCGCTTCGAGGCGCTTGCGGCGGAAATCGGCGATGGCCGCACGCCGGAAGAGGTGGCGGCGGGCTTCGTCACCGTCGCCGTCGAGAACATGGCGAACGCCATCAAGAAGATCTCCGTCCAGCGCGGTTACGATGTCACTGAATATGTGCTCAATTGCTTTGGCGGTGCAGGTGGCCAGCATGCCTGCCTGGTGGCCGATGCGCTGGGCATGCAGGCGGTGCTGATCCATCCGCTCTCGAGCCTCCTGTCGGCATACGGCATCGGGCTTTCCTCGCTGTTTGCCTCGCGCCAGCAGGCGGTGATCCTGCCCTTTGGAGCCGGGGCCGCCGCGGCGATCCGCGAGACGGTCGAAAGGCTCAGCCAGGCGGTGCTGGACGAACTCGTCGCCCAAGGGGTCGCGGCAAAGACGGTGCGGATGAAGCCGGTGCTGCACATCCGCTACGATGGTTCCGACACCAGCCTGCCGGTCGATTTCACCGAAGGGTCTCTGGACGCCGCACGCACAGCC